>BNJS01003658.1_pt1 | contig 315718 bp, 381 predicted proteins | sample 8540461 | NCBI WGS metagenome assembly BNJS01 (sample SAMD00202454, study PRJDB9452) | human saliva metagenome | isolation source: human saliva | place: Japan
TTTGTCTCTACTCATTCAGAAGTTGTTTTTGAATAAATCTTTTTTTATTCTTTGAATATCTAACTTCTTTCCGAAGGATAGATGCAACTTTTAACTTGTTGGAATAATTATTGCTAGATTCATCTACGCAAAAGTCTTTTTAGACAGAATAAATCAATTGCTCTAATTCCGCTTTTGAAAGATATCCTTGGTTGAAGAGTTTTCTAAGTAAGCCTTCATCAACTTTAATTGAATAATAGTTAGTCACAAATGCATAAAATCTCTCAAAGCTATCAAAGAAATAAGATAATAACCATTCACCACCGTCTTGATTTTGGTAGGTATTTTGATGCACACGTCCGTCATACCAGATAAAGAAGGTTGTTTCATCTTTTTGATCCTCTGAATAAAGTTTTTGATATTTTTCATCCAGCCCTTTATAAAATCCATCTATGATGTCTTGATTCCACTCTTCTGCAGCAAACTGGCTTAGACTATTTTCGTGATCAAAACCTTTTATAAGAACCAGTTTTTCAGCAAAAATCACAACCAAAGAATCCCCAGAACCATTATCAATAAGGTAACGGTCTCCATAGTTTTCCTCTATCTTAACTACCAGTCGAAGCCACTCCTTGTTTGGATCTGTTCGATACTCATCAATCACAACAAAAGCATCTAAACGAGTTTTTATATTATCCCAATCAATCTTTATCATCTTCTAAACCTCCATGTTAAAAGTTAAAATTTATCAAGCTCAAAATCTCTATTACAAGTTGATACGTAGTCAGACGGCTACACTTAGAAATATTCCTCACATCGCACAAATACAAATACATCTACATTTAATCTAGTCTCCTAAAGTATGCTCTAAAACATTATAGTTTAACACAAAGTGTGGCTATATAGTCATTTCCATAACGTGATAATCTGTGTCTTTTGTCACACGATTCATAAAAATCTATCATAGCGAAACCATTTTTTAGTTGTCCTCTAATCTGAGTTTCTAAGGTATGGCTAAATTCATATCCATATTCTGGATTTATGGTTATCTTGCCCTCCTCTTCAAGCTCTCTTGAATTAAACGGTATTGAAAATTTTAAAAGTAATTCCTCATCAGGTTTGTCCCATACAATGTCAGCATCATACATGTATATCCAAGGATTCATAAATCCGACCATTAACAATCCTCCCTTTTTCAATACTCGAGAGGCTTCTTTATAAATGTTTTCTAAATCTTCTACATATACATTTGAAACTGGATTAAAAATAATATCAAAAGTTTCATTTTCAAATGGAAATGGTTTTGTCATATCTGCTTGAACTGTGTTGATTTTTAAGCCTTCTCTTTTAGCAACCATCTCATCTCTTTGTAATTGTGATTTAGAAAAATCCATTATGGTTACATCATAACCTTTTATAGCAAAAATTGGTCCTTGCTGTCCACCACCACAAGCTAAACCTAATATCTTTTTTCCATTTATTTTTTCAAACCATTCTTTTGGAACTTTTTTCCCAACAGTTAATGCAACAGAAATTGGATTATTTCTAACTTCTTCTAATTCTTCATGTGTCAATGGCTCAGTATAGTCATTTTTTACATTATTCCATCTATCTTCATTTAGTTTTATATAATTGTTCATCTTATAATCTCCTCGTAATTTTATACTATTTCAATTTAAGTCGAATATGTTGCCATTACATTTTTCTCTCCTCATTCTACGAGTCCGATCTCAGAGTATATAATCTTCTTCTACTTTTCTAATTAATCAGCACGTTCAAAAACTATTACTACTTCAACATGCGGTACCAGAAAATATCCATATTATAGAACAAAAAGGATAGACTTATGTATAAAATTATACTATAAAATGAACATTTTTTTATACTTAAAAATTTTTATTTAGCTCCTATATATCAACTGTTTAGCAAATATATAGCTTTGAATATTAAAAGAGAGAACCAAAATGATTCTCTCCAGTATATAACTTTTCATTAATCCACTATATTTGGTAAAATTCATAAGAAGAAGTTTAACAAACTTAATCCTAGTCACCTATTGGTTGTACCTGTGTTTGTGCTAGCAGGTCCCCCAGATGCCTTCTATCTTTCCTAAAAATCGTCATCACCATCAGCGAAACTGCAAATAGAGTGGCTAAAAATGATAAGATAATAGATAACAAATCAAAATTACTATAGACACCATGAATGGTACCCATATGACCTAATTGCCATGGTAAAAATTTGATAGTGTTTCTAATTAAGCTAGCCTTCACTGTTTTTTTCTGGTAGATCAGTTGGAGTCCAGCTTTTGACTTCCCAAAACTCCCATTTTTTTCATAATCCAAAAATGTGAAATAAAGCATGATTGGTAGAACAGTGATAAAAAATGTAAGGCTCTGTGCTTGAATTTCTGTTTGCCTTGGAATGCCATTAAAAAAAATGTAGTAATAAGACATTGCACATAGAAACAGAAGAACTAAATAAGTTAAAATTAAAAGATAATCAAATAGAAATTCAATCATTCTTTTTTTTAACGAAATATGATTGAATGCTAAAATTTTCATCATCATTTCCCCCTTTCTTCTCCCTACTATAACAAGATTCTATGAATAAATTAATCATATAAAACATGTAGGTACTATCGTTAAAAGTATCAGACAGATGTTTATTTACGATACTCTTCTACTTTATATTTATATTCATTAAGCAGTTGTTTTGAATAATTTTTTTCACTCTTCGAGTCTCTAACTTCTTTCCAAAGGATAGCTGCAACTTTTAACTTGTTAGAATAATTATTGCTAGATTCATCTGCACAAAAGTCTTTTAGAAATTGATTCCACTGACAAGCTGAATTATCATACTTGGCATAATCTGACTCTCCATAATATATTTTAATCATATCTTGGATTGTAAAATTTATATCATTATCTCTTTTTACTTTTCTCCAAGCCGTTGCCATATCAGCATTAAATTTAAATGGGCTAACTCCTGTTACAGCTGAAAAATAATCTCTAAATTTTTGGTTAAAAGAAAATCCACATTCTAGCAATGGTGTATTTAAAGATATTACTTCGGCATGTTTTTTGTTTACTTTCCTTGTAGACTTTTCTATTCTATTTCCCTTGAAATATTGTTCAATAATATAGTTTAATTCTTTCTTCGTACATCTATACTCTAATCCAAGAGACTTACATATTTGTGAAAGTTCTTCTCGATACCAATAGTATTTGTTAAACTCTTCAAATGATTCTATATCTTTAAAACTAGGTCTAATTTCTATCACACACTCACCTCCAAAACTTCATGTATATCTAACTTTCCAGCCTTAATCAACTTTCTTTATTCTATTATACTATATTACTTGGAGTTCATAAATCATAAAATATACAGAACAAGTACACTACCTTTCACCACTTTATTTTGTCAAAACTGTACATTCTTATTCTATCATTTTCACTATTCTATTATTATATTTTTTGAGATCAAATTTGATTATATAATCTCACATGATATTTAATTATATAATATTATAAATATGCTAAACTAAAAAATGATGACCCAAAAAAAGTTAGATATCTTCTATCTAACTTTTCGAGTCAATGCAATATAGATAAAGTATTTATTAATCTATCGAAATAATGCTCTTGTCGACAAATCCAAAAGAAAGATTCTCATCAAAGTAGAGAATAAAATTTACTTTTTTGTCGTTAGATTAGCAATCAAAAAGGAAGTTTACGTTAATTTATCTTTACTTCCTTGTATTTTTCCATTTATGGCTTACTTGCAATTTTTTTGATGGGCCTTTATTTTTTTTATAGCCCAATCATAATGGCTAGAAGTAGCACTGACAAAATAAGATCCCAATGTACTCCCGCCAACCCATTTATAAACTTTTTTTGAAAATAATTCTTCATTTGTAAAGTTTTCGGCTAGTTTCAAAACATCTTTATGAGATTTTTGTAAAGCTTTTGTCGCTTCTTCCAGAGACGTATTCTGATGCTTTTTCCAAAATTCTACATTCATATCGCCGTAAGTTCTCCAGTTATATGGTTCAGGAATAAATGATTTCTCTTCTCCCTTTTGGTTGGAACGTACCCAATTCAAAACAAGTTTATGCCATTCATAGAGATGAATTAAGATATCTCTTAAGTTTTTATCTCTTCTCCAATGAGCTTCTTTTTTCTTTTTATCTTTTGAAAAATCAAAAGGTGTATTTAACTCTTCACTTGTCATCTTTGAAATAAGTAAGTTTAACTTTTCATAACTTTCCTTAGCAACTATCATTAAATCATTTTTTGTCGTTGGTCTTGGCACAATTAATCCCTCCCTTTATAAAATACTATATTATTATCTTTTATAATTTTCTTCTATTAATTACCTTTCACAAGCAACGTCACATATTCAGCGGTTCGCTGTTACCGTATCACTACCGTTCTACGACAGCTATAGCATAAAGCATTCGTAATTAATAGCTTCGGTCTACTCTCTTGTCATTAAAACAACTACTTCAACGTGGAACGAGTGAACACCAAGTATGTCAAGTAGTTGAGTTGTATGCGGAAACATATCCACTAAACTATTTAACGATAGCTTGAGGTTATCGTTAAAAGGTATTACCTTGGCAAACTGGAATTTTCCAGCTCGACAAGCTGGTTTTTAAGCTTTAGTTATCGGAATCCAAAGTTCCATTTTGTAGTCTTTGCTGTGCATATCACCTTCATAGTAATATTCAAAGTCAGATTTTCCTGAATGAATATAGCCATGCTCAGGGAAGAATACTTCCATTGCATATTTCCACCCGTTATGAATGCACTCCGGAACACTTCCTACTAATTCTACAACTGCATACTCTGCTTCTTCCACTTCCAAAACATCTAAGCCCATACTTGTGGCTTTATCTACATCATTAACGATATAACCAGCCATATAATTTATTGTGCTTGGATTTTCCACATCATGGCAAACGCCCATACTTTGATCGCTTCCCAAACTAGCAAGTTCATCGTGGCTATATTTTTTATATAGCTTATTCCATACACTCGGACATAATGATGAATTGATGCTTTGTTCATTTACCCCTGCAACTGTAAATGCTTGTTTCTTTTGAATTGTAATGTTCATGCTTCTTCCTCCTCTTACACTTAGTGCTAACTGCACTCGTGATACTAATTTGAATGGTTTTCCATTTCTTACCTCAGAAGGAGTAAATCCATGAAAATTTTTAAAAGCTGTTCCAAATGAATCTGATGACTCATATCCAAATTTGAAAGCAACATCAATAATTTTTTCATCCGTATTTCTTAATATAACGGCTGCTTCCGTCAATCTTCTGCTTCTTAAATATTCTGAAAGCGTTGTTCCAGTCAGAATAGAAAACAAGCGACTGAACATTGAATACGAATATCCGGATAACTGAGTTACTTTCTTTTCATCAATTTCATCATCAAGAACTGTTTCAAGATAATCAATCGTATCGTTAAACGACTTGATAATATTCATTTCGATTCCCCCTTTCCTTCAGTTTATTTTAGTATAGAGGAAGATTTCTTTTCTTACCCTACAATATCCGTACAAGTTTTATAGGTCTCATTTCATAGAAATTTATACCTTGCTAAATTCAACAAATTCTAATTTGTCTTTGTTTAAAAATAAATCCCATTATATAATTCCATAAACCCTTTAGCAAACTTCGCGATAAGTTCATGATCAAGTGCAGTAGCTAAGGTTTCTCTCCTCTTTCTACGAGTTCTATCCTAGAGTATAAAATATTCTTCTACTTCTCTAATTAGTTCGTTCAAGAAGTGTTACCACTTCAACATGAAACGAGTGAACACTAAGTATATCAAGTGAACCTGTCTATATCTGGGACTATAACCACTAAACCATTTAACTATAGCATAAGGTTATCGTTAAATGGTATTACCTTGATAAACTGAAATTTTATTATTTCTTTTTCTTTGGTTTTGGTGCAGGTAACTCATCATACATTGAATTAAATAAGCCGGTTAAATATTCTTTGTTATCAACATCATCTACCAATAACATTCCCTTTGCTCCATCATATGGTAACTCGTACTTTGCATTTGGCATGTATGCTATTGCAGATTTAACAGGCTTCACTAAAAACCTATCATCATAAATTCCACCAACAATTTTTCCACAATAATAAATTATATATTCACCCATCATTGACTTATATGATATTTCTTCCAAATCGGATAGTTGTTCTAAAATAAAATCTAAATATTCTTTCCTTGAAGCCATACCCTTCACCTCCAAAAATTTCAATTTGTCTTCGTTTAAAAATAAATCCCATTATACAATTCCATAAACTCTTTAGAAAACTATGTGACAAGTTAATAATCAAACGCAGCGGCTAAGGTTTCACTCCTCATTCTACGAGTTCTATCCCAGAGTATAAAATATTCTTCTACTTCTCTAATTAGTTCGTTCAAGAAGTGTTATCGCCTCAACCCCTATGGTTAAGGGGAACATATCCACACTCGTAGTTGGAAACATATCCAACATTGGCTCTCGTTTGTGGGAAGATATCAACGGTTTTGTCTGTTCGTGAGAACATATCAACTCAAATCATTTCATGGTTAATCCCTTATCAATGGCTTCCTGAATAATCTTATGACAACATACCCCCAAAGGATTGTTTTCCTTACAAAGCGAATTTTTCATTGCTCCAGTTATGGCATTTACTTCTTTAACGGTTTTCGCACCATGCTTTACAACTGCTTCAATTACCTGATCTTCTGTGACTTTGCTGCAATAACAAGCATACTTAGGATCTGCATCTTTCTTAAACCAGATAGGAACCCTAACTTGATCTTTTAAGAATTTTATTTCTTTATCTAAGTTATAGTAAATAACGTCGCAGTCCTCATTCATGCATATCTTATATTGATCTCCATCAACGGCATTACGATAATCATCTGTCACCAAGTGTTCAACGGTTATCCTACTAACTGTTACTCCTTCATTATTACAGACAGGGCAACTCTCCTTTGTTCTATTTAAATTTGTGTGATACATTCACAGCAACATTCATCAATAACTTTCAATTACATAACCTCCATATCTTTAAAACCATTTAATTCAAGGTAAATCCCAACCAATTTTCATTTATAGTTTTTAAATTAAAAAATACCCCTTGATTGTATCGTCAATTATCGGTATCATTCAAGGGGTGAATAGGAAAAATAGTTTATAGATTCTTTACATTCAAAGCTCTAAAAGCATTTAATACTGCGATGATAGTTACACCTACATCTGCAAATATAGCTGCCCACATAGTAGTTATTCCAAAAGCACTCAAAATAAGAACAATTATTTTTATTCCAATTGCAAATACTATGTTTTGATGTGCAATTTTTAGTGTCTTTTTAGAAATCTTCATTGTAGTAGCAATTTTCGATGGCTCATCAGTCATAATTACAACATCAGCAGCTTCAATGGCCGCATCAGAACCTAAACCACCCATTGCTATTCCAATGTCTGCACGAGCTAATACAGGTGCATCATTGATTCCGTCACCAACAAAGGCAAGTTTACCTTTTTTAGATTTTTGCGAAAATAATTCTTCTAGTTTTTCAACTTTGTCTGCTGGCAACAGTTCTGCATAAACCTTATCAAGACCAAGCTCTTTAGCAACTTTTGAACCAATACTTTTATTATCACCTGTCAACATAACTGTTTGTTTAATATTAGCTGCCTTAAGTTCCTTGATTGCTTGTGCTGAATCTTCCTTTACCTCATCGGCAATTACAATGTAACCTATATACTTGTTATTAACAGCAACATGTACAATAGTACCGATCAGCTCTCCCTTGAAATAAGGGATATCCATCATTTTCATAAGTTTGATATTTCCTGCCATAACCTTTTTGCCATCTACTGTTGCAATAACACCATGACCTGATATCTCTTCTACATCTGAAATACGTCCATTGTCTATTTCTTTGCTATATGCACGTTTCAGTGAAAGTGAAATCGGATGATTGGAATAGCTTTCCGCATGTGCAGTTAATTCTAGTAGCTCTTCTTTGAAAACTCCTTCTGGATGAATTTCCTGTACATTAAATACACCTTTCGTTAGTGTTCCAGTTTTATCAAAAACAACAATTTCAGTTTCTGCTAATGCCTCTAAATAATTACTACCCTTGACTAAAACACCTTTTTTTGAGGCTCCACCTATTCCACCGAAGAAACTCAAAGGAATTGAAATAACTAAAGCACACGGACAGGATACCACAAGGAATGCTAGTGCTCTATATATCCAATCACTAAAAGTCGCCCCGTCTATAACAAGAGGTGGTATAATAGCTAGAAAAACTGCAATTATAACCACAACCGGTGTATAATATCTCGCAAACTTCGTAATAAATTGTTCTGAATTGGATTTTTTACTACTTGCATTTTCAACTAAATCAAGAATTTTACTTACAGTAGATTCTCCAAATTCCTTGGTAACCTCTGCTGTAATAACCCCATTAATGTTGATGCACCCACTTAGGATATCACTTCCAACTTCTACTTCACGAGGAACAGATTCGCCTGTTAGTGCCGATGTATCAATCATTGAACTTCCCTCAATTACCTTGCCATCAAGAGGAATTTTTTCTCCTGCTTTAATTATAATAATATCTCCAATTTGTACTTCATCTGGGTCAACTTTGACAAGTTCATCACCTTTTTTAACATTTGCATAATCTGGTCGAATATCCATAAGGCTTGCAATTGACTTTCTCGACTTGCCAACTGCATAGCTTTGAAACAGTTCTCCAACTTGATAAAACAGCATAACTGCAACACCTTCAGGATACTCACCAATAAAAAATGCACCAATTGTTGCAATACTCATTAAAAAAAATTTTTCATCGAAAAACTTGACCTTTAAAAAAATATTTTTTTACAGCTCTTTTTACAACATCTCCACCTACAATAATGTAACTTATTATAAAGAGAGCAATCTGTAACCATTCGTTATTTAAACTAAGCATTACTGCTGTAGCTAACACGGCTGCACCAATAATTATTCGCCATAGTCGTTTTGTCATACTAAATAGCCTCCTTTAAGCCTTTTTCATAGTTGTATCGGGTTCGATTTTTTTAACTATTTTTTCGGCCTCTGCTATTATTGTTGGCATTTTTTCATCCTCACCATCAATAACGAGTTTTGTGGTCATAAAGTTAACAGTAGCTTCTTTCACTCCATCAAGCTCATTAATAGCCTTTTCCATTTTTGCCGCGCAATTTGCACAATCTAAACCTTCAAGTATAAATTTCTTTTTCATTATTAAATCCTCCTAAATATTATTTGTAATTTTATTTTTGAATACTACAAGTCTTTTTTTCAAATTTTCTTGAAGCATTGCTCATTTGAAATGAAGACTTAAATATATGCCCAAATATCTTCAAAAAATATTCTATTCTACCGCATTACTACTTCTCGTTGATATGAATTAGACCTTGATCAAATATTTCTCTTACATGATCATCAACTAATGAATAATATACTACTTTACCTTCTTTTCTGTTTTTCACTAAATTAGCTTGTTTTAAGACTCTCAGCTGATGGGAAATTGCTGATTGTGTCATGTTAAGTAATACAGCGATATCACAAACACACATTTCAGCTTCATGTAAAGCCCATAATATCCTGATTCGTGTTGAATCTCCAAATACTTTAAATAATTCTGCTAGATCATAAAGGCTTTCTTCTTGAGGCATTTTATCTCTAACTTGATTTACAATATCCTCATGAATTGCATTGCAGTCACATCTTTCAATTGAATTAAATTTTTTAGTCATATTATCACCTCTTTTTAAATCATTTCATCTGATTACTTGGACAAGCATTCATACGTTGTATATTTATTATATTATTATTTTTCTCTTGTGTCAATAATTATATGAGCATTTATTCAAGTGTTTTTTTATATTATTTAAAAATATCTCAAAAAAACATCTACTAAGACATTAGTACAGTCCTTTCTCGGTATCCTGTTCCATACATATCCTTTAAACAATTCCTTAAAAATAAAGACTTCTCCTTCGCACAAGTTTTCGGTTTCTTTAATAGCTTCATCTAACAGCTTATTACATCACTTATGTGGTCAACTCCTTATCAATAACCTTATAAACAACATTTTTGATAATATCACATGTATAAATCATGTAAAAGTCAATGCAAAAACCGCCAATCAAGAGAACCTAACTCTTAATTGACGGTTTATATTAGTATTAAATCATACTTCCATTTCAATTCCAGATTTAAAGCATATTACAAAGTGGTCATCATAAACACTAACATTCTGGATAATCTTCCTTACTAGGGTATCATCATAACGTGTAACCATTACTGGAACATAAGCTATAAATTTCGTCTTTAAAATGTCCGTTATTTGCAGTTAATATGTTGGGTACATTTTCTAGCACAAAATACTTCGGTCTAACAACACTAACTACCTCAAAAAAATATTTAAATAAATAATTACGTGGATCATCCATTATTTTTCTTTTCCCTTTTTGAGAAAATCCTTGACAAGGTGGTCCCCCAACAATTACGTCTATATTTTTTTATACTCATTAAAAAAACATCATCAATATCTAATTTTTGAAATATCTTCATTAATCATTTTCACTTTAGGATGATTTTTTTATAAGAATTAGCTATAGAATAATCAACTTCATTTGCTAAAACAATTTCAAATCCTGAGTCGAAAAATCCTTTAGATAGTCCACCAACTCCAGAAAACAAATCAATAACTTGTCTTTTCATCTTCTACCCTCATATTCGCTAATTTAGCATATTTTTCTTCTAATTCAACACCGATAAAATTTCTATTTAATCTATAGCTTGCAATTGCAGAAGAACCGCTTCCTAGAAATGGATCTACTACTAAATCGCCCTCATTTGAAAGCAATCTTATAAAATGTTCGAATAATATAATTGGCTTTTGTGTTGGATGTTTACCTAATTTCTTTTCCCTAGCAGTCGTGACAGATGTTTCAATATAGTCTAGAACCAATTTACCTTTATTATTGAATGTTCCTGTTTTTTTGTTTTTATAAGTAAAAATATATCCAGCACTCATTTGAATTAAGAAAATGTAAATTCATATTTCTAGGCATTGGATTTGTTTTGTGCCAAATTCCAGTGGTTTTATAATAAAAACCAAATTCATTTGCTATTTCAACAAGAGTTTCAACCCTTAATATTGACATAAAAACTATCATGGAAGCACCATTCTTAAGTATCCTACTTGATTCTTTAAAAACAATCTCATATGGTCTTTCCAATCATTAAAATCTAAATCATCCCAACCAGCAGCACCAAAAAAATTAGAACGCATTTTTTGTAGATTTGTATCTCTCCCGTTCATGAAATTCGCAGGATCTGTAATAATTAAATCAACCGTAGATGAGTCTAACTTCCTCAATTCTTCTATGCATTCTCCATTTATTATTTCAATCATTTTTAATACACTCCATAATTTCTGATATGTCACAATCCAATGCATCACAAATTCTCAGCAAAATATCGGTAGTTACATTCTCACCATTCTTTAATTTATAAAATGTACTCCTACTTACATTTGCTTTTTCCATAAGCTCATTATGTTTCATATCTAAATCAATAAGTTTTTTAAATAACCTTTTATAACTTAATTCCATATAACCTCCAAGATTATTTTTTTCAATAGCTAATCTCGTACATATATACATTAAAAAAAATACTTATGTTTGTTATTACATACAAATTTATTTATAGGTTATTTTCAATCAATTGATACCTCACTTTAAAAAAAAGCAAAAAAATAAAGGCAGTCCGGAGACTACCGATATTTATCTCTCTGCACCTTTGCTATGGTCTTTCTTATTAGATTTAGTTTTTGTCATCTATCTTAAAGCTTTTTTTATTTGACCTAATATAAAAATTTTTTTCCTCACCATCATACCCTCCAACTTTTTGAGTATAAAAAAATAGACAATAGAGTTTTTTTAATTTCTATCGTCTAAGATTATCTAATATTTATTTTTTTCTTTAAATTGATTTTTATTGTATAGTTTAATAATTCTATTAATCCAATTATAAAAAAATTAAACTGGGATTCATAACAAATCCCAGTTTCATAATTAGCGTGTTCTTTTTAATATAATTTTTGTTTTTAATTTCCCCCTCTGCCCGTTCGTTTCTCTTATCTTTTAAATAACTAATATATTTCATCTTAATAATATATTATAACACTTAGAGATATATACCTGCTATTTTACCAATCATTCAACTTACACTTCTAAAAATATGTTAACTTACTCTTAAACTTGCAATAAAAGAAGCTAACGCCCAAAATAAGCAGAACACCATAATGATATACAACAACGCCGTTCCAATACCAAGTAGGGATGTAATAAATGCAGAAAGTCATATGCTGTCATTCTTTTCTATTAAATCATTTTGAAGTGTCTCAAAGCATCCATGATGGCTTCTTCTTTTTCAGGTGTACACTGTGGAATAATTTGTTTCTCCTTTTTTGACTTGTTGTAATGTTCTCGTAATTCTATTCCACATTTCCTTTTTATCTGTGCAATATATAATGTTGAAACTTTTAATTGAAATTTATTCCAAACATATTCTTTGATTTGAGCATATGTTGCTTTACTCTCCGCACTTGTCAAATCCATCTCATCCAACTCAATTTCAACACTTATGTGCTTATCGACATCAAGTTTGGACAAAAGTGCTACCGTCTCTACATGTGCTGAGAGCTTTCTTCTATACTAATAGACGAAAGGGTGTGAAAATGATTTTTAAATGATACTGTGGAACGGAACAGTAGCCCTAGTATTGACTACTGTCGTTTCTATTCATATTGGCTATTCTAGGACTGAGATGAAAAAATCTATAAATGCTCAGAATAAAATTGAACCCGCAAATCTCCCCAAAACAATGGTGAGTCATGTACTTGTATTATTCCGAAAAAATACACCTCTGGTGCAGTGAGACAAATTGGTGTATCTTATAGTGGCTTCGTAGATGAAAGCTATACTCTACTATCACTCTTTGATGATGTAGAACAAATTGAAAAAGATAATAGACTTCAGACAGCTATTGATGTTGTCAGAGAACAGTTTGGTTTTTTAGCCATACAAAAAGGAACCGTCCTAACTGAAGGTTCCAGAAATATTGAACGCAGTAAACTTATCGGTGGTCATTCCGCGGGTGGATTGGAGGGATTAAAATGAAACAAGAAAAAAATACAGTACAATTTTCAGAAATCCGTAGCAAAGGATGTAATGATATTGAAATGCTTGAAAGATTTTTACATGGAATCGTTGAAACAGCAACTTCAAAACTTCGTCAGAGAAAACTCAAAACAACTGAAATATCGATACGACTAGTACATGCTAAATCTGAAAACCGATTACCATTGGAATTTACATTTAGCATTAAGCCAACAAAGCTCATCTGTGATAATCTATACTGAGGTAATCAATCGCTTTTAAAGAATGTTACACAGGTGGGGGAATTCAAGGTTTTACGATTCAATTTGATAAAAATACCCTTGCCTCTGCATAGAAAGGATTTGATATGATTGACCGTTCATATTTACCATTTCAATCAGCAAGAGAGTACCAGGATACAAAGATGCAAAAATGGATGGGCTTTTTTTCCTATCTGAACATGCATCAGCACTCTCTGATGATACAAACAAAGTAACGTACATGTCTGACTTATCACTAGAGAAGAAATTATTACTCCTCAGTCAAGTATACGCCGGGCAGCTACGCACACGCATTCAAGTGATTGAAAAAAACAAGCGTGTTTCCTACACTGGAACAATACCAAGTCTGACCAAAGATTTCATTTTGATAAAAACTACAACAGGTCACATCAATTTGAAATTAAAAGACATTATTAGTATTGAACTTGTCGAGGAGGTGCTCTATGAATCAGCTTGAGTTTCAGCGTAATCACCTACAAATGGACTATTATAGCGAGAGCTACCAAGATTTTGAACGTGACTTCTACCGCTACTCTAACATGAATATTCCATTGACCTTCCTAACTGATGATATCCTAAAAAAACAATGGCGACTTCACGTAAGAATTACTTTGTCCTCAATAAGGAAAAGTCCAGAGATAACCGCGATCACTTCTTCATATTTGAAGTAAGTACCGTAGATGAGAATCCGCTAATCTATCATTATACATATAAGAAAACTACAATATATTTAGCAGAAAAATAGGAGCAGTTCAATTGACTGTTCCTATTTTTTTAATATTCATAAAATCTAAAGTCTTTATACTCTTTAACAATGGAGTCGCCAACCAGAACAGACTATACTGACCAGCGACTACCTTAAATTTAATGTTTCAGATTTATTTTTCTTATCTCTAATTTCATAAACTACATCTGCTACATTTTCGAGTAATCGTTTATCGTGGGTGATAAACACGATAGTTCCGGTGTACTCCTTCATTAGTATTTCCAAAGCCTCTAAACTTGGTATGTCAAGGAAGTTACTGGGTTCATCCATTATTAGGATGTTATATCTACCCATGAGCATTTTTAGCAAGCAACAATTTTTATAATTTCTCCACCGCTTAAAACAGATAAACTTTTTCCAATATCGTTCTGTTTGAACCCCATAGATGCTAGCACTGAACGAATTTCTGATATATTGTAGTCACAATCCTTCTGCATAAACTCCATAACATTCTGATTACTGTTGTACTTGTAACCATTCTGTGCAAAGTAACCTATTTTTGCCTTAGGCGAAATAGAAATTCCTTCTTCATGGTTTAAGATCATTTTGGATTAAAGTTGTTTTTTTCCGATTCCATTACCACCAGTTAACGCCACTTTTTGCTCCTAACGGAATTTGAAAAGATGCATTTTTCAAACAGAGCCTTATCCCCAAATACTTTATTAATTTCTGCACCGACTATAGGGTATGGATTATGGAGCTCCAATGCTTTACTTTGCCTGAAACGAATTCTGCGAATGCCTTCCGGAGCTTCTACTTTTCCTAAGGCCGCAATCCTGTGCTCTAGGGTTTTAGCAGCATTATACATCTTTTTTTCCTTACTTCCTATTGATTTTTTTGATGAGCTAAACGCCCTCCGTCTTCAGTACTTTTTTTCTTTGAAGAACCTTTTTGCCTTCTGTTCTATTTTACGAGCCTGTTTTTCGCTTTTTCCTCCGCAGCCCTTTTCCAATCGGGCACGTTCCGCAATAAATTGTTCGTATTCTGCAGCTTGGCTCTTACGTTCTTCCTCTTTCTGACGAAGATAATCAGAATAGTTTCCCCAATACTCAGTGATTTTGCCATCTTTCAGTTCCCATATTTTATCTACTATTTCATCAAGAAAATAGCGGTCATGGCTAATAACTAACAGTGCACCTGTAAAAATATTTTTAGCTGTCCTATTAGAAAAATCAATTCCTTCACGGTCTAAATGGCTCGTAGGTTCATCCGCTAAAATACCATGAACCTGTGCCGATAAGGCCTGTGCTATTTTTAAGCCTTGTTTCTTCACCACCGCTCATAGTCTGTATATTTAATTGCTCAACACCTAGCTTGCCTACAAGTGCAAAAATCTTTTTTTCCTCCTGCAGAGTTACTTCGTCCAACTGGGGAATATAGGCAAGTTCACCCAGACGATTCATTTTACATCCTGGGGAGTTAATTCTCCTAAAAGTACCCTGAGTAAAGTGCTTTTTTTCCAGCACCATTTGCTCCTACTAAACCAATACGGTCATAATCATATACTTCTAATTCATTTATATCTAAAACATCGCGTCCTTTGAATTCCACACGAATGTCTTTTGCTTTTAATATTAATTCCATAACATTTCCTCCTGTCTATAATCGCATGCTTTCATTTGCTTGTATGCAGGGAAAACCCTGCGATTTTAGCAGGAAGAGTTACATGAAAATAAGATACATAAATATTCCTCCAATATTGTTTATTTTAAATCTAATTTTCTAACCTCAGTTATCATTTGGCAAACTATAGCAATGCCAATAATTAAAATACCTGATAGTAAAAACCAATGATTTACACCGATTTTATCAGCAAAGAATCCAGAAAGAATTAACCCAATTGGCATAGCAAGTGACATGATACTTCCGATCAAAGAAAATACACGTCCTAAATATTCAGGCTTAATTTTCTCCTGAAAAAGAGCTGTTTGCACACCGCTATAAAATGGCACCGAAAGCCCCATTATTGCACAGCAAACTACGAATATTACAAATCCATTTGGAGGAAGTATTCCCGAAACGGCTAAACTGGTCCCCATTATAAAAAATGAACTTGTTATTAGTAATACATGCTTTTCGAAGCCCCCTAATCTTCCTAATAATAAGCCTCCTGCTAGCATCCCAAATGCAAAGGAAATTTCCGTAATAGAAATATGCACAGGCGTTCCATTAAAGTGTTCCATGCTTATTAAAGGAAATAGTGCATTGATTGGCATATAAACAAAAGTATATAGTGTTCCTAAGAGTAATAAGGCAAACAATCCTTTGTTTTGTCTCAGAACCACAACTCCTTCTTTCATCTCCCTTATGAAATTTGGTTCTAAACTTTGCACTTGATTACCCAGCTTAGGTATACGTACAATTGCTACCGTAATAGATGCAATCACAGCACCCAATACGTCGATGGCAATAATAGCATTTAAATCCCAAACGGAGTATAAGAGTGCTGCAACTGCCGGACTAACAATATAGCTTATAGACTGCAAAGACTGACTATAGCCTGCGCATTTCGTTAGCTGTTCTTCTGGTACTAAAAAGTGGTGTAACCGCATTGAGTGCTGGGGTATGAAAAGCTGTTCCAATGCTACGGATAAACAATACTATCATAATCATCCAGACAGGTAGCTCCATACAGAATGCAACAATAGCAAGCACTGCACCAGCTGCTGCGATAATTAAATCGGCACCAATCATTATCTTCTTCCTATCATGACGATCCACTAGCACACCAATGGCAGGGTCCCAAAAATCGCATAGGGTAAAAAACCTACTAATGAAGCCATAGACAAGACCATCGCAGATCCTGTTTTTTCTGTAAGGTAAAAAATAATCGCCATTTGCAGGATGGCACTAGTGATTAATGATACTGCTTGCCCTGCCCATATTGCATAAAATTTTCGTTTCCAATTGTTGTATTTTTCCATTTATATTATCTCCTGCATATTATTTTTGCTTGAATTTCTATTTTTGAATAGCATTCTAGGCAATAAAAAAATGCAGGCCAAACCCCACAATGTGGCTTTTTGGTCTGCATACATACAATTTGGAAACATTCATATTAAAGACATAGTTAAATAAAGGTATAGTTAAATAACCAATATCCTCACCGTAACTAATGAATGCTCAATATCGTATAAATAAGCACAACAAAAAAGCCTATCATCGGGTATAGATTCTGCTTTTTTTATTGCCAGCTTATCTTAAACGCATTGAGGCTGTCATAGTTTCGGTTCCTCCCTACATCTTTGTTTATATCAATTTATAGTATAACACAACAAGATGATATGTTCAATATAAAAAGTTATGGAATGAGACTCATACTTCCAATTCGATGCCAGATTTAAAGGATATGACGAAGTTTTCTTCATAGACTGTAACGCTCTGGATTATCTTCCTTAGTAGCAAGCGATTAGCTTTCACAAAAATCTTCTGTTTGTAGTTTTTAAAAATTCATCAGGATTTTTCTAACTCAACCTCAAAATATTTCATTTTACATTCCCTCATTTCATTTATTGATAAATTGAGTTTGCAAAAAGAGTGGACAATTTTTTTGTCTACTCTTAACCTTTAAAAATAGTTTTTTTAATCGATTTGAAGTTGCCTAAATTATTACTTATTCGGTAAAATGAAGTATTGCTTTCAACAGATTTCCTTCAACTACACTTCACTTGATTCAAACAAGGTGGGTACATTTCTATTCCCACAAACTCCTTGTCAATGGAAACAAACACGTACCCACAGGGTAAATGGAAATAGAAACTGATAATTTCTAGCTATCACTTCTACTCATTCCAAAAATTTTCTCACTCTGATACTTACCCACCATAAAGCAAAAAGCCTTGCAATCAAGGCTTTCATTATCCCTTTCGTTCAAAGGTTTCTAAGCTTTTACGAGCAGAGCGACACACTCAGCGGTTCGCTATCTCCGTTCTGTCTGCGTGCTAGCACTTGTCAATCACGGACAGCTATCGCATGGGCGGAAGTAAATGCTAATCTTCGTCGTTTTACTCCTTGACTAGCAAACTTACCGCCTCAACATGATACGTTCCTGGGAACATATCCACTGGTTGAACCGCTCCAAGTTTATAACCTAGATCTCTCATAATTTCCATATCACGTGCTAGAGTTGCTGGATTACAGCTCACATAAACTATCTTTTCTATTCTCATTGAAGCTAAGTCTCTTAAGAAACTTTCTTCACATCCTTTACGTGGTGGATCGACTATTACTGCATCGATTTGAACATCTTTTGAAATTAGATTCTTAATGACATCTTCGCTTTTACCTAATAAAAATTCTGCATTAGTTATATTATTATTTTTCGCATTTTCACGTGCATCTAATACTGCAGCTTCTACTATTTCTATACCATAAACTTTTTTCACTTTTTGCGCTGCAAATAAACTTATTGTACCTATTCCGCAGTATGCATCTATTATAGTGTCATCTTGATTTAATTTTGCTAATTCTAGCGCTTTACTGTATAGTACTTCTGTCTGAACTGGATTAACTTGATAGAAAGAGCGTAAAGAAATCTTAAATTCTATTCCACCTAAAGTATCTGTTATATAATCTTGTCCATATAAATTCTCAGTTTTATCACCAAAAATTACATTAGTTTTCTTATTATTAATATTCAACATCACACTTACTATTCTTGAATCAAATTCAGCTATCTTCTTAACAAACTCTTCCAGATCAGAGAATTTTTCATTTACTATTATCCCGACCATAATTTCTGTTTTAATAGAATTTGTTCTAAACATAATATGGCGAATCGCACCTTTATGCGTTTTTTCATCATAAATAGAAAGATTCATCTCAGCAATTAAATCTCTAGTATAGTTCATAAGTTTATTGTGTTCATCATATTGAATAAAACACTTCTCTATATTAACTACATCGTGACTACGTGGTTTGTAGTAACCCATACGTACTTCGTTATCTACTTTTTGAACAGGGATAACAGATTTATTTCTATAATGATATCCATCTTTCATTCCTAGTGTTTCTAATACTTCAACACTATTTTGTCCTAATGTTTTATTCATAACATTTTGAACTTTTTTTGTCTTGAATCTTAGTTGTTCTTCATAGCTCATATGCACTAAATTAGCACCTGAAGTTTTCGGAATACCTTCTACTCTATTACTTGATTTTTCAATAATCTTAAGTGCTTTACCATAACCAAGATTCTTTTTTTAATTTAATAATTTTTAAATTCTACTTCTTCACCTTCTATTACATCTTCAATGAAGATTGGAAAATTATCAATTTTAACAATACCTAAACCATCATGAGTATAATCAATAACTTTTCCAGTGAATTTTTCATTTTTCTGCATATATTCTCCTTTTATAACGAAAAAAGAGAACTGACTAGGAAACTACATTCCTCTCCAGTTCTCCTATTTTTTTATATACTTTATTATATTTTTTTACATACTAACGCCAATAACTTTAATTCTATTGACAAATTCAAGATTTTTGTATTCTCTTAGTTAGTTTTTCTATATTTGTGTGACCAGGATCAATTTCTAGTGAGATAATGATAGTAGCACGAGAATTAATCGGTACTGTTTGGTGAATTGTAAGTACACTACATTTTTCTTCGTTTACTACTGAAAGTACTCTTCCTAGTATACCTGGTATATCATCAACATCTATTGAAAGTGATAATATAGATTGTCTTTGTATTTCTTGAATTGGAAAAATAGTATCTTTATACTTATAAAAAGCACTTCTACTTAAATCAAATCTTTTTGATGCCTCCAAAATTGATAATTTTGGATTTTCTTCTAAAGCTTTTTTCATAATTATAGTCTTCTTTACAGCTTCAGGAAGCACATCTTCTCTAATTATGTAATATACTTTTTCATTATCCATTATGGTATTTCTCCTACTCTACAAATTCAAACTCACCTTTAAGTATTTTAACTGTATCTCCATTTTTACATCCGCGTTCGCGTAAAGCATCGTCTACTCCCATAGAACGCATTTGTTGAGCGAAACGTCTTACAGATGCATCACGGTTGAAGTCAGTCATTAAGAATGCACGTTCGATACCAGATCCACTAACAACATATGCTCCTGTATCATCACGAGTAATTTTAAATGTTTCATCTTTTGGTTTATGTTTATAAATAACTCGGTTTTCCATGCTTTCTTCTTCAGTATCTAATTCGTAAAGCATATTAGGATCTGTGTTATCTAAAATATCACTAATTTTATATAATAAGTTATCTATATTATTTCTTGTAAATGCTGAAATTTCTACGATATCAACATCTTCTCCGTCTTCAGCTAGACGTTTTTTAAATTCTACTAAGTTTTCACTAGCTATTGGAATATCCATCTTATTAGCTACTACTACTTGTGGACGTTCTAGTAAACGCATATTATATTCACCTAGCTCTGCGTTAATAACTTTATAGTCTTCATAAGGATCACGACCATCTGTTGCTGACATATCAATAACGTGAACTATTACTTTAGTTCTTTCAATATGACGTAAGAATTGGTGTCCTAATCCTACACCTTGGCTTGCTCCTTCAATAAGTCCTGGTAAGTCTGCCATTACAAAACTACGATGATCTCTTGTTTCTACTACACCTAAGTTCGGTGCTAAAGTAGTAAAGTGATAATCAGCAATTTTTGGTTTTGCTTTTGAAGTTATTGATAGTAATGTTGATTTACCTACTGATGGGAATCCAACTAACCCAACATCAGCCATTAGTTTAAGCTCAAGTGTTAAGTTTCTTTCTTCTCCTGGTTCACCATTTTCAGCTATTTCTGGAGCTGGGTTTGAAGGTGTTGCAAAACGACAGTTTCCACGTCCTCCTCGTCCTCCACGAGCAACTATTACTTCTTGTTCATGTTCTACTAAGTCAGCTAGTACTTCACCAGTATCTGTATCGCGAATAACAGTTCCAGGTGGTACTTTTAGGTATAAATCTTTTGATTTTCTACCATGCATTCCTTTACTCATTCCATTTTCACCATTTGGTGCAACGAATTTCTTTTGATAACGGTAGTCCATAAATGTTCTAAGACCTTCATCTACTATAAAGACAACATTAGCTCCACGTCCACCGTCTCCTCCAGCTGGTCCACCTTTTGGTACGTACTTCTCACGTCTAAACGCTACAAGACCGTTACCACCGTCACCAGATCTGACGAATATTTTTACCTCATCTAAAAACATATTAATCTCCTATTATAATTTTGTTTATATTTCTTCTTATTTTATTAGTATTATCATACTATTCCTATAGACATATCATGATTAATTATACCATAAAATCAGCTTTGATAATACTTATTTATAGCTTTTTATAAAAAAATATACGGCTGCATACACAGCCGTACTTTACTCCACAGGTAGGACTCGAACCTACGACCCTCTGATTAACAGTCAGATGCTACTACCAACTGAGCTACTGTGGAAAAATCCTTTATATAAAAAAATGGAGCGGGTGATGAGAATCGAACTCACAACATCAGTTTGGAAGACTGAGGTTTTACCACTAAACTACACCCGCATTTGTTATATATTTATTTGCTACGTTATATATTATATTATACATTTTACTATTTGTCAACAATTTTTTTAATTTTTTTTTATAAATTAGAAATCGGGGCTAATTTCTTAACCTCGATTTAAAATTTTTACTCCCTTTCCCTAGAAAAACTCGGAGTGAGTAATGCTATAATAGCTATATACACAGTAGTAGCTATTATTGAATATATCGCGTCCATAGTATCATCCTCCCCTATTAATACCATTTACACTTTTTATTATACACCTGTGATAGTTTTTTTGTGCAATAGTTTATTTAAAAATAACATAAACGTCATATTCATATTAAATTTAAAACCTATAATTTCATATTTAAGCATAAAAAAACAAGGTGAAAAATCACCTTGTTTTTATTTTAATCAATTAAAATTATTTAACGATTGAAGTTACAACACCTGAACCTACAGTACGTCCACCTTCACGAATTGAGAAACGAGTTCCTTCTTCGATCGCGATTGGAGAAATAAGTTCTACGTTGATTGATACGTTATCCCCAGGCATTACCATTTCAGTACCTTCTGGTAAAGTAACTACACCAGTTACGTCAGTAGTACGGAAGTAGAATTGAGGACGGTAGTTTGTGAAGAATGGAGTGTGACGTCCACCTTCTTCTTTAGATAATACATACACGTCAGCTACGAATTGAGTGTGTGGAGTGATTGTTTTAGGAGCTGCTAAAACTTGTCCACGTTCGATATCTTCACGAGCAACACCACGTAATAATGCACCGATGTTATCTCCTGCTTCAGCGTAATCTAATAATTTACGGAACATTTCAACACCTGTTACAGTAGTTGAAGCTGGTTCGTCAGTTAATCCAACGATTTCTACTACGTCTCCAACTTTAACTTGTCCACGTTCAACACGTCCTGTAGCAACTGTACCACGTCCAGTGATTGAGAATACGTCCTCAACTGGCATCATGAATGGTTTAGCGTTGTCACGTTCTGGAGTTGGGATGTACTCGTCAACTGTTTCCATAAGTTCGATGATAGCTTTTTCAGCATCAGCATCACCTTCAAGAGCTTTAAGAGCAGAACCTTTGATTACTGGTAGATCGTCTCCTTCAAATCCGTATTCAGATAATAGTTCACGAACTTCCATTTCTACTAATTCTAATAACTCTTCGTCGTCAACCATGTCACATTTGTTTAAGAATACAACAATTTTAGGTACTCCAACGTTACGAGATAATAAGATGTGCTCACGAGTTTGAGCCATTGGTCCATCTGTAGCAGCGATTACTAAGATAGCTCCGTCCATTTGCGCAGCACCAGTGATCATGTTTTTAACATAGTCAGCGTGTCCTGGGCAGTCTACGTGTGCGTAGTGACGTTTTGGAGTTTCATACTCGATGTGAGAAGTGTTGATTGTGATACCACGTTCTCTTTCTTCTGGTGCGTTATCGATTGAAGCGTAGTCTTTAGCTTCCCCACCATAAGTTTTAGCTAATACAGTAGCGATAGCTGCTGTTAAAGTTGTTTTACCGTGGTCAACGTGACCAATTGTTCCGATGTTCGCATGTGTTTTACTACGGTCGAATTTTTCTTTTGCCATTTTAAAAATGTCTCCTTCAAATTAATAAAATTTATTTTTTAAAATCAGTCACATAGCAATCTATGATAACTATATTTTATAATGTTACAACAAAAATTGCAACTATAAAGAATAATTTTTAATTATCCTTTATTTTTTTTGATAATTTCTTCAGAAATTGATTTTGGTACTTCTTCGTAGTGGTCGAATACCATTGTGTAAGTACCACGTCCTTGAGTTGAAGAACGTAGAGAAGTTGCATATCCGAACATTTCAGATAGTGGTACTTGAGCACTTACTACTTGTGCGTTACCACGAGCTTCCATACCTTCAACACGTCCACGACGTGAAGTGATATCACCCATAATATCTCCTAGATACTCTTCAGGCATAACTACTTCAACTTTCATGATTGGTTCTAAGATTACTGGGTTACATTTTTTAGCAGCTTCTTTAAGAGCTAATGATGCAGCAACTTTGAACGCCATTTCAGATGAATCGACATCGTGGTATGATCCATCAAATAATTTAGCTTTAACGTCAATTAGTTCGTATCCAGCTAATACACCGTTTGCCATAGAATCTTTAAGTCCTGCTTCTACTGCTGGGATGTATTCACGAGGAACTACCCCACCAACGATAGCATTTTCGAACTCAAATCCACCACCTGGTTCGTTTGGAGTGAACTCAATCCATACGTCCCCGTATTGTCCACGTCCACCAGATTGACGAGTGAATTTACCTTGTACTTGAGCTGGTTGTTTGAATGTTTCACGGTAAGATACCATTGGAGCACCTACTGTACATTCAACTTTGAATTCACGACGCATACGGTCAACGATAATGTCTAAGTGAAGCTCACCCATACCAGCGATGATAACTTGTCCAGTTTCTTCGTCTGTTCCTGCACGGAATGTTGGGTCTTCTTCTTGTAGTTTTTGTAATGCTGTAGCCATTTTATCTTGGTCAGCTTTTGATTTTGGTTCAACTGAAAGTTGGATAACTGGTTCTGGGAATTCCATTGATTCTAAGACAACTTCGTTTTTCTCATCACAAAGTGTGTCCCCAGTTGTAGTATCTTTAAGACCAACAGCTGCAGCGATATCCCCAGCATATACTTCAGAGATTTCGTTACGAGTGTTAGCGTGCATTTGTAGGATACGTCCTACACGTTCACGTTTACCTTTAGTTGAGTTTTTAACGTATGATCCAGATGAAAGTATACCTGAGTATACACGGAAGAAAGTAAGTTTCCCTACGAATGGGTCAGTCATAACTTTGAAAGCTAATGCTGCGAATGGTTCTTCGTCTGAAGAGTGTCTTTCTACTTCCTCATCAGTTGATGGATCAATACCTTTAATTGCTGGTACGTCTAATGGAGATGGTAGGTAATCTACTACAGCATCTAGCATTGGTTGTACCCCTTTATATTTGAATGCAGATCCACATACTACTGGGAAGAATTCTACTGATAAAGTAGCTTTACGAATAGCAGCTTTAAGCTCGTCTACTGTAATTTCTTCTCCACCTAAGTATTTTTCCATGAAGTCTTCATCGAATTCTGCAACAGCTTCGATTAATTTTTCACGGTATTCTTCTGCTTGATCTTGTAATTCCGCTGGAATTTCTTTTTCTACAAGATTTTCCCCTACGCTTCCTTCGTTGTAGATAGCTTTCATTTCAACAAGGTCAATAACACCTTCGAATTGATCTTCAGCTCCGATTGGAAGTTGGATTGGGTGTGCGTTTGCTTGTAATCTGTCATGGATTGTTCCTACAGAGTATAGGAAGTCTGCTCCTGTTTTATCCATTTTGTTAACGAATACGATACGAGGAACTCCATATGTAGTTGCTTGACGCCAAACAGTTTCTGTTTGAGGTTCAACACCTGATTGTGCATCAAGTACAGCAACTGATCCATCAAGTACACGAAGAGAACGTTCAACCTCAACAGTGAAGTCTACGTGTCCTGGTGTATCGATGATGTTGATTCTGTGTTTTTTCCACTCAGCAGTTGTTGCAGCAGATGTGATAGTGATACCACGTTCTTGTTCTTGTTCCATCCAGTCCATTTGAGAGTTACCATCGTGAGTATCTCCGATTTTGTGGATTTTCCCAGTGTAGAACAAAATACGCTCTGTTGCAGTAGTTTTACCTGCGTCGATGTGAGCCATGATACCGATATTACGAGTATCTTTTAAAGAAAATGCTCTAGTCATGAGTCAATTTTCTCCTTTCATATTTTTTAAAGTTTTTGAGTAATTTGTCTTCTATAGTGAAAAACTCAAGCTATAAAATAGCTTGATATTCACCTTATAATTACCAACGATAGTGAGCAAATGCTTTGTTAGCTTCAGCCATTTTGTGAGTATCTTCACGTTTCTTAACAGCTGAACCAGTGTTATTTGCTGCGTCTAAAATTTCATTAGCTAAACGTTGTTCCATAGTTTTTTCTCCTCTTAAACGAGAGTAGTTAACTAACCAACGAAGACCTAATGTAATTCTTCTTTCTGCACGTACTTCAACTGGTACTTGGTAGTTAGAACCACCAACACGACGAGCACGTACTTCAAGTACAGGCATAATGTTGTTTAATGCTTCTTCGAAAACTTCCATAGCATCACGTCCTGATTTTTCTTTGATGATATCAAATGAAGAATATAGGATTTTTTGAGCTGTACCGCGTTTTTCCATCTAGCATTAATTTGTTAATCAATTTTGTAACTAATTTTTGAGTTATAAATTGGATCTGGCAAAACATCACGTTTTGCAACTGGACCTTTACGTGGCATAATGTTGCCTCCTTTCACGAAATTCTTTTATCAAATTATTTTCTATTTATTATTTTTTCTCTTTTGGTCTTTTAGCACCGTATAGAGAACGTCCTTGTTTACGGTCGTTAACTCCTGCAGTATCTAAAGCTCCACGAATAATGTGGTAACGTACCCCTGGTAAGTCTTTTACACGTCCTCCACGAATAAGTACTACACTGTGTTCTTGTAGGTTGTGTCCGATACCTGGGATATATGCTGTTACTTCGATTTGGTTTGATAAACGAACACGTGCATATTTACGTAAAGCTGAGTTAGGTTTTTTAGGTGTCATAGTCCCAACACGAGTACAAACTCCTCTTTTTTGTGGAGAAGAAATGTTAGTTTCTTTCTTTCTCTTAGAGTTATACCCTTTGTTAAGAGCTGGTGAATCTGATTTTGATACTTTTGATTTACGAGGTTTACGAACTAATTGGTTAATAGTTGGCATTTCTATGGTTTCCTCCTTTCCTCGATAGTTTTATGAATCACTCATCCAGGTGGTTCATAATTTTAAAATAAATTTTAAGCCATACCGGCTTTACACAGAGTGCTAAACACTCACGTATAAAATAATAACACTTTTATTTTTCATTGTCAAGTATTTTTTTGAATTTTTTTAAGATGTTTTATCCTTTATAATTCAACCTTCTTTTTTTACACATTACCAGGTGTATCAAACTTTAAGTTTTAAATTTACATTTCCAGGTGTATCTAGTATGTAATTATCTATTTATTTCCCCTTCTTCTATAAAAACCATTTTTTAAAAAAACCATTTAAAAAAATACAAGCTTATTATTCTTATAAATACTATCTTTTAGTCTTTATAACTGTTATAATTAAAATACTTAATTTTAGTAGGAGGAAATACATTTATGATAGAATTCAAAAATGTCTCAAAGCAATACGACTCTAAATTGGCATTAGACAATCTTAATCTTGCTATTAACGATGGTGAAATATTTGGACTAATAGGGCACAACGGAGCTGGAAAATCTACAGCTATAAAGGCTTTAACTAGTATAATAGAAGTTAGTAGCGGAGATATTTTCTTTGATAATATGAACTTACGTGATAATCGACTAGAATGTAAAAAGCAAATAGGTTATGTCCCTGATAGCCCTGACATATTTTTAACGTTATCCCCATATGAATATTGGTCTCTAATTGCCAACCTTTATGAACTTGATGAAAAAACAACAGAAGAGCGTATATACGAATACTCTAAGTTATTTAACATGATAGGTGTTGAACATCAAGAAATAAATTCATTTTCTCATGGTATGCGTCAAAAAGTTTTTCTTATAGCTGCCCTTTTATCTAACCCTCGCTTTTGGATAATGGATGAACCAATGACTGGACTTGATCCACAAGCATCCTTTGATTTGAAAAATCTTATGAAAGAACATACAAAACAAGGTCATAGCGTATTATTTTCTACACATGTCTTAGAAGTTGCAGAACATCTATGTGATAGAATTGGTATTCTTAGCCATGGTAAACTTATTTTTGTCGGAACACTTGATGAGTTAAGAGCACAACACGAAGGAAACTCACTCGAAGAAATTTATCTTAACCTAATCAAAAGTTCTAATCGATATAATCTAGGTGGTGTTTAGTATGCGCTGGAATATCATAAAAAATTTATTTTTTACTAACTTAATGTATGTTAATCCTATGCAAACAGCAAAATATAGAAAAAAATATAAGGGAACTGCTGATATTAGAAAGAAAATATTCAATAATCTATTACTTTTAAATATACTTAATATAGTCGTCTTCTATATATTATTCGGTAATTCAATGTTTAGCAGTGTTCTAGAAGGTCCTTCTTATAAATACATATTATTATTTTTTTAATTATAATGACTGCTTTTAACACTATCAACAACATTTTTTTAAATATGTTTTTATGAAAGTAAAGATACCCATTCTTTACTACCGTTACCCATTAGTGAAAAAGAATTATTTATTGGAAAATTTTTTTAGTATTACTTTTTCCAACTATCTGGATTATTTATCCCTGTGATTGTAATTAACTTTATTATAGCAGTTAATACAGAATTTTCATTAATCCAGATTATAATTTCACTTATTTACTCATTATGCATAGTTATTATTATTTCTGGAGGACTAACATTACTTTTTATCCACAATTACATACATACCTAATTTTTGAAAAAAATAAAAAAATAAAATTAATGGTATTATTATAATCTTCGGATTACTATTAGGAGCAGGATATGTTATCTTATCTAAAGAACTTGTTTCTAATGATTTAATGTCACTGCAAACAAAATATAGAGGAGACTTTTTCTTTGATATACTAACAAAAAAATCTTATATGAATTTACTCATCTTGATTATCATTACTATTGTTATAGCTATTTTTAGTGAATACCTTAGTGGCTAAAAAAATATTTAAATGATATTCATAGAATAGCTGGTGTTCATAAAACAACTTTAAGTTCAAAACAAAAGAACACAAAGAAAGGAGTTCTAAACACACCTCTCTAAATGCAAAATTAATCAAACGTAATTTTAATCTATTTAGTCATGGTACACTTCTTGCTAATATTTTCTCTAGTTATCTATTATCTATTATAATTTTTGCCGGAGCTATAATACAAATAAGACGTGACGGTGGAATCCAACTTGGAATAGAATTCTATCCTTTTTGCAATTTGTTTTGGATTTTTCAATGGCTTTTACTTATGATGTATAATCCTATCAGTTTTACAGGTGTTGCAATCTCTCTTGAAAAACAAGATTACTATCACTTGAAATCTTTACCGATGGATTTTAAAAAATACATAAAAACAAAATTTATTGTGAGTACATTCCTTCAAATTTCTTTAGGTATTATTATGTTCATGATAATGCTTATGTTGGCTGGAATATCAATTGAATTATTTATTATTACTATTTTTTTCATATATCATTACCGGTATAGCTATAGCATTTTATAGTTTTACTAGAGATTTTTAATAAACTCTATTTAAACTGGAATAATATACTTGAACTTAGTACTCGAGGAATGAGTCAGATATTACTTGGGATAATTGCATTCTTTTTGTATTATTGGACTAATAATATTAAATACTGCTACTATTTTTCTTGTTGTTAGAGTATCCAAACATATCTCATATTTTGGGAGTAATTTATGCGATATTAATTATAGTTGCTATTACTCTAACTAGCATGAAAGCAAAAAAACAAGTTTTCGACAAAATATTTTAAATTAAAAAGCAACGTTAAGTAATTTTTTAACGTTGCTCTTTTCTTATAAGTCTCTATTGTAATCTGTGTTTATATCACGGTATGGTTGAATATCTTGAACATATTCTAAAACTCCTTCGAATTCACCTTGCTCATTTCTAACTGCAGCATAAACAACATGAACGAATTTCTCGCGAGATTCTGAATTAAACCACATTTCATACTTATCTTTTTTACCATCACGTAAATTTTGCATTATTATTTTTACTTTTTCCAAGTATTTTGGTGGATGACAAAGTTCTACATTTCTACCTACTTGACTAGGTGTACGTTTAAATATCATATCTTGTTCAGGACAATGATCATTATAATATTGGAATATATCGTCTTTGTTAACAAAAGTAATTTCCATCGGTAGATGATTTAATATTAAATCTGCTTGATCTACAGATAAGTATCCTTTACCAAATTTTTGAGGAGTAATTCTATCTACTACTTTTTCTTCTTTTTTATTCGGTTTAAATGAGATAGTTATTTCACCTTCTGGTGTTGAAATAACTTTCTGCATTACACCTTCTTCAGTTATTTCTGTTTGACAAATTTCTTCTACAGGCTCTTCAAAACTTTCTCTCTTAGGAACCCATTCTTCAGTTGGTGTAATAATTGCATATCCATAAGCATCACTTTCTTTTGCGATGGTTAACCAGTCATCTTGATTAAATGTTTCTAATAGAATCATAAGTAAAATTGATTCTTCTTTAAAAATCATTTCCTCAAATTCTTTAACAAATTTTTCAAATTTTTCTTTTACTACTTCTATATCACTATTAGGTAGTTTATGAGCTTCATGTAGCGCATCACTAAATAAGTCTCTTATTTGATCATCTACACCCCACATTACTTTCGGTGGTGCATCATGACCATAACGCTCCATAATTGGAAACATTAACTCCTCTTTTCTCTTATAATGAATGTCAAATTGCCCTAACAGAGCCAACTGACGTCCAAGACCTTTTATCACTACTTCTTGAGATGGTGTATTTTCAACATTTTTATAGTTATCTAGTATACGTCTTACTCGAATAATAGCCGCTCTTAGCGCTAGGTTTTCTTGTTTAAATACTTGCACAGGATGGCCTGGGTGTTCACTATCTTCTACTTCTACTGTTTTAATAGCACCTTTAAATAGATTCGCATGAACATTACATAATTTCATAACATCTTCAAATGTTACACCTGAATCAGAATTCATAAGTTCATGTTCCATTAAACTTATTTCTATAGCTGATACACCTGTAAAATGTTCATTGAATTCATCTTGTACAGAGTCTGCACTTGCTCCATTATGTAATCTTAATAAAATATCTTTTAAAACTTCAATTCTTGTTTTTGTCATTAGTTTAATCCTACTACTTCATATCCATTAGCTTCTAACGTAGCAACTATATCTTCTATTTTTATACCAGCTAACTTAGAACCCATTTTTAATGAAGTCTTTCTTCCTAGAGTATTTCTCATTATTGGATTAGCTAATGGTTTAAATCCTAAATCTACTAAAATATCTAAAACTTCTGGGTGTTTATCTACAACTTCAGCTACCGGAACTGTTACATCAATAATATTATCCATTTTCTATACCTCACTACCTTATAATTTTATTTAATTATAACATATGTGAAAGTGATAGTCATTATTTTTATGAATATAAAAAGCACGTAATATAAACCTTACGTGCTTTTTAGTATGTTATAAGTTATTTCTCCATTCAAGAAGTTTTTCTACGTCTTCTTGTTTAATATAATTACTTGCTACCGCTTCTTCAATTAAGAAATTATAGTTAGTTATTGTGTGGTATTTTACTTTATCCGCTGCAAAAGCATCTTGTGCTTTTTTAAGTTCGTAACTAAATATTGCTACTACTCCTAGTACTACTGCTCCTGCTTCTTCTAGTGCTTTAGCAACTTTTAACGAAGATAATCCTGTAGAAATTAAGTCTTCAATTATAACTACTTTTTGCCCTTCTAATAGTCTTCCTTCGATTTGGTTAGTTTTCCCGTGTTTTTTTGCTGAGTCTCTAACATAAATCATAGGTAAATCTAACACTTCACTTACCCATGCAGCATGAGGAATACCTGCTGTTGCTGTCCCCGCTACTACTTCTACTTCTGGAAAATTCTTTTTAATTACTTCACTTAATCCTGCTGCAATTTCTCTTCTAATTTTTGGATAAGACATTGTGATTCTATTATCACAGTAAATAGGTGATTTAATTCCTGAAGTCCATGTGAAATAATCATTTGGTCTTAAGGCAACTGCTTCTATTTCTAGTAAGTTTTTAGCTATTTTTCTTTCTAAAGTCATTTTAATTCTCCTTAGCTTCTATATTTTATTACTTAGTAAATTGTTCTTTAATTAGATTATAAACTTCTCTTGGGTTTTTAGCTTTTGTGATTGAACGTCCTACTACTATATGTGTACTACCTTCACTTGCTGCTACAGTTGGTGTTGCAACACGTTTTTGATCTCCTACTTCATCAGTTTCTAGACGTATACCAGGAGTTACTTTTAAGAAGTCTTCGCCACAGTTTTCTCTAATAATTCTAGCTTCCCAAACTGATGAAACAACACCGTCAAGTCCTGCTTTTTTAGCAAGTTTTGCGTAATTTATTACACTTTCTTCTAATGAAGCTGCCACTAATTGCTCTTCTTTCATCGCTTCTTCAGATGTTGATGTAAGCTGAGTTATTGCTATTACATTCGTATCAGGACTTCCACCTTCTACCATTCCTCTTTTAGCTGCAGCTAACATCTCATATCCTCCTGCACCATGTACAGTTAGAATATCTACTTTGAATTGTGCTAATCCTTTTGTAGCTCCGTAGACTGTATTTGGAATATCATGTAGTTTTAAGTCTAAAAATACTTTATGCCCTAATTCTTTTATTTTTTCAAGAACTACTGGACCATTTTGTAAATATAATTCCATCCCAACTTTAACGAATAGTTTTTCATCATCAAATTTATCTAAGAAATTTAGTGTATCCTCTAATGTTGGAAAATCTAATGCAATAATTACGTCTTTTTTCATCAATTTGTCTCCTTTTATATAGTTTTATTATTTGTAAGCTCGTCCTCTTATATCAAGTATGTGTTCCACTCCAAGTTCATCAAGAGCACTTTCAAGTTTATTTATTATTTTTGGGCAAGCATATGGATCAGCAAAGTTTGCAGTACCTACAGCTACTGCACTTGCACCTGCTGAGATAAAGTCAATAACATCCCACTCATCCATTACACCACCCATTCCTATAATAGGAATGTTTACAGCTTGAGATACTTGATATACCATTCTAATAGCAACTGGTTTTACTGCCGGTCCTGATAAACCTCCTGTTACATTAGCGATTATTGGTTTCCCAGTTTTTCTATCTAATCTAACACCTACTAACGTATTTATCATAGTAATACCATCAGCTCCACCTTCTTCTACTGCTTTAGCCATAGACACTATGTCTGTTACATTAGGAGATAGTTTTACATATACTGGTACACTAGATACTTCCTTAACTTTTTTTGTAAGGTTTTTTGCTGTTTCTGGATCTGTACCAAATTGAATACCACCATGTTTAACATTTGGACAAGAAATATTTAGTTCTAAAGCACAAACATTTGGCGCTTTACTAATGTGCTCAGCTACATAAACATAATCATCTATTTCGCTTCCAGCTACATTAGCAATTATTGGAACATCATATTTTTCCAATTCCTTTAGTTTTGTTTCCATTATTTCATGTACTCCAGGATTCTGTAATCCTATTGCATTTAGCATCCCGCTAGATGTTTCAGCAACACGTGGTGTAGGATTTCCAAATCGAGGTTCTTTTGTTGCAGCTTTTATCATTATCGCTCCAAGTTGACTTAAATCATAAAAATTAGCATATTCTAAGCCGAATGCAAAACAACCTGAAGCTGGCATTATTGGATTTTTTAAATCTAATCCAGGTAATTTAACTCGTAATCTTTCGCTCATATTTCCTCCTATAATGCTATTTCTGTTGATTCATATACTGGACCGTCATAACAAACACGTGAAATACTTCCATCTTGTTTTTCGCAGACACATGCGTAACAAGCTCCAACACCACAAGCCATTCTTTCTTCTAAAGAAATATATCCTATTTTTTCTTCATCCATTGTTGTTAATGCTTTGAGCATTGCAAATGGCCCACAACTAAAATATTTATCATACGCAATATCATATTTCTTTATAACATCTGTTACAAATCCTTTTTCTCCATATGTACCATCCGCTGTTGCCACATATGTTATCCCTAATTCAGAAAACTTATCTTCATAAAATACATCTTTTTCGTTATTAAAACCTAAAATATGTATTGTTTTAATTCCTTCATTTTTAAACTGCTTAGCTAATTCATATAATGGTGGGACACCTATTCCCCCACCAACTAGTAATGCAGTTTGACCTTCCTTTAGTGTATAAACATCATAACCTTTTCCTAGTGGACCTAAGACATCCACTTCTTCACCTTTTTTCAACTGTGAAATTTTCTTTGTTCCAGCTCCATCTGCTCTATAGACCATAACAAAAGTATTTTTTTCTTTATTAATTTCACAAATTGAAATAGGTCTTCTTAATAAAAAAATTCATAACTATTACTTACCTTTTATATTGACGAATTGCCCTGGTGTATTCATTTCTTTAACTATATCACCTTGCAATTCTATTCTAAAAATTTTATCCGCAATTTGTTCATTACTTACTACTGTCGTTAAATAAGTATCCATCAACCCACTCCTTTTTTTCTAAAAAGGAGTCACTTAAAAAAATATAATTGTTAACATCAATTTTCAAGATTCTCCTAAATATTTTTTTACTAACCTTAATCTCAGTAGTTTTATTTATTACTGATAACTTCTAACCTTTTTCTATCTTTACTTTTGTTAAAACATTAATCCCAATTGATTTTTTTGAGCCTTCATCTTTTAATACTTTATATAATTTATCTTCATTTTTCAATTAAATCGATAATGATATTTTTTTAGTTTTTTTCTGCCTTTTCTTCATTTTTTAAAGTACTATCATAGTATGCTGTAATAATTCCCGCTTCTGGATCCATCTCTAACCCTTCTAATAGTTCAGGAAAAATTTTTCTCTAAATAATAATTTAGAAATGCTTCCCAGTTGTAACCATTCATATATGCTTTATCATATATTTCATTCATCTTTTCACCAATTTCAAATGGCTTATCGTGTTCTATATAAAAAGTTAGATTTATTATTTTTCCATATTTTAGAATTTTTACGTAATCCATACTAAGCTCCTAAAGTGGCAGAATATTGAATGAAATTGATTCTAATACTTTTAGTAATGCGTCTGCAGTATCTAATGATGTTAAACATACAATCTCTTGTTCACTTGCCACACGACGAATTTTGAATCCATCTTTTGTAACATCTTTATCTTTTGATGTTGTGTTGATTACTACATCAACATTTCCTTTATAGATTGCATCTAACACACTATAGTCGCTTTGGTTAATTTTTCCTACAGCAGTTACTCTTAATCCATTATTTTCTAAGAATTTAGCTGTTCCTTCTGTAGCAAGTAGATTATATCCGATATCAGAGAATCGTTTAGCTATGTTTAGAGCTTCTTCTTTATCATCATCACTGATAGTAAATAAGATATTTCCTTGGTCACTTACTTTGATTCCAGCTGCTAATAATCCTTTATATAGAGATTTTTCTAGAGTAACATCACTTCCCATTACTTCCCCTGTTGATTTCATCTCAGGTCCTAATGTAGTATCTACATCTTTAAGTTTTTGGAAACTGAATACTGGAACTTTTGTATAAACATTTTTACTTTCTGGTAGAAGACCTGTTTCATACCCTTTTGATTTTAGAGTCTCTCCTATTATTGCTCCTGCAGCAAGTTTTGCCATAGGAACTCCTGTAATTTTACTTAAGAATGGTACTGTACGTGAGCTTCGTGGGTTTACCTCAAGTACGAATACTTCTCCTTTACTAATTACATATTGGATATTTAGTAATCCAACAATGTTTAATCCTTTTGCTAGTTTAATTGTATATTCTATTAACTTTTCTCTTTCACCTTCAGTTAGTGTTTGAGGAGGATATACTGCGATTGAGTCCCCTGAGTGTACCCCAGCTCTTTCAATATGTTCCATAATACCTGGTATAATTACTGTTTCTCCATCACTAATTGCATCAACCTCTATTTCTCTACCAACTAGATAACGGTCTGTTAATACTGGATGCTCTGGAGTAAGTTTAACAGCTGTTTTCATATAACGGCGTAATTCTGATTCCTCATAAACTATTTCCATAGCGCGTCCACCAAGTACGTATGATGGTCTTACTAATACTGGGTAACCAATTTCTTTAGCGTTTTGAACCGCTGTTTCAACATCAAATGCAGTTTTTCCTAATGGTTGAGGAATGTCTAATTTGCGAAGTAATTCTTCAAATTTATCTCTATCTTCCGCATTATTAATTTCTTCTAATGCAGTACCTAAAATTTTCACTCCATATTTTTCTAATTTATCTGCCAAGTTAATCGCTGTTTGACCACCGAATTGAACTACTACTCCAATTGGATTTTCATGGTTAATAATTGCCATTACATCTTCTTGAGTAAGTGGTTCAAAGTAAAGTTTGTCAGAAATAGTGAAGTCTGTAGATACTGTTTCTGGGTTATTATTTACTATAATAGCTTCATATCCAGCATCTTTAATCGCCATTACTGCATGTACTGTTGCGTAGTCGAACTCTACCCCCTTGTCCAATTCTAATTGGTCCTGACCCAAGTACAATAATTTTTTTCTTATCACTAACGATTGACTCTTGTTCTTGTTCATAACTTGAGTAGAAGTATGGTGTTTCAGAAACGAACTCTGCAGCACATGTATCTACCATTTTGAATACTGGTACAATATTTTTTTCTTGACGAAGTTTATAGATTTCTTCTTCTGTAGTATTCCATCTATGTGCAATTACTTTATCAGAGAAACCATATTTTTTAGCGTATTCTAATAGGTCTGTATTACCTACGTTTTCTTTTAATTCATGCTCAATATCAATAATATTTTGCATTTTTTCTAAGAAGAACATATCAATTTTAGTTATATCGTGAATATCTTGTGTACTTTGTCCACGTCTTAAAGCTTCTCCGATAAAGAATAATCTCTCATCTCCAGCTTGTTTTACTTTATCTAATATTTCTTCTAATGTGAAGTCATCACCATTTGGTAATCCTAAGTGGTGCACACCATATTCTAGAGAACGAATAGCTTTTAGTAAACTTTCTTCATAAGTTCTACCCATCGCCATAACTTCACCAGTTGCTTTCATTTGAGTTCCTAATTTTCTATCAGCATTCTCAAATTTATCAAATGGGAATCTTGGAATTTTACTTACTACATAGTCTAATGTTGGCTCGAAGCAAGCGTAAGAATTTTTAGTAACTGGGTTTATAATTTCATCAAGTGTTAATCCTACCGCAATTTTTGCCGCTATTTTCGCTATTGGGTAACCTGTAGCTTTTGAAGCTAGAGCTGATGAACGAGAAACCCTTGGGTTTACTTCGATAATGTAGTATTTAAATGATTCTGGATCAAGTGCAAGTTGCACATTACATCCACCTTCGATTTTTAGTGCACGAATAATTTTTAAAGATACATCACGTAACATGTGGTATTCTCTGTCTGTTAATGTTTGTGATGGAGCTACTACTACTGAGTCCCCTGTATGAATACCAACTGGGTCAATATTTTCCATATTACATACAACGATCGCTGTATCATTTGAGTCACGCATTACTTCATATTCAATTTCTTTAAATCCTGCGATTGATTTTTCTAATAGACATTGAGTTACTGGTGAATAGTGTAGTCCACTACTTACAATTTCTTCTAAGTCTTTATCGTTATAGCAGATTCCTCCACCTGTTCCTCCCATTGTAAATGCTGGACGAACAATTACTGGATACCCTATTTCACGAACGAACTCATAAGCTTCTTCAACTGTTGTAATAATATCAGATTCAGGTACTGGTTCATTAAGTTCATTCATAAGATTTCTAAATAATTCTCTGTCTTCTGCTTGTTCAATTGAACTTAACTTAGTTCCTAATAGTTCTACCCCATATCTGTCTAATACACCACTTTTATGAAGTTCTACAGCAAGGTTAAGTCCTACTTGTCCTCCTAATGTTGGCAATAGTGCATCTGGTCTTTCTTTGCGGATAACTTTACTAACGAACTCTAAAGTAAGAGGCTCCATATATACTTTATCTGCAATTTCTTTATCAGTCATAATAGTCGCTGGATTTGAGTTTACTAATATTACTTCATATCCTTCTTCTCTTAATGAAAGACATGCTTGCGTTCCAGCGTAGTCAAATTCTGCAGCTTGACCTATTGTAATTGGTCCAGAACCAATTACTAAAATAGTTTTTATATCATTACGTTTTGGCATTGTTATTCTCCTTATTATCTTAGTGCTAAACTTTTATACTTATCTATTTACTATTATTTTTTCTTACTTTCTTTGAAAGTTTTCATATTATCTATAAATTGGTCAAATAGATAGTTAGGATCATGTGGCCCTGGTGATGCTTCTGGGTGATATTGAACTGTGAAGACTGGATATTTTTTATGTCTTACACCTTCACAAGTTTTATCATTTACTGATAAATGAGTAAGTTCTAAGTCTGTGTCTTTTAACGATTCTATATCAACACTATAACCATGGTTTTGTGATGTTATATCAACTTTTCCTGTTAATAGATTTTTAACTGGGTGGTTAGCTCCGCGGTGTCCAAATTTTAATTTATAAGTTTTTGCACCTGATGCTAAAGAAATAAGTTGGTGTCCCATACAAATACCAAAAATTGGAATTTTCGGTATTACTTCTTTAAGCATTTCAATTGTTTCTGGAACATCCACTGGGTCCCCTGGTCCATTACTTAACATAATTCCATCTGGATTTAGTCGAAAGATTTCTGCTGCTGTTACATTATGAGGAACTACTACGATATCACAGTTTCTTTCATTCAATTCTCTTAATATACCTGATTTCATACCTAAATCTACTAGAACTACTCTATATCCGCTTCCTGATGATAAGAAAGCTTTTTGTGTAGAAACTTGTTCTATTTGGTTAGTTGGTAATGTTGTATTTCTTAATTTTTCTAACTCTTCTTCTGGATCCATACAAAGGTCTGTTATTATCCCTTTTACTGTACCGTGTTCTCTAATTTTTCTAGTTAGACTACGAGTATCTATACCTGAGATACCAGGGATATTTAGTTCTTTTAGTACTTCATCTAAACTATATTCAGTTCTAAAGTTTGATGGTTTGTGACATACTTCTCTTACTACTAATCCTTTAATACTTGGATTAATTGTTTCAAAGTCATCTCTATTGATTCCGTAGTTTCCTATTAATGGATAAGTAAATGTAACTATTTGACCATTATATGATGGATCTGACAATGTTTCTTGATATCCTGTCATACCAGTATTGAAAACTACTTCTCCTGTCATTGGTGTATTAGCTCCAAAACCATAACCTTTATAAACCGTTCCATCTTCTAAATTAGCTGTCTGTCGTAACTATACATAGCTTCTCTCACTTTCTTTATTTTTTATATTAAAAATTTTTCTTATATATCAAATACTTCTGAATCTTTATAAGCTACTTTACCTTCACTTAATGTTAAAACTGGTATACCGTAGATTTCTTCTCCAACATATGGAGTATTTCTACCTTTTGATAAGAATTTTTCTGGGTCAATTTTTAATGATTTTTCTAAATCAATTACTACTAAATCTGCATATCCATTTTCTTCTAATCTACCATATGGAAGGTCAAATGTATCTGCAACTTTTTCAGTCATTAGTTTTACTAGTAAGTCTAATGAGAATACTCCAGTTTTTACAAATTTTGTATAAAGTTGGCTAAATGCTGTTTCACTACCAACAATACCAAAAGCTGCTTTTCTCATCGATAAATCTTTTTCATGAGTTGCATGTGGTGCGTGGTCTGTTGCGATAACATCGATTGTTCCATCTAATAATCCTGCGATTAAAGCATTTCTATCTTCTCTTGCACGTAAAGGTGGATTCATTTTCCACATTCCGTTATCTTCAGGAATATCCATTTCATCACTTATTAAGTGATGCGGACAAACTTCACAAGTTACCTTAATTCCTGCTGCTTTCGCTTCTCTTACTACACGTACTGACTCTTTAGTTGATACGTGACAAACATGGTAATGACATCCTGCTGCTTCAGCTAATAGCACATCTCGAGCGATTTGTACTGATTCACAAACTGATGGAATACCTGGTAAATCTAGTTCACGACTTCTACGACCGCAGTGCATACAACCACCACGTATTAGTGAATTATCTTCACAGTGTGCAACAATCGCTTTATTTAGTTTTGCTGCTACCATCATAGATTCAAACATCATATTTGCATCTTGTACACCACGACCATCGTCACTAAAGGCAAATACATGGTCAGCTAATTCTTCGAACTCAGCATAATCTTTTCCAAGTTCTCCTTTTGTGATTGCTCCAAAAGGAATCGCACGAATTACTGAATCTTTTTCGATTATATCTAATTGTAATTTTAAGTTCTCATAGTTATCTGGTACTGGATCTAAGTTAGGCATTGGCATTGCAGTAGTAAATCCACCACGTGCTGCTGCTCTAGATGCGTGGTAAATATTTTCTTTATATTCGAAACCTGGTTCTCTCCAGTGAACGTGAACATCTATAAATCCAGGAGAAACAAATTTCCCTTCTAAATCTAGTACTTTTGCTTCTAATTTTCTATTTCCTCGGCAATTTTTACTATTTTTCATCTTTTTATTAAAAATATCTTTATTTACTAAAACACCATTTTCTAAGATTTTTCCATTTTTTAAAAGTAACATATTGTTCTCCTTTTATTATAAATTATTGTCTTTTATTATTTTTTCTATCATTGCTTGTCTCATAAACATTCCATTTTTCATCTGTTCAAAAATTACAGATTTTGGAGCTTCTACTAAATGAGAAGCAATCTCCATATCTCTGTTTACTGGAGCTGGATGCATCACTATTGCTTTTTCTTTTAACTTGTCATATCTTTCTTGTGTTAGACCAAAGTTTTTGTGATACTCTTCTTTAGATAAGCCCATTTTTGAATCATGTCTTTCATGCTGAACACGTAGTAACATACAAACATCTACTTCTCCGATAACTTCATCAAAATCAACTACTTCTCCTAAAGTTTCATCTTTAAAGATATCTGGACATACAAATCTGACTTTAGCACCTAATCTTGTAAGCATATTGTAGTTACTTCTCGCAACTCGAGAATTCTTTATATCACCTGCAATTATAATGTTAAGATTTTCAAATGTTCCAAATTGTTCATACATTGTCATTAAATCTAATAAGCATTGGCTTGGGTGTTCTCCACTACCGTCTCCTCCACTAATAATTGGTATATTTAGGTTAGTTAATTCGTTGTAATAAGCATCTTGACTATGTCGAATAACTAGTATGTTACAACCTATCATTTCTAAAGTTTTACAAGTATCATAAAGTGTTTCACCTTTATTTACAGAAGATGTAGAAGCATCAAAATTAATTACATTTAATCTATGTTTATGTTCAGCTACTTCAAAACTATGTTTTGTTCTAGTTGAATTTTCAAAAAATAAGTTTGATACGTATAAGTCTTCTCTTGGAGATACTTGTTTACCATTTTTTAATTCTAAACCGCGTTTTATTAAACTAAAAACTTCCTCATTTGTTAAATCAGACATTTTTACTATGTTTTTCATAGTTAATCCTCCATAATTTCATAAAAAAATACCTTGCAGCAAGGCTACAAGGTATGACTTATCATCAATTATTAAATCTAAATTATTATATTTTTTTGAAAAATAGCTACAACAAAGCATAGCTATACTCATAAAGTATATACTCTAAATTTAATCCCTTGTTAGCCTCTCTGGACTAGCTTAAAAAGATTTATATTTAAATTAGTAATATCTCATCATTTTCATCTACTTCTTTTAGATAAACTTTTACATTTTCACTACGTGAAGTAGGTATATTTTTCCCAATATGATCTGCTCGTATTGGTAATTCTCTATGACCACGATCAATCAATATCGCTAATCTAATAGCTTTTGGGCGACTAACATCCATAATCGCATCAATCGCAGCACGTACAGTTCTTCCAGTGTACAACACGTCATCAACTATAATGACAACTTTATTTGTTAAGTCAAGTTTAAACTTAGATGTATTAATCTCAGGTTCATTGCTTCTTTTTTCTAAATCATCACGATAAAATTTAATATCTAATACCTCAACTGGTATATTAATATTTTCTAATTCACCGATTTTTTTCTTTAATCTTTTAGCTATGTGGATACCTCTAGTTTTAACACCAACTAAAACTATCTCTTCTAATTTATTTTGTTCGATAATTTCATTAGCTATTCTTGTTATCATTCTAGAAATCATAACTTCATCAAAAAGAACTCGTTTTTTCATACTTCACCTCAAAAAAAATAACCTACTCTATTGAGCAGGACAGCATGTTTAAACTTGGTATATTCATTACAACAAATTAATCTTCGCTGACCTCTCTGGATCACATTAAAGATATGTTACTTAAATTATTAATAGTATATACTATATAATTATATTTGTCAAATGTTAAACGGATTATTGGCAATAATTTACTTTTACCAATAATCCAACTACTATTTACTCAAATTTTAGTAAATCTTTATTTGTAATGTTTATAACCTTAGTTGCAATATTATCAATAAAAATCCATGTCGTGACTTACCATGATTAATATACCAGGATATTTTTTTAATACCTTCTCTATAGCCTCTATCGCAACAATATCCAAAAAGTTAGTTATTTCATCTAATAACAATACATCTGTTTTTCTAAAAAGCAAACTTACTAAATAAAGTTTAACTTTTTCCCCTTTACTTAAGACTTCTATTTTTTTATTAATATCGTCAGCTCTAAAATTTAGTAAAGCTAAAATATTTCTCAGTTCTATATCATCTAGTATAGTGCATTCTTTCACAAATTCAAACAAGGTTTTCTCTTCTTCAAAAATATCAAAGTTATTTTGTTCAAAATATGCTACTTGTAAATAACTAGGAATAGACTCCTTCACATAATTTAGAAAAGTGGTTTTTCCTGAACCATTTTTTCCCTTAATTAAAACTTTATCGCCACTACTAAATGTTAACCTAGGTGATGACCAAAGAAATTTTCCGTCAATTTCACACTTCTTCTCATCTATGCAAAAACTCTTTTTATGACTTTCCTTGAAAATTTCTAGAAACTTAATATCATATTTTTCTTTTAACGGCTTTGGTTTTAAATTATTTTGTAGCTTATCTTCTTGTTTTGATATTTTCTTCTGTAACTTCTTTTTGTTTTGGGAAATTTTTGTTTTTACACCTATAATCCTATAATCTGATTCACTCATATTCTTTGGTTTACCAGATTTTCTCCCCTGTTCTTCTTTCATTTCTTGGATACTTTTCTTTATTTTCTTTGTTTCTTTTTTGTACTTTTGCAATTCTGATTCATATTTAGTCATCTCAATTTCTTCTTGAAATTTATACTCCTGATAATTCCCATTAAACTCTCTTACACTATTGTTTTCAATTATCCATAACTTAGTACAAACACTATTTAAAAAAATTTCTATCGTGACTAGCTATACAAAAGGTTGCTGGAGTTCTTTTTTTATAAGATTAGCTATTTTTACTTGCATTATTATAATCTAAATACGTCGAAGGTTCGTCTAGTAAGTACAACTCAACATTTGACAATAAACTCTCCTAATCTTATCTACAACAATTTCTCCACCACTTTTTCTATGATGAGAATTTTCTCCAAATTCTAAAAACTCTGATGAAATATTATTTTTCATCTTTAATTAAATTACTTATATATTTTTAACAGAGTTGTCTTCCCGGAACCATTTTTTCCCTATTAATCCAATAATATCACCAGTATTTATACTTAATTTCTCTATTTTTAAATAATGTCTTCCCTTGTTTTTCAAATTCTATATTCTCTATATTTAATATATGCATACATTAACTCCTTTGTTAATAAATTCTATCTATTAATTTAATGTATTCACTCTCCCTCCTCCATACAGAGTGTTACCAGTATCTATTTAGTCATATTATATCAAAAAAATAAAAAAATATTTGAAAGCAATTTCTTTAACAATTTTCTATTTATTATATTTTTTTATGGTATAATATAGTTTATTAATTGTACTCATAAATATGGAGGACTTATGATAGAAAATTTGATAAAAAATGAACTGAAAACTTATTATCCAGAAATGATAAAACTTCGTCGCTACATGCACATGCATCCAGAAGTTTCATTTAATGAAAAGAATACTGCTGAATTTATTAAAAATTACTTATTAGAAATTGGTATTAAAGATATAAAAACAAATATAGGTTTACATGGTATTGTTGCACGAATTAAAGGACAAGATTCAACTAAAACAATTTCTTTTAGAGCTGATTTTGATGCATTATCTATTAATGATATGAAAGATACAGAATACAAGTCAACAGTACCTAATGTTATGCATGCCTGTGGTCACGATGGTCATACTACAGCTTTACTTGCAACGTGTAAAGTTTTAATGGATAACCTAGATAAACTACCTCATGATGTTGTAGCTATTTTCCAATACGGTGAAGAGCAAGCTCCAGGTGGTGCTAAACCTATGATTGATGCTGGATGTTTGGATAACGTCGATGCAATATTTGGAGCACACCTTTGGACTCCACTACCTCTTGGAACTTTAGGTTACAGCTATAACGAACTTTGTGCTGCTGCGGATAGATTCGAAGTAAAAATATCATCAAAAGAAAATGCCAACTTAATTACTGCTGAATTCGTTAGTATGACTCAACAAATAGTTTCTCGCTTTTCTAAACCTAGAGAAACGCTTGTTATAACTTTAGGTAAATTAGAAAGCACACGTAATGAAGCTAATATTACAGGGACAATAAGACATTTCAATAAGGAACTTCATAAACTTGTTTTAGATAAAATACAGAAATTATGCTTATCTTTAGAAGATAAAAATACAGAAACAAAAATTGATTTTATTTACTTTGGTGGATACCCTCCTCTAATTAATCATAAAAAAGGAACAGAAGAGTTATTATCTTATGTACCAAAAATCCTTCCACAATTAAACTTAGAAGAAGTTGAACCGCTAATGATTGGTGAAGATTTCGCATATTACTTAGAAAATGTTCCAGGGGCTTTCTTCTTAATTGGTGCAGGAAATGATACTTTTGCGAAATATCCTCATCATCACCCAAACTTTGATTTTGAAGAAGAAGTGATGAAACATACAGCTTCTATATTTTTATCACTAGCTTTTAACTCTAATAAAGTTATTACTAACTTAAAGGAGGAACAATAACATGAAGCAATATAAACTTTTAATTTTTGGTAAAGGCGGTCATGGTGCTGAACCTCATGTGGCTATTGACTCTACTATTATAGCTAGTGAGTTTGTTAGGAAATCATTAAAATATAAAAACATAGAAATAGTTTCAGTAAAAAGTGGAGATGCATTTAATGTTATTTCTGGTAAGGCTGAGATAGTTCTAAAAACAGATAATATTAAAGTAGTAAATAAACTAGCGTCCTCTCTTTTTAATTTATTATGGAGAAAGTACTAGTTATAAAATTGAAGAAATATAGAAAAATTAAACGAGGTAATTATTATTTTACCTCGTTTGCTTTTTATTTATAGTCATCTACATCAAATAATTTATCTTTGTAAATATAATCTATCTCTTCTTCCTTAATTTCGCGAACTACTCTACATGGGTTTCCCGCAGCTACAACATTAGCCGGAATATCTTTAACAACTACACTACCCGCTCCTATAACTGTATTTTCACCTATTGTTACACCTGGTGTAACTACTACATTTCCACCTAACCAAACATTATCACCTATAGTAATAGGTAATCCATACTCATACCCAGAATTTCTACTAACTGGATGAATTGGATGACCTGCTGTATATAAACTTACATTGGGGACCAAACATAACATTATCACCTATTTTTTTACAGGAGCTATATCTAATATTACTAAATTATAATTTGAGAAAAGTATTCCCCCATACTTATATTAAAGCCATAGTCACAATAAAATGGTGATTGAATAGATAACTTTTCACCAGTCTTGGCAAAGAAGCCTTTTATCATATTCATTCTTTCTTCACGTTCTAAAGGAGAAATATTATTATATTTAAAACAAAAATCTCTTCCTTTTAATAGTGCATCTCTTAATTCAGGACTTGATTTATATGGCAACCCTGCTATCATTCTTTCTTTTTGATTCATATAAAAATATAACCTCCACTTTTTATTTTTCATTATACCATAAAAATAAACTTAGAAATAATTTTTTCTAAGTTTATCTTTTTAGGTTTATTAATTAACATTATAATCTAAATCTTTTAGATCTCTTTTTCCTGTAGTATCTTCATTTAAAAATTCAAACTGTCTTAATCCTTTTATTGAAGCTACTAATGAAGTCGGGAATGATACTATTGCTTGATTTATTATTCTAACATTACTATTAACGATACGTTTAGATGCTGCTAAATCTTCATTTCTTCAGCAATTTCTCTTTGTAAGTTTTCAAATTGTTTAGAAGAAAATAGTTCTGGATAGCTTTCTCCAACCGCTCTAATTTGAGTTAATACATCATTTTGGTTAGCTAAAACTTGATTTGTTTCTTGAATTGAACCACCTTGACGTAATGTAACAAGCTCTGTAAATACTTTTTCCTCATGTTTAGCATATGATTTAGCTACTTTTAACATTTCAGAAATTGTATCATATCTTTTTACTAAAATAATATCAATATTTTTCTTAGATTCTTCTATTGAAACTTGATATCTATTTAGCTGGTTGCTTTGGTTAATAAACCAAAGAGCTATTAATACTACTATAACTATTACTATAATTCCAATTGTCATTTTCTTTCTCCTTTATTGGTTATTCTTGTATTTGAAATATTTTTGTGAAGTTTCTTATATAATCTACAGCCATTTTAAGTTTTTTGTACTCTTCTACCATAGATAATTGTTTAATCTGATCAAATGATGTAGGCGGCATAAATAGGAAATACTTTGTGTTAAGTGAAATATATAACCTATCATTATTAACAAACATACTTACGGCATTTTGTGATATATTATTATCAAACCATTCTAAAACCCTGGGGCTTAAGAATTTTCTCGCTGATAGTTCATCTGTACAATAGATATTATAATTCTCATTATGGTTTATATCTTCAGTATCTATTTTCACTTCACCCTGCAATAATTTTGGATAATTGTGCTGTACCTCTCTTTTTAAGAAGAAAGATTTTTTAGTCGGTACTACTCTTATATAACCATTTAAATTACTTGCTACACGTAATGAGAAGACTTGCCCATCAAAGTCAGTAACATCTACCGTGTATGTTTCAGTCGAAGAACCCACTGTTCTTGTTCTAGTCTCTTGGTGATAAGAGTGTAAATTACATACTGTTAAATCACTAGCATCATTAAAAGCTAATAAACAAAATTGATTATATATTTTTGAATTAGGTGTAGAAAATTTTAGTATATCTATTGGATATCCACCATGATAATTTAAAGATGCATTTGGAAAAATTTCTTTAAGTACTGGATCTAAAAAATCTTCTGTAAAAATTTCTTCATTAGTACGTTGTTTACCATTAAATAATTGCTTTCTTTTTGATTGAGGGAGATAAACAAAAATAGAGTAAAGCTACAGCTATAGCTCCATATACTTTAAATTGTACAATAATTAAAATTGCAAAAAAAGCGACTATAGGTAGTGCTCTCTTCCAAAACAAATTATTACTCATCTGATTACGTAATAAGTTTAACCTATCTTGATACTCTTTCGTATTTTCTATAGCTCTTATTCTCTCTATCTCACGGTCAAAAATCTCTATTATTATCCATAAGATTCACTCCTTATTAATTCCTATAACTATTGTACAAAAAAATAAAAATTGATTATCAAGCAAAAACCGAAACAATACCAAAAAAATAACAAATATTATTACAAATAAATTCTATCACTAATATATCAACATTTATACCATTAACTTCAACTTACTTCCAAGTTTAAAAAAATAAAAAGAACAAGCGTATAATTTTCACTTGTTCTTTTTCGTCTTACTTATTTATCCAAAAATTTCTGAAACTCTTATTTTTAATTTTGGCACTACATTTTCTAAAAACCACGGGTTTTTGTTTTGCCATCTAAAATTTAGTGGTGATGGATGAACTATTGGAAAATATAGTGGACCATACTCTTCATAATGAAATACTGTTTCAGTTAAATTAGATTTTTTATTTTCTTTCAGATAATAATCTTGAGCATATTTCCCTACTAAAATAATTAGTTCAATGTTAGGCATTAATTTCAATATTTTTTCGTGCCATTTTGGAGCGAAATTTTTTCTTGGAGGTAAATCTCCACTTTTACCTTTTCCAGGATAATAGAAATCCATTGGAACTACACCTATTAAACCTGATTTATAAAAAATATCATCATCAATCCCCATCCACTCTCTTAGTTTAACACCACTTTTATCATTAAAGAATATTCTACTTTCCTGAGCTTTTATTCCCGGTGCTTGACCAATAATTAATATTTTTGCTGTGCTAGGTGCTGAGAAAAGAGGCTCTATACCTTCATCCGTATATTTTTTATTGTCACTATCTAACATTATCTCTTTTTTTAATAGTTCTAATTTTTTATCCAAATTAATCACTCCTATTTATTAATTTATTCACTTCTTAGGAAACCAAGGAAAAAAACTCTATTTACCCTACTACAATATTTAATATATTCTTCTCCAAAAGTATCTAATAACCACTTTTCTTCAGTTAGTTTCAATAAAACTGTCATATATATCCAAAATAATATCGGAAGTATCAGTAACCATAGATTTGCTTCTATTAGTAATGATCCTGTTAAAACAAAGTAAAAAGCTGAGTATACAGGATTTCTTACTATAGAATAGGCCCCAGTCGTTAAAAGCTTATTATTTTTTATTGCTTTTACCATTTTCTGAGATACTACTGCATTTAGCCATAAAACTATACCTAAAGCAATACATACAGCTCCGATTAATACCATAAAACCTTTTAGCTCATATACTTTTCCAGAGTTCAAAAAACCTTTTTCAGATATATATATTGATAGTATTGTTATTATTAAACAGCTAATTACATATACTGGACCAATCCCTAATACAGACATTTTTTTCATTTTTATTCTCCCTAAGATAACCTAAAACTATCTATCTTACTTTCTAGTTAACTCGACTACCGCTTCTACAGCTGCTGTACCTGGGAACATATCAACTGGTTGAATACGTCTAATTTTATATTTTCTAGTAAGAACTTTTAAGTCACGTGCCAATGTTGATGGATTACAACTCACATAGACAATTTTCTTAGCATCAACATTTAATAAGTTTTTCGCTAAATGTCCTAATCCTACACGAGGTGGATCTACTATAGCAACATCAAAATTTATTCCTTTTTTCTTCCAACGAGGTACAATTTTATTAGCATCTCCTGCAACATATGTACAGTTAGTTAAATTGTTTAATTTAACATTGTCATTAGCATCTTTAATAGCATCTGCAACAATATCTACACCATAAACTTCTTTGCATTTAGAGCTTACATACTGCCCAATAGTCCCTACTCCACAAAATGCATCAAGAACAACATCTGTTTCTTTTAAATTAGCAAACTCTACTACTTTATCATATAATTTTTTCGTAGCTAATGGATTTAACTGGAAGAATGATTTTGCTGATAACTCATATTTAATATCACCAATTTTCTCAACAATATAATCTGCTCCATATAGGGTAATATTCTCACTTCCCATTACTAAATGATCATTATCATTTGTAACATTTTAAAAATAATACTTTTTAACTATACGCTCACGTTTAATTTTCATTAACAACTTTGTCTAGATTTTTAATTTTATCAGTATTAGCTACAAAAGTTAACTGTACATCACCATTGTAAAAAGATGTACGTGTAGCAATATATTTCACCCCATAATTCTTTTTATTAGTTGAAATAGCAACCTTATATTTACCTAAGCATTTTTTTAGCTAATGCAGTGATTTTATTACCATTTTTCGTGTAGAGCTATATCTTCATTAATTTCAACTAATTCATTAGTTCCTTCTTTATATAAACCTGCAATTACTCTACCATTTCTCACAGCTAATGGAAATTGGTTTTTATTACGATAATGTTGTGTTGTTGGACTTGCTAAAGTTTTTTAAAACTAATTTGTCTGGTTTAGGTATTCTATAATATTTATCAAATGCATCTAATAGTATATTACGTTTTATACTCTAACTGTTTCTCATAACTTACATGGGCTAAAACCATATGCTCCACTTTCACTAAATTCTTTTTGATTTCAACTCTATGCGGACTAGGTTCTTTAACTTTAACTAATTTTTCCAATAATGTATTTTTGGAGTCTCTTCAACAATTTCACATACTATCACCCTCATCAGGTAATGCACCTTTTACAAAGGTAATTTTCTTTTTATAATATCCTATTCCTTCACCATTAATTCCAATTTTTTTAATGGTAAGTAATACATTTAGTTTTTCCACCGTTTTTTTCTTTTTCATTTTATCCTCATTCATAAAGATAAGCTGAGTAAAAGCATATTGCCCCCACTTCAGCTCATCCACCTTTTTATTTTTATTGTTTTAATTTCGTTATCTAATTCTTCTACTAATGCGATCAATCTATCAATTTGAGTAATATCCACTTTTTCAGGTTCGATATTTTCTAATTCACTCGCAAAAATCCTCAAATTTAGTTTTTAATTCATCTAAAAATATTATTAGGCATTTAGTATTCTCCTTTTTTTGTTCTCTATTCCATTATAATATAAATCTATAAAAATTCAACTCATAATGATAATTTCTTTTTATTTTTTTAAGTTCTTAATGTTTTTCTTAAGCATAAATTTAAATTTATTTATTGTTTTTCATTACAATTTTTATGTAAATATTATCAATAGACTTTTTTTATTCTTTTAAGGTACTATTAAGCTAGGAGTGTTATATTATGACTTATATAAATTTAAATGCAAGTGTATATTTAACAAATATTTTTTTAATTATATACCCAACTTATTTAGTGATATTCGTGTAGATATCGATATACTACTAACTTTATGTCTAATAATTAATACATTATTAGCTTTTTTTCTATAGTATTTTTAGAATATCAAACTACACATTCATCTTGGGCCTGGATTTTAGTTTTATTTTTAATTCCTTATCTAGGTTTTGTTCTTTACCTTATGTTTGGAAGACCTATTTATAGGAAAAATCTTCCCACTTTCCAAATTGGAAAAAAATAGAGTATCAACAGAGCTTACTTAAGCGGAAGACTCCATACGAAATTTTTAAAAAGAAGAACATACCATTTATAAATATAGAAATCTAATAGAATTAAACTATGAAACTGACCAAGCTTTCCTTTCAAAAAAATAATAAAATTAAAATTATTACAGATGGAAAAGAAAAATTTAAGCTTTTTATTTGAAGATATAAAAATGCTAAGCAATATATTCACATTCAATACTATATTTTTGAAAAAAAGATGGTATTGGTAAACAGTTATTTAGTCTACTAGAACAAAAATTAAAAGAAGGTGTCCAAGTATACATTCTTTATGATGATATAGGTTCTAGAAAACTTAGTATATCTTCACTTAAAAACTTAACTGATAATAATGCAAAAATTAAAAGTTTCTTCAAATCAAGATTCCCATTAATTAACTTCCGTATGAATTATAGAAATCATAGAAAATTAGTTATTATCGATGGAGATATAGGTTATACAGGTGGTTTTAATGTTGGAGACGAATACCTAGGTTTAGATAAAAAATTTGGTTATTGGAGAGATACTCATCTTCGTATTGAAGGTGAAGCTGTAGGATCTTTAGAATATCGTTTCATCGATGATTGGAATTCACAGTCATCTAAGCAAACTGAACAATTAAAACTAAAATCCGAACATGTATCTACTCCAGTTGACAATTACTTACCTATTCAAATGGTAGCTAGCGGACCAGATAATAAACTTCAAAAGATTAAGTATGGTTATTTGCACATGATATCACGTGCAAAAAAATATATTTACATCCAATCTCCTTACTTCATACCTGATGAAAGTGTAATGGATGCATTAAAGATGGCTATTCTATCTGGAATTGATGTTCGTATCATGGTTCCAAATAAACCTGACCATATCTTCGTATATTGGGCAACATATTCTTTTATAGGTGAGCTGGCACAATATGGTGCACAAACTTATATTTATGATAATGGGTTTATTCATACAAAAATGATTATTATAGATGATGAAGTAACTAGTTTAGGTAGTGCTAACTTTGATTATAGAAGTTTTAAGCTAAATTTTGAATTAAATGCTTTTATATATGATACAAAAACAACTGCAGAATTTAGAAAGATTTTTCTAAAAGACATAGAAAAATCTACTTTAGTTTCATATTCTAAGTATCAAGAACGTAGCTTATTAATCAAAATAAAAGAAGCCTTTGCACGCCTGATATCACCTATTCTATAGTTGTTTTATATTAAAAAATATGTTATATTTATACATAGTTAAAATTAGGAGGAATTCTCACAATGAAAAAGTTTAAAAAAAGCTATTTTACCTGTAGCTCTAAGTATTTCAGTTATAGGTTTAGCAGGATGTTCATCTGGAGGAACTAAATATATTTCTAGTAAAGCTGGAGATGTAACAGAAAAAGACATCGTTGAAAGCATTGGTGCAAATCAACTTTCTAAAGCAGCAACAAGTATGATGATTCAAAAAGTTCTTTTAGATAAATATAAAAATAAAATCAATGAAAAGGTTATTGATGAACAACTTAATAAGGCCCAAGAACAATACGGTGGAAAAGATAAATTCGAACAAATATTAAAACAAAAAGGATTCACACTAGATCAATACAAAGACGGACTTAAAGTAAAAGCAGCTCAAACAATTATGATTAATGAGTATGCTGGAATTACTGAAGATAAATTAAAAGAAAGCTACGAAAAAAATAAACATCAATACCACCTTGCTCACATACTAATCAGCGTGAAAAGTAGTTCTAATCCTAATGGATTAAGTGATGAAGAAGCTAAGAAAAAAGCTGAAGAAGTTCTTAAAAAAATTAAAGATGGTGGAGACTTCGCTACTTTAGCAAAAGAATACTCTAATGATACAGGTAATGCCTCTAATGGTGGAGATTTAGGTTGGTCTTCAAAAGAAGATAACTCATATGTTTCTGAATTCAATAATGCTGCCTATGCATTAAATAAAGATCAAGTATCAGATGTTGTTAAAACTCCATTTGGTTACCACATTATTAAAGTATTAGATACTAAAGATTCTTCATACGATGAATTAAAAAAACTTCTCTTGAAGAAAAAGCTGCTGAACAAGCTGTAAAAAAATGATAGTACAATAGTAAGTAAAGCACTTAAAAAAATTATTTGAAGAATATAATGTTAAATCTGATAATAGTGATGTAGAAGCGTATATTAAATCTATGCTTGAAGGATCTTCTTCAAACTAATAGCCTATTAAAAGATACCATTCCAAATTGGAGTGGTATATATATAAAAAGGAAGAAGATAAAAATCTTCTTCCTTTTTTTAATTAGTATCGTCTCTTGCACGTAAAATTTTTATCGCATTTTTTATTCTATCTTTAGTTGGTGGATTTATGTCATTTAACTCATACTCATAGCCCAATTCTTTATATTTGAATTTAGCCATATCATGATATGGTAATACTTCCACTCTTTCTACACCATTTAAAGTATCAATAAAATCACGAAGTTTTTGTAGATAATAATCGTCATCTGTCCACTTAGGAACTAATACGTGTCTTATCCACATTTTTGCTCCATTATCGCTTAAAAATCTTGCAAATTGTAGAATATTTTTATTTGTTCTTTTTGTAAGTTTAATGTGTTGCTCATCGTCAATATGTTTTAAATCCATTAAGAATAAATCTGTTAATGAGATTAGTTCTAGAATTTTTTCGTTCATAGTAGGAGTATTCACATAGAAACCTCCACACGTGTCAACACAAGTATTAATATCTAGTGCTTTTAATTGTCTAAATAATTCAAGAACAAAATCTAATTGTAGAAGAGATTCTCCCCCACTTACTGTAACTCCTCCACCTTCGCTGGCTTCAAAGAAATTTCTATACTTAACTATTTCATTAGTTAATTGACTTACTGTAACGACTTTAGCATCAGGATTATTCATCTTCCAAGTATCAGGATTGTGACAATATTTGCATCTTAACATACACCCTTGAAAAGAAAAACTACATATCTTATTCCTGGTCCATCTACGTTACCAAATGATTCTACAGAGTGAACATTTGCAGTTAGTTCATTTGTATCCTCAACAGGTGCTAAATTAGATAGTTTCATAATTTGCCCCTCCTTTACTGTTTTCTATATACTTATTATAACGTATTCTATAACTTTGTGTAAATACTTTTTACAATATTTTTACAATAAAAAGTGGGGCTAAGAGCCCCTCTTTTTGTTTAATTATTATATTACATGAATTGGTGCATTGTACGGCTTAATACGTCACGTTGTTGTTCTGGAGTTAAACTGATTAGACGTACTGCGTATCCTGATACACGAATTGTGAAGTTTGGATAATCTTCTGGAGATTCGATAACTTTAAGTAAAGTTTCTTTGTTAAATACGTTAGTATTTAAGTGGTATCCACCTTGTTTGAAGTATCCATCCATCATTGCTGTTAAGTTTTTTTGATTTGGTCTTGTTTAGTTTTACCTAATGAGCTTGGTGTGAATGCTGCAGTTAAGCTGATTCCATCACGGCTGTATTCGTATGGTAATTTAGCAACTGAGCTTAAGCAAGCTAATGCTCCACTTTGGTCACGTCCGTTCATTGGGTTAGCACCTGGAGAGAATGGTTCTCCTGCGCGACGTCCATCTGGAGTGTTACCAGTTTTCTTACCGTATACTACGTTAGAAGTAATAGTTAAGATAGAAGTTGTAGTTTCATCTGCACGGTAAGTTTCATGTTTTTTAAGTTTAGTCATGAACTCTTTTAGTAACTCAACAGCGATTTCGTCTGCGCGGTCATCGTTGTTACCAAATGTTGGGAATTCACCTTCAATTTTGTAGTCTACTGCTAATCCAGTTTCATCTTCGATTGGTGTAACTTTAGCATATTTAATAGCTGATAAGCTGTCTACTGCTACTGAGAATCCAGCGATACCTGTTGCCATGAATCTTCTTACTTTAGTGTCGTGTAATGCCATTTCTAAGCTTTCGTAAGAGTATTTATCGTGCATGTAGTGGATTACGTTTAATGTATTGATGTATAGTTTACATAACCATTCCATGAATACATCGAATTTAGCCCATACTTCATCGTAGTTTAATACGCCACGGATTGGCTCAGTTTTTGGTCCAACTTGAACACCTGATAATTCATCGCGTCCACCATTGATTGTGTATAGTAAAGCTTTTAGCTAAGTTAGCACGAGCTCCGAAGAATTGCATATCTTTACCAGTAGTCATACCACTTACACAACAAGCGATAGATTTGTCACAAGTTCCTAAGAAGTCTGCTAATAATTCATCACTTTCGTATTGGATAGCACTGTGGTTGATTGAAGATTCTGAACAGTAATCTTTGAATCCTGTTGGTAATTTAGTAGACCAAAGGATAGTTAAGTTTGGCTCTGGAGAGTTACCCATGTTGTCTAATGTGTGGATGAAACGGAAGTCAGTTTTTGTAACTAATGATCTTTTCTGCATCTAACATTTCACCAACGATTAGTGTAGCCCAGATTGGGTCTCCTGAGAATAATTGGTTGTAGTCTGGAGTACGAGCGAATTTAACGCAACGTAATTTTAATACTAAGTGGTCAATTAATTCTTGAGCTTCAGACTCAGTAATTGTTCCATCTTGTAAATCTCTTTCGATATAAATATCTAAGAATGTAGCAATGTTACCGATAGACATCGCAGCACCGTTTTGTTGTTTGATAGCTGCTAAGTATCCGAAGTATAACCATTGTACAGCTTCTTTAGCGTTTGTAGCTGGTTCTGAAATGTCGAATCCGTAGATTTTTAGCCATTTCTTTTTAATTCACCTAAAGCACGGATTTGTTCGCTAACTTCTTCACGATCACGAATAACGTGTTCAGTCATAACTCCGTCAGCTCCGATTTTAGCTAAATCTTCTTTTTTCCAAGCGATAAGTTGATCTACCCCGTATAAAGCTACACGACGGTAGTCACCGATGATACGTCCACGTCCGTATGCATCAGGAAGTCCAGTGATAACACCAGATTTTCTTACTAAACGCATTTCTGGAGTATATGCATCGAATACACCTTGGTTGTGAGTTTTACGGTAGTCAGTGAAGATTTTAATAACTTCTTCATCAACTTCATATCCGTATGCTTTACAGCTGTTTACAGCCATGTTAATACCACCAAAAGTCATTAAAGCACGTTTTAATGGTTTGTCAGTTTGTAAACCAACGATTTGTTCTAAATCTTTTTCGATGTATCCTGGTCCGTGAGAAAGAATAGTAGATGGGATACTAGTATCCATGTCTAGTGTTCCACCAGCTAAACGTTCTTGACGCATTAAATCATTGAATTTTTTTCTACTAAAAATTTTTAGTAGCTTCTGTAGGACCTTCTAAGAAAGATGCGTCTCCTCTATATTCTGTATAGTTAGATTTGATAAAAATCTACTAAATCTACTTCTTTTTGCCATTTACCACCAACGAATGCTTTTTTTCTGCAACTGTTGTCATATATATGTCACTCCTTAAAATTTATAATTATATTGTGATAAATAAATTTAATAATTAAACTATTTGTTACACTTTTTAGTTTACAATAAGCTCTTTTTATAAGACAATATGATTTCGGTTGTAAATGTGTACATTTTGTGAACTTAAGTACTAGTACAGCTCATTATTTTTTTGAAATTTTTTTCACTTAAATATAGTAAAATATTAATAATAACATTTGAAATTCTAATGTAATCTTAATGAAACCTTAAAGAAAACGTCTTCTTTAGACTTTTTATTTTTTTAGGTGTTTTAATTAATTTATAAAAACTGTTATTATACTGTTACTACAACACATGAAAAATTGACCATATTTTTAGAGGTTTTTATTAACAAAAATAGAATAAAAACGGCTCTAATTGATAATGTTTTTCATTTAGAAACCGTTTTTATTATTTATTCAAAAATACTTAATAAATATCCATATCCTTCTTTTTCTAGATCTTCTTTTTTAATAAATTTTTAAGGCTGCACTATTTATACAGTATCTTAAACCACCCTAATTCTAATGGGCCATCTTCAAAGACATGACCAAGGTGAGCATCTCCAACTCTACTTCGTACTTCTATCCTTTCCATAAGATGAGAAGTATCTTTATAATATTTTGTTACATCTTTTTCTATTGGTTTAGAAAAACTTGGCCAACCACAACTAGAATTAAACTTATCTTTCGAAGAAAATAAAGGTTCTCCTGAAGTAATATCTACATATATACCTTCTTCAAAAACTATTCCAGTATTCTCCAGTATATGGACTTTCTGTCGCATCTTCCATTGTTACAGCATATTCTATTGGAGATAATTCTTTCTTTAATGTTTCAACATCTTTTTCTTTTTATATAAATCTTTATTAATTTTTATTAGAATCCATATTTCATTCTCCTTATTACTCTGCTAAATAATTTTTTTAACTCTTTCTATCGACTCTTTTCCATTCTTAATACCTAAATCATAAACATGTTGTAATTTATCAGTATCTTTTTTTCTAGTCGTTTTTATTGTTATTTCTTCATCTGGTCTGATTACTAAAACTTTACCTTGTTTTTTTCCAATTCCACTATTCTTTCAACAGTATCATTATAATCTTGATATCTATTTTCTAACTTTTCAATAAGCTTTGGATATTTACCATAGGCTACTTTAAATTGAACACCCGTTGATTTTTTTCTTTCTATAATCTATAGGTCTTGTCAAAATTACTATTATTTTTATCATAATTCTGTTTTTTTCAAAATAATCTACTGGTATACTGTTTGCTATTCCCCATCTAGATATTTCTTACCATTAATTTCAATTATTTCTGATATAAATGGTAGTGCAGACGTAGCTCTTAATGTTTCCATTTGTTTAAAAAGCATCTTCTATTTTTGATAAACTCTGCTTCCCCTGTTTCAATATTAGTAACTGTCGCAAAAAAAGTTTATATCCGATTGTTTTAAAAAGTTTTTATTGTCAAATACATCTAACTGAAATGGAAGTTTATAATAAGTAAAATCTTTTATTTATAAGGTTTCCTGTTCTCATTAAACTTTTTATACTCATATATCTATTATCATTAATATATCTTAAATTATAGCGAAGTGCACGCTTAGGTTGTTTAGAAACATAGTTAATCCCAAAAAGAGTTCCTGCTGAGACACCAACTATGTCCGTAACTTTTTATATTATTTTTCCATAAATACATCTAGTACACCAGCGGTGAACATCCCTCTCATAGCTCCACCTTCTAAAACTAATCCTACTTTCATAAAAATTCCTCCTACTTTTTATAAATTGTTTTTTTATTATATCACTTTTTTTATTTTTAAGAATAAATAATTTTACTTTTTATAAATAAGCATGATAGTATATTTTAACAAATAAAGTTCAAATATAATTAAATTTTTTGAGGTGTGTATGAATATATTACTTATCGGTGGGAATGGTTTTGTTGGAAAAGAACTAATTAAGCAAGCTACAAATAAAAGTTTAAATATTAGTTATTTATCTAGAAATAAAATTGTGGATATAAATTTTAAAAATATTCATTGGATACAAGGTGACATATTTTCAATTGACAACATTAATATAGAAGAAAAATTCGATGTCGCAATTCATTTAGTTGGAACGATAAAAAATAAACACCTTTATAAAAAGCTTAATACAGATAGTGTGGCTAAGTCTTTGCAACTATGTTCTAAGTATAATATAAAGAAACTAGTATACTTCTCCGCTAAAGGAGGTTTTGCTGATTATTATAATAGTAAAAAAGAAGGTGAGAAAATCGTTGAACAAGCTAACATAAACTACTTAATAGTTCGTCCGGGACTTATGTACGGAACGAACAGGTTATCATCTTACTTTAATGTAATTCCTATTAAACTATTCGCCACATTAGGAATAAACTTCTTTAGAAATGTTTATCCACTTCCTGTAAGTAAAGTTACAAATAGTGTTATTGATACTATTATAAATAAACCTTCAGTTAAGTATCTAGATTTAAAAGAAATTAAATAGTAGTTTTAAACTCCAAGAAAACCTTGGAGTTCTTTTATTTTATGACAATGTGACATTTGTCATATTGTGTAATGACATGTTCTACTGAAATTATATTTTTTTACTTTGCTATAATTAAATCATCAAACAAGAGGTGATAAAAAAATGGAACCAAAAAAAGTTATAGAGATTAAAAAAATATTAATAAACAAATAAATAAAAAAAGAATTTTTAAATAACATTTCATTCGATATTTTTCGAAGGAGATTGCGTAGCTCTTATAGGACCAAATGGGGCTGGTAAAAACAACATTAATGAATTGCCTTTTTAGGTAATAAATTTGTAGATTCAGGAAGTATTAAAATAAATAATTTACAACCAACAAATAATAAATTAAAAAAATCAGTTAATGTTCTTCCACAAGAAAATGTTGTTCCTCAAAAACTTAAAGTTAAAGAATTAATTGATTTTGTGAAAAAACTATATAAAGATCATTTATCTGATGAAGAAATTGATAATCTATTAAGATTCGATAACAAACTAAAAGAAACTTTTGCCTCTAAACTTTCAGGTGGGCAAAGAAGACTTCTTTCTTTCGTACTGTCATTAATAGGAAAACCAAGTATTCTATTTCTAGATGAACCAACTGCTGGAATGGATACTTCAACACGTATTAGATTTTGGGAAATAGTAAATACGTTAAAAAATGATGGCTTAACAATTATCTACTCTTCTCACTATATTGAAGAAGTAGAACATACTGCAGATAGAATATTAGTTCTTAATAAAGGTGAACTAATTCGTGATACTACTCCACACGCTATGAGAGCAGAAGAAGTAGAAAAATTCTTCACTTTACCTATTAAATTCTTAGAAGTTATTGAAAATAATCCAGAAATTTACAACTTAGAAATAAAAACGAGATAGTTTCAACTTCTTAACTAAAAAAACTGATTTAATTTGGAATACTTTTACAAAAAAATCAGGATGTACTTTAAATGATTTAGAAATTCAAAACAGAACACTACTTGATAGTATATTTAATACTACTAAAGAACAATAAGGAGACAAAACAATGAGCAATATAGGTACACTTTTAAAAATGGAATTTATTTTTACTAAAAGAAATTTATCAAACTTTATTATGGGATTAGGTTTCCCAGTAATCTTCTTTGTATTATTTTCAGGAATGCAACAATTTGATGATCCTGCTGTTCAAACTAGAGTTGTCAAAGATATGTTAATTTCAATGACTGCATTCAGTAGTATAAGCTTTGCATTTTTCTCTCTACCTGTTTCTATTAGAGAAGATGAAAATAACAACTATCTACACTTAATTAACAATTCACCTATTAAGTTATCTGAATACTATATAGCACGTTTTATTCGTATTATCTTCACTTTTATAGTATCTGTTATTGTAGTGTTCATCGTTGGACATTTTTCTAAGAGATGTTAATATGAGTGCACGTGAATGGATTATGGCAGGAGTATTAATGGTTCTTGGTAGTATTACTTTCTTAGGAATGGGATTATTATTAAGTCTAATTCAATCAGTTGAAAAATTAAGTCTATTAGCGAATATTTTATATTTAGGATTAGCTATGTTAGGTGGATTATGGTGGCCAACTTACCTATTCCCAGAATGGTTACAAAACATTTCTAAAGTAACTCCAACATATAACCTATTAGAATTTGTAAATAAATATCTTAAAGATGGAGTTTTTCTCTTTCACTTCATTTGGAGTTTTACTTGCTTATAGTTTTTGGATTTATTATCCTTACTTTTAGTAATTAAACGTAAAACAGAAACTAAATAAGCTAAAGGTGTGTGATTACATTATTCACACACCTTTACTTTTTGTGATATCATATAAAATATACCTTTAAATAAAGGAGACGAACATGAACAAAGTATTAATAAATAAAAATTAAATCTAACTATATGTTTTTTTATATCACTAGTATTTTTTTGTTTTTTTCCGCTAGTATATATTGTTAATGGTAGTTATCCAATTTATATATTGCCTCTGACTATAATGGCGATTGTTTCATATATTTCTATTCTATTTACTGAAAATAAGTATATTATTTTTTTATAGAATGGTTTTTATTTGGTATTCTACATTGCATTTATGGCTGTGCATATTAATCCAACGAATATGTTATTTTCTTTTTATCTAAGTAATCTATTAGTTTGGAGATTTCACGATGACTACACTACATACAGATTTATAAGTTTCTTTATCGTTATTAACGCTATTATGATTCATATTTCTTTAACATCTCTATATTTAGGTGATAAAGTAATTATGTTTTGTTTCTACTTCCTATGTCTTATTACGTACTTTTTACAAAAACGTGGTTATGAGAGAAACAAGCTAAAAAATGAACGTAACAAATATAACGAACATATTAATATCTTACTAGCTGAAGATGAACGTAATAGAATTGGTCAAGATCTTCATGATAGTATTGGACATACTTTTGTTATGTTAAAGCTTAAGGCTGAGCTTGCAGAGAAATATTTACAAAAAAATAATATAGAAGCAGCAAAAAAAGAACTTAGTGAAATTAGTAAAATTAGTAAGGAATCTATGGACAACACCCGTGCAATAGTTAATAAACTTAAACACCGTACTGTTGAAGAAGAAATTAAAATTATCCAAGATATTATGATAATGAGTGATATTCAACTAAATCTTAATAATAATTTTGTTACTAAACCTATTGGGCTTCAAGAGTGGACTATTACGATGATTTTAAAGGAATTAACAAATAATATTATTAAACACAGTAAAGCTAATAAATGTGATATAATATTAGATGAGAGTAATAATAACTACACTATTACCGCTAAAGACAATGGTTGCGGTTTTGAGATACTAACAGGAAGTGAATTAGCTTCAATTAGGGAAAGAATAAAGGTAGTAGATGGAAAAATAGAAATACTTTCTAAAAAAGAACCTACTATTATTAGAGTAACAATTAGTAAAGACAGCTAATGGAGGTATTTATGAGATTATTAATCGCAGAAGATCAAAGTATGCTACATGATGCTATGGCTACACTACTTCTTATGGAAGATACAATTGATGAGGTATTACAAGCTAAAAATGGAAAAGAAGCAATGGATATATTGGTGGACTCTAGTATTGATGTAGCTATACTAGATATAGAAATGCCTGAAGCTACAGGTTTAGATGTACTAGAATTTATCCGTAATAAAGGTATAAGCTGTAAAGTAATTATAGTTACAACATTTAAAAGAGCTGGTTACTTTGAACGTGCTATTAAAAATAATGTTGATGCATATGTTCTTAAAGACCGCTCTATCGACGAATTAATGAAAACAATAAATAATGTTTTAGCAGGAAATAAAGAATATTCACCGGAACTTATGGAAAATATTTTTACTAATCATAATCCCCTATCAAATCAAGAAAAAATTTTATTAGCAAAAGTTAAAGAAGGTCTGTCTAATAAAGAAATCTCTTCAGAACTATATTTATCTGAAGGAACAATAAGAAATTATATTTCTAATATACTAACAAAACTTAATTGTAAAAATAGAACAGAAGCTGTAAAAAAGGCAACTGAGGAAGGATGGATTTAAAATGGAAAAGAATAAACTACCCCTAAGATTCACCAGAATAGCGCTTATGATAACTCTGACTTTTTGGGCTCTCATGCTTGCACTCGGCCCTTTTATTTTATTCATAGCACCTATCGTTTTTATATACATAATGCCGACTATATTAATTATGGTTATTTCTTATGAGAAAAGATATGAAGATAACAATGTCATAATAATGATATTGTTAACACTCTTTTCATATATTGGTTTTTGGAGGAATAACAATTTCTATGGCACCCTGATTTGGCCGATATAATTTATATATTATTCATTCCGCAAACTATCTGTTTAACACTTGCTTGTTTAACATTTAAAAAAAATAAAAAAATTAGCTACCATACTTAAAAATAATAAATGAAAGGAGTTTTTATATGAAAAAAATAATAGTTTATCTCTAATTCTATCCAGAATAGCTCTTGCAATAACATCGGTTTATGTATTCTATATTTTATATTTAATTATTTCAACAACTTATAGAATGGATCATGGTGAAAAAAAGACCTTGGTGTTGGATTTGGTATGGTATTTGCATTTCTATTGCCTCATTTATTAGCATTAGTAATTTCAACAATACTTAACATAATTATTTCATTTGAAAAAAAGGCATACCTTTGTATTAGTAATTACTACATTAATTTTTATATGCTGTAACTGGATTTTTTTGGGAGCTGTTTTTCATCCCTTATACTTTAGTAACAGTTATTATTCAAATAGTTTTTGTTATTAATAGCTTGTATAACATATAAAAAGAAATACATATAAGAATACTAATATCACTAATTTCAACAATACTAATAATCTAAATAGTAGTATAAACTCAGATAACATAATAGACTTTGATAATAAAGAAGTACCTCAGAGTAGAAAAATTTATTAAAAAAATAATAATCTAGCTAAAGTTTCCTTAATAATTAGTGTTCTTTGGGCTTTATATTTAATAATAACTACTTTGTTATCACTAAACGAAAAATTTTTTTATTACAACCCATTTTATTTTTATTAGTTTAATAATTGCCATACTTCTAAATGCTTTAGTTATCCAGAAAAAAATGGTAATAATCTAATATTTAAAGTTATCGTTAATATTGTTGTTGCCTTATTTTTTTATTTAAGTTATTCCCATGGTTTTTTTAGCGATATTTATAATAGTACTTGCACTTACAGTTGTTGTAAATATTTATATAAACAAACCCTTACCTTATGAAACTGGTATTATTATAACTATATTTTCTAGCTTATTATATTTTTATAACTTCAGTACTATTTTGGAGCTATAGGAGATATACCTTACCTTCCTATTGTTCCATTAGTTTCTACAGCAGTACTAGCATTATCATTATTAGCAAAAATAAAAAAATAAAAAGGAATGAGTATATTGTACCGACCCCAAAAAGTTAGACCAAAAAAATCTAACTTTTTTTGGAGGTCGGTATTTTTTTATGTCAAAATATACATTTGAATTAAAAAAAGAAAGTAGTATTAGAGTACTTAAATGGAGGTATTGGATACATACCATTAGCGAAAAAGTATGATATAAAATCTCATAGTAATATTGAAATTTGGGTTGCCAAATATAAAAAATATGGCGATGAAGCCTTACGGCGTTTAAGAAAAAATGAAGAATATTCTTTCGAAAAAAAGATATTTGTTGTAGAATTATACTTAACAAGTGAACTCTCATACCATGACATAGCTTTACAAGAAGGTATAAACAATCCATCACTTATTTGTAATTGGGTTCATCTCTTCAGAGTAGCTGGTCCTGATGCATTGAGAGAACGAAGGAAAGGTCGGAAAATTTCAATGGCTAAATCAACTAAAAAGTTAAGCAATAAAACAACAAGTCAAACCACAAATGATAATATATCTAAAGAATATGTAAAAGAATTAGAAGATCAATTACTACAACTAAGGATAGAAAATGCATTTTTTTAAAAAGAAGCGAGGAGATTGCGTTTAGCGGAAGAAGCAGAAATGAAAAGAAGGCGCGAATTATAAGCAGTCTCCGAGGAGAATTCATACTTAAAGACCTTCTTTTATATGCGAAAATGCCAAAAGCAACATATATGTACTGGCAGAAGAGATTCGATAGAGTTAATCCAGATAAAGAAATTGAAGAGAAAATATTAGAAGTAAGAAAGAATAACAAAGATTATGGTTATAGACGTATATATGGTGCGTTACGTAATTTAGGGTATATTATAAACAAGAAGAAAGTTCAAAGAATTATACAAAAATTAGGCTTACAGGTTACATCATTTACTAGAAAAAGTAGAAAATACAATTCATATAAAGGGAAAAATTGGAAATACAGCTAAGAATAGAATTAGAAGACGATTCAATACCAATATTCCGCATCAAAAAAATCACTACAGATACAACTGAATTTAAATATTATGAAGTAAATGAAAAAAAGGTAAAAATAGTAGTAAAGAAACTTTATTTAGATCCATTTATGGATATGTATAATGGTGAGATAATAAGTTATAGTATAAGTGAGCGTCCATCAGCTAATAATATAATGGATGCACTAGAACAAGCTATTAAAGTCACAGCTAAAGCGCCTTATAGGAGAACTTTTCACTCTGATCAGGGTTGGGCTTATCAAATGAAGGCATACTCGAAAAGATTAAAAGAGGAACGTATTTACCAAAGTATGTCTAGAAAAGCAAATTGTCTGGATAATTCGGTGATGGAGAATTTTTTCGGAATATTAAAACAAGAGATATACTATGGAACAACATATAATAGTTATAGAGAACTGAAATTAGCTATTGAAAGATATATAAAATATTATAATGAAGAGAGAATAAAGGAGAAACTAGGATGGTTAAGTCCTAAGCAATATAGAATAAAACATATGACTGTATAAATATAAAAAAGATAGCGTAGCAGTCATTACAACTACTACGCTATCCTAAGTCTAACTTTTTTGGGGTCAGATCATATTCTCCATTCCTTTTATTTTTTTACAAGATTGTAACTTATATCAATTAACTGTGTTAAATAATTTAAGTCCATATTATTATCAATTACAACACTAATCCAATGCTTCTTACTCATATGGTATGAAGGAAATATATTTCTTTCATTAATAATCTTTGGAATATGATTAGTATTATGTTTTTAGATTAATAATTTTAACTTTTTGATTCTATTGAACTATCTTTATTTAATTTATTATATTCTACGTCGAGTATTAAAGCATACCATTTATTCTTATCTGTTACAAAAAGCTTTTTATATTTGGATTACCTTTTAAAAGGTTTTACCATAGTGCTGCTATACTTTTTTTCTTAATGTACTTTATAATTTCATTATAAATAGCCTCTGAATTATCAGATAGTTCTAAAATCTCTTTTTAGTATTAATTCCACTTCATTACGAACATTTGTAACTAGCTCGCCTGCTGCACTATCAACACTAAACAATGAATATATTTCATTAAAAATTATTATCGAAAAACTTCAATCTCAAAAAGTTTCTTCTACAACTCTTATTTCAACTATAAATTCATTATTTAATATACTTTTATTGAGAATTAATCCTTTATTATCTCTCAAAAAAATCCAAATTTAGTTAATTTATTTTTCAGTTAAGTTATATTTTTTTCTATATTTATTATTTTTCATTTTATTAGAATCTTAATCTATCATGTGGTTCTTGCCATTTATCAACGCTTGGACCTCCAGGAACTATTTCTCTACCTCCAGATAAATAGTAACCAGCTTTTATTGCTTCAAAATTAGTTGTATCACCAAAACCAGGAGTTTGATATAAATCTTTTAGATAATTGAATATATTTGAGTAATCTTCTATTCTCTTTTTATTAGCTCCATACATACCATAATATACAACATCAAAGCGTATCATAGTCGTATAAAATCTAATATCAGTTTCAGTAATAGAATTTCCATTAATATATCGTTGGTTTGATAAGCGTTCTTCTACTTCATCTAATGTATCAAAGAATCTATTAAATGCTAAATCATATTCATCTTGAGTTTTAGCAAATCCCATTCCATATACTCCATCATTAACTGCAATAGCTAATTTTTCATTCCATTCATCTATTTGTTTTGCTAAAGATTCTGGATATAAATCTATCGCACCTTCTTTATGAAGCGGCTTAAATACAGTAGCAAATTCATGAAGTATTTCAGCTGATTCTCTTCGTACTATTTTTTCTGTTTTTAAATCTACTAGTGCAGGTACAGAATACGGACCTTCATAATTAGGTTCACTATAATTATAAACTGATTTTATTGTTGGTTTTTTTAATATTGGATCAACACCATCTGGATCTAGTGAAAATTGCCAACCGTCTTCACCTCGACGATAGTCTAGTGTTCCTAGACTAATTACTTTATCTAGACCTAATAATTTTCTAGCGATTACTGCTCGGTGAGCATATGGACAAAGTGCTGCCCATAATAATCTATATCTATCTTTTTCAATAGGTTGTTCCTCTGTGTTAAATGGTTTATTAAAATAAGTCATATCTGTTTCTCCTTAGTTAATTTGTTTTCTAGATTTATCAAAAATTTCCATAACCGCTAAACTATGTTCCTTTTTGTTTTTTTCATGAAATCAAAATCTTTATTATCAATTACATCAATAAATTTCTTAAACTCCGAATACATTCTATGTTTATGAATATTTTTATTAACTTTCATTTCTACTTCATCATTTTTAATAATATAGTTTGGTACTTCATTAGGGGTACCTACTACTCTTATAAGCCCTTTTTCACCTTGAATGTTAGTATAACTATTATTATAGGTGTCTTTAGCTGCAATACATACTACTTTAAATTCATCATACTCTAATATTAAAATTCCTGAAGTATCTACTTCTCTAACTATATTTGGATAATACTCACTATTTCTCGGAGCTCCAAATAATCCTACTACGAAGTGAATATTGTAAATATTTAGGTCACCTAATACCCCTCCACCTTGATTTTTATCAAAGACTGGTGCAATAATACCTTTTTTAAAAGCTTCATATCGTGAAGATAATTGTGAAAAATTACATTCAACTAATCTAATATTACCTATTTGAGAGAGATTTTCTTTTATTTCTAAGTAATTAGGAAGATATTGGTTAGTTATAGCCTCTATTAGAATAAGATTTTTTTCTTTTTTTGCTAATTGAAATAATTCAACAGTTTCATTATAATCCAACGTAAATGGCTTTTCACAAATTACATTTTTTCCAGCTTCTAGTGCTTTTTTAGCAACTGAATAATGTAAGTTATTAGGAACAGCTACGTAAATCGTATCTATACTAGGATTACTTAAACATTCATCTAAGTCTGTATATATTTGCTTTTATATTATATGTATTTTGTAAATTCTTTAAATTTTCTATATTTCTCGCTACTATTGCTTCTAATTTTTATTTCTGGGAGTTCATGTGAAAAAGATAAAAAAATCTTTGACAATCATTCCTGCGCTAACTATACCTAAGTTCATTAAATTCACTCCTTCACTATTAAAACTACTCTAATTATATATTTATAATTAGCAATTATCAAATTTCAATATAAAAAAACGAGATTCTTCATGAACCTCGTTTTACTTTTATTTTATTTTGCTTTTTTTCTTGATTTAATAACTCCAACTAAAATAGGAATTAAACTGATTAAGATAATTGCTATTACTACTACTGAGAAATTGTTTTTAACAAACTCTATGTTTCCAAAGAAGTATCCAACAGAAACAAAAAGTGTACACCAACAAAGTCCTCCAAAGAAGTCAATAGTTCTAAACTTTCTGTATTCCATTTTTCCTGCTCCGACAATAAATGGAACAATAGTACGAATAATTGGAAAGAATCTAGCTAAGAAAATAGACTTCCCACCATGTTTAGCCACAAAGTTCTCTGCATCTTGAATATTTTCATCTGAAACAAGTTTTTTAAACCATGGTTTACTCTTAAGGTATTCTGAAAAGTTTCTACCGATAAAGTAGTTACAGTTATCACCAATAACAGCCGCAGCTATACATAATAATAATAGTGCAAAGATATTATTTCCCGTTGCTGCCCATAATGCTCCACTAGCAAATAATAGTGAATCACCTGGTAGGAATGGCATAAATACCAAACCTGTTTCTATAAAGATTATTAAAAATATTATTCCATACATCCACCACGGACCATGTTGAATCATCAGTTCGCCTAGATGTTTATCTATGTGCAATACAAAATCAATTAAAAATCTTACTGTCTCCAAAATTTTCCTCCTGATATTAAATGTAACTTAGATTATAACATAGCTTATATACCTTGTCTAATAATTCTAATATAATATCATATTTTTATTATTCTTTAATAAATTTTTTCATTTCTGCTATATATTCTTTATTACTATTATGTTTTCTAAGATGATTCAACACTCCTATTGTTGGCTCACTAACATCTTCCAATTTACGTCTAGTCTGCCATAGTATTTTAACTTCATCTGGTGATAATAGTAAATCCTCTTTTCTTGTAGAGCTTTTTAGGAAATCAATAGCTGGAAATACTCTTCTCGAAGCTAATTCTGGTGAAAGAACAATTTCCATATTCCCTGTTCCTTTGAATTCTTCAAAAATTAAATCATCCATTCTTGAACCAGTGTTTATTAGTGCTGTTGCAATAATAGTTAGACTCCCTCCACCTTCAACGTTACGTGCTGCACCAAAAAATGCCTTTGGCTTATGAAGGCTTGATGGATCTACTCCACCACTTAGCACCTTACCACTACTAGGTTCTACAATATTATAGGCACGTGCAAGACGAGTTATACTATCCATTAGAATTATAACATCTTGTCCTAATTCTACACGACGTTTTGCATGTTCAATAACTAACTCCGCTACTTTAATATGGTTCTCAGAAGTTTCATCAAAAGTAGAACTTACTACATCTGCACCTTTTACAGATCTTTCCATATCTGTAACTTCTTCTGGTCTCTCATCAATCAATAAGATAATTAATTTTTTATCTGGATAGTTTTTTCTAATTGAATTTGCTATATCTTTTAATAGCGTAGTCTTACCAACTTTAGGAGGTGCCACAATTAATCCACGTTGCCCAAATCCTATTGGTGCTACTAAATCAACAAATCTTCCTGATAAATTTTCTTTTATAGTTTCTAATACTATTTTTTTATCTGGATATATTGGAGTTAACGCCTGAAAATGTGATCTTCCTTTTGCTACTTCTGCATCTACTCCATTAACTAAATCAACCTGAAGTATCCCTGCATAACGTTCCCCTTCTCTAGGTTTTCTAACTTTTCCACTTACTTCGTCACCTTTTTTTAGTTCAAAACGACGAATTTGAGAAGCCGAAATGTAAATATCAGTCTCACCTTTTTTATAGTCAACCGTTCTTAAAAAACCAAATCCATTCTCTGGGTGAATATCGTCTAGTATGCCAGTTGCATAATAGTGATCTTCACTTTTTGATTGTTTCTCTAAAATAGCTAAAACTAATTCTTTTTTGTTTAAAGTGTAATAACGAGGTACTCCTAATTCTTTTGCAAGGATAGTCAGTTCCTTAGTAGTTTTACTTTTATACATCTCTTCAAAATTTTGATTACTCATTAAATTTCCTCTTTCTTACATTATACTAGGGGTAAATTATCTAAATTCACCCCTATCTTATAATTATTTATCTTTTACTTAAAACTATAACTGCTAGTAATATAAATGCTGCACCCAATATATCAAATATACCAAATGTTGATCCTAATAATAAGAATGAAAACACTATTGCAGCAATAGGCTCAAGACAACCGATAATACTTCCTTTAACTGCCCCAATTAATCTTACTCCTTCAAGGTATAAGCTAAATGAAGCGATAGTTCCTATTAGTATTATTCCACTAATACATAAAAAGTCAATATAACTAAATCCTTGTGGTACATAATAGCTACCTGTTCCAAAATATATTACAACACCCGAGATTAATAGCCCCCAGGCAATAGTTGGCATAACTCCATATTTGCGGTTAGGTGAAGAGAAGATATATTATAACTTGCTAAACCTATCGCAGAAAGGATTCCCCAAAACAATCCTACTGAAGAAATATTTAATTTACTAAAATCTAAGTGCGTTGCCATTAGTACAACACCAAATAGTGCTGCAGTAATAGCAATTACTTCTCTAGGTAGTGGTGCTCTTCTATTAACTATACAATAAAATGCCATTATCATTACTGGACCAGTAAATTGAATTACCGTTGCCATACCAGCATTAGTATATTTTATTGCCAAAAAATACGTTCCCTGACATATTAATAAACCAAAAAACGAAAAATTAATAAGTCTTATTATATCTTTTTTATTTTTAAAAACTCTAAATAAATCTGTTTTATCTTTAAAAAATAGCAATGTTATTAAAATTAATCCTGCATAGAACATCCTTGTAGATATTACCCACATTGAATTAATTTTTGAAACATTTAGTAGATATTCACCTAATACACCTGATATTCCCCAGCATGTTGCACCTGAAATAGTGAGTAAGGCCCCCTTTTGCACTGTAGATAACTTCATACTATTCTTCCTCTAAATGATCGAATAATCTTAATCTAGATTTTACTATTTCATCTGATCTTTCTACCACTTTATTATAAGTCTGTCCTTTAGATAAAAGAATACTCGTAAATAATGTAATCATATTATTTTGTGAAATCATCATATTACCACATGTGTAGAACTTCGCATTTAAATCATTATTTATGTACCCAAATGGCGAGTACCAGAATCCATATCCTATATCATTCTTATCCTCAAAGAAATCATGCGCAACATCTTCAGGATAACCCTTAATTAATGGAATTGGATATAATAGGCTTAAAGCTTTTATCGCTTGTTCTTTATTTTCTATTTTTGATTGTAATACCGAGTAAAGATCTAATTTTTTACCCATCAAAACAGTGTCTTCACTAACTTTGAAACTAGTATCATAGTGTTTTTCAAAGTTATCTTTATACTCGTTAATTATTTCTTCCTCATCGCACATAATCGAGAAATCATCATCAAATAAATTCTCTTGTTTTTAAATATAAATACGCATTTAAATTTTCTTCTTGATAATCTAATGAGATTAGTGGATTAGTACTTAAGAACAAACTCTTCTTGGATTCAAACGCAATAAAATACCTATTTTTTTATAAATAAATATCTAGTTAAAGCAGCTAGGGATATATTATTTTTCTAATAATACCAAGTTCTTTCTTGATAATACTATTCTCTTCAATTCATCTTTTTCTATTTGTAAAAAGTGCAGATCTAATATCTTCTTGCCAAAGCTCTGGATAAATATCTCTTACAACAGAAATATGTGGTTCGTTTAGTTTTTCTTTATAATTTTCAAGTTCTTCTAAGAATTGAATTCTCTCATGCCATAAAGAAGTAAAATCTTTTTCTTCTTTCATATTGAAGAATAAAGTAAAGTAAACTTCTTCTTCCTTAAATACAGCTAGTATCCCAGGTATCACAAAAGTTGTATCACTAAAATCTACCCATTCTTGACTACTCTTATTTTTACCATCTGATACACCACCATAGATACCAAAATATTCTTCGTCATGCTCATCTATATCAAGAAATGTAACTTGCGTTTTTAATTCCTCAAAACCAGAAAGAACACTACTATTATCAAAACTAGTTAGAAAATCATTTGAATCAAGTAACCAAGTTGATTCGTACCCAATACCAATAATAGCATACTTTGTATCAGGTGTCCTTATTATAAATCTTTCTCCCCTTTTAGAAGAAAATAGACTTATAAATTGTGATTCATTAAAAGTTTTCTTCACCTTGAATTTTACTACAAGTTTGTCATCAAGAACTATATCACTGAAATTATAATCTATAATCCTCTGATAATCATTCATAACAATCTACTCCTCTGCCTGATTATTTGTGTTATTTAATGCTTCTTCTCTTTCCTTTTCTAAACGAAGTTTTGCTTCAAGTTGTTTTTGTCTTTGTTTAATTAATCTATTTACTTCCTCTTCTGATTTATAACTTGCTTCTTTATCAGTGAAAATAATTAAATTTTTATGTTGATTTAAGACTGATAAAATAGTTTTATTTTCTTCATTATCATTTTCAAAAAGTTCTGCAATATACTTTCTCTTATCCGAACCCACAGCTACAACAAATAGGTTTCTTGCAGACATTAGATTTTCATACCCTATACTTACTAGTTTATTACTATTTATTTCCATACCTGAACTTTGAAGTTGGTTCTTTTCATCATCTGAAAATTCTACAAGGTGGACATTTTTATTATCTTCATCTACATAACGATAGTCTAATATTCCACCATCTGATCCTAAAACTACTATTGCAACATCAATAGGATTATCTTCTAGTACTTCTTTATACTCTTGAAGCTCATCTACCCATTTATCACTATCTTTGCATTCTGGATAATAAACATTTTTTAAATCTATATCTAATTTTTTTAGTAGTTCACGACGAGCAAATCGGTATAAACCAAAGTTCTCTTCAATATCGATATCAGCAAATTCTCTTTGACCTAATATTATTACATGTTTATAACGATATTTTCCCATCTTACAATCATCTATCATTCTATTTGTAAACTGAGTATTTATTATATGTTCTGGTAAAGATATCACTGCACCATCCTCTAAATTTTTCTCAAATTCATCATACATTCTATTTAGTACAGCTGTTTCACTATTACACACTATATATTTCACTCTTTTCACCTCCGAGCAAACTTCTTACATTTTTATATATTATATCACATTTAGCAGTTGCTAACAACGTTAACCACCTTTAGCAACTACCATTAGCACTCTACTTTAATTAACTTAGATAATGTATACGAGTATATATAAGTTTGAACATTTTCTACACAATAATATTGTTCTACCGCTTCTTTATATATTCGTAGCTGTTCTTTATGTCTTTCAATCAAAATACTTTCACCAGCACCTACTGATACATTATCTGTCTTATAGTCGATTATCATATATTCTTTTTCATTAAGAATAACTAATAGGTCTACTACCCCTTGCAAAATTACTTCTTTTTCGCTAATACTTTCTTTATAAAGCTCTTGTGCTTGTTTAGAAATAGTAAAAGCAACCTCTGTTTCACAATTCTTTTGCTGTTCTTACTGTCTCTATTAATTCATTATTTATAAAGTTATAAATTTTTTTACTTTATCATCTGAATTATTTATTAAGTTATATTCTTCTTCAGTTAGTATTCTTTGTTCTTTTTATATTAATTAAAATACTATCTTTTTTTACTAAACTCTCCAAATAGTTATCTATATCATTTATTTCTTTATTTTTTTATAATGTCGTTTATTATTCTTTCAAACAACTTATGAACAACATTTCCTCGTAAGATTGCCTTACTAGTAGATGTTGATTTAGCTAGATTAGATAATTCCAAATATCCTTTTTTTATCCTCTTTATTTTTTTATAAATTCATCTTGTTTATTTATTTTTTTCAAAAGCACTATATGATGTTTTTAGCAGGGAAGAATTTATTATTGGATTTAGCTCCTTCAATAATTTGTTCCTCTTTTAAAGCTTTATTACTAAATTCACTATAAAACTCTTTTAAATAATCTTCATAGTTATTTTTATCACCTGATTCTACGATTTCTCCACTAACTTCTGGAATATATTGTTCGAAACTTGCTCCATGCTCGCTTGTATATTGGTAATTATCTTCACTATAATCATTTAATACTACATTAAGAATTTTTTCAAAATCACCTTCTTCAAACAATGCTTTTGAAACATTATTCCCCATAGCTTCTTCTTTGTTTAATTCAATACCTTCAGGACTGACTAAATAAAGAACTTTTTCCGCACGAGTTAGGGCAACATATAGATTGCGGACTTCTTCTTCTCTTTCTTTAATACGAATTAAAATACTATTTAGTTTATATAAATTATTAAAAAAACTATTTTCGATAGTTGAAATATTATACTTTTTACATAAATTATCTATATCGATACTTAATCCAAATTCCTCAGTAAACAGTACTTCGCCACTATAACCCCTTTTACTAAATGAAGTATCCAAATCAGAAACAAAGACGTATTTATACTCTAATCCTTTAGAAATATGGATGGTAGATAGAGTTACACTATTATTAGGTACTTTTTTTCTTAGTTTCAAATACTTCTTCATCTTTAATATTTTTCAAATGATTAACAAAACTACTTAGTTTATTATCTAGCTTTTTGATAATCTATAACTAAATCTCTAAAGTTCTCATAATAATCTACTTCTTCATCACTTACACTTATTGTAACTAGATAATTAATAAAATCAATGTCTTTAGAGATTTTTTTCTAATAAATCTATCAATGAATTATTTAGACTAAAAATTCAACCATTTATTAAAGATGTTTAATGTCTTTTTTTGTCTTTTTCGGTAGCACTATTTTTTTATTTTTTTCAAATAGATTTTTTTCCATCTTTAAGAGATAATTCTAACAATTCGTCATTACTATAATCAAAAATTTCACTGTGTAATAATGCTATCAAACTAGCTTCTCTATTAGTATTATCTAAAAAGTTAAATAAGTTGAAAAAGTAAATTAAAAACATATAGATGTAGTAAATCCTACTTTTTTTCTTTAAAGAATAGTGGTATATTATATTTTGAGAAAATATTTTTTTATACTCTATCATCTTAGTGCTGTTTCTTACTAAAACTGCATAATCACTATATTTATTTCCTTCTTCAATACCTTTTTAGAATTTCACTAGCTATATTTTTCTATTGATTGTACTCTATAAAGTTTTTTTATCATCTTGCTCCACCCCAGTAAAATAACTAACTTTCCCATTAATTAGTCTTGTAGGTATTACATTATTATTTTTTTCTTAACTGTAGGATAATATAGAGCACTTTCTTCATCATAACTTATACCAGCGTTTTTTTATCTGCCATTAATCTATTAAAGACATAGTTACTACTCTTTAAAAATATTTTTCATGACTTCTAAAGTTTTCTTTTAATAGAATACAGATACCAACACCTTCATATTCTAAACTATAGTCTTTATTTATATCATAGTTTTTCAATAAATAGTTTTTTTATAACTATTATATTTTTTTCTTCAAAAAGATCTGGATTAGATCCTCTAAAACCATAAATAGCTTGCTTTTACATCTCCAACTCTAAAGAAGTTTACATTATCACCTTTTATTATATTAAGAATATACTCTTGTAAATTATTATTATCTTGATATTCATCAACGTATATTTCAAGGAAATAATCTCTATAGTAATTTGCCGCTTCAGTAGGTTCTAATTTTCCTTCTTTCTTATGAACTAAGGCTTTAATTGCAAGGTGGTTTAAGTCTGAGAAGTCTAAAAAGTTATTAGCTCTTTTTTTCTTAATAAATTGTTCATGTATGCTTATTAAAACAGTTCTAAAATTATTAGAGAAATCATACGTATGTTTTGCTATTTGAAAAAAATAGATAGATAGTTGTTAAGTGTGATAAAAGCATTATTTAGATCTTCTGCATTAAAAACATTCCCCTCTGCATCTAACTCTCTTTCCAAAATTCTTATTAATTCATCAATTTCTTCAATTTTTTCAAGTTTACTACCTAAAAGACTTTGTGTCTCATCCTTAAAAATTTCTTTACTTATTTTTTCTTTCTTTGTATCTGAAAGTACACTGTTAGAAATAAGTTTATCAATATTATATTCTTTATAACCATCTATAAAACTTCTAACATTTTTTTAGCATAGTTTACAGCAAGAGTAATTTCTTCTTTAGTAGTTAATGATCCTAATTTCTCATATTGTTCTATTAGTTCATAATCTACTAAATTAAATTGCTGTAAAGTACTATCTAGATTTCTAGAAATCTTTGTCTAAATACTCTTCAAAATTAGGGTATAGTTAGAAGTTTATAATATACATCAATTATAGATGACACAATGTTATTTTTTTATCCCCTAGTATTGTAAATAGCGAGTCAGTAATATTTTTATCTTCTTTTGCATATTGCTCAAGTACTTCATTAATTGCATCTACTAAAAGATTTTTGCTATTTGGTAGGACACTGAAATTAGGAGATAAATATTTATATTCCCCATCAATCTTTTCCTCAACTAAATAATAAAATTTCTTTAAGACACTTAAACAGAAACTATCAATAGTAGTTACCAAAGCATTATTCATTAGCATTCTCTGTTTTCTTAAAAATAGTCTATCTTCTTCTAATTCAGTCGCTAATAATCTTTCAGTAATCTTATTTTCTATACGTACTAACATATTTTTTGCAGCAGCTGTTGTAAATGTCAGTACTAACATTTTATCTATATCCCATCTATCACATGCGACTTTCCTTGCTATTCTTTCTGATAAAACTTCTGTTTTACCACTTCCAGCTGCTGCAGCTACTAAGATGTCAGCACCTGTTATTGAAATAGCCTGCCATTGAGGTGGTGTTGGTGGATATTCTCTATTTTTAGCAAAGCTATCAATTTTTTCAATTTTAATCATAAATTTATCCTCTTAATTAAAAATTATCACTTACTATTTTAACACATATTCGGTACTAACGTATATACTTTACTACTTTAATTCACCTTTACGCTTATTCTAATAAAATTAAACATTTTTTGTTTAAAAACTAAGTTTATTGAAATTTATTGACTTACTAAAATAACCCCTATATAATTAATGAAGATTTAATAAAATTTTACTAAAGGTGAAAACATGAAATATAAATATTTGACACTAGCTCCGATAGCTATGGCGGGAGCTTTACTGAGACAAAATAAAAAAATTAAAGTTACAAAACATACTTTTACCATTTAAAAAGCTTGCCTATCGACTTTAATAATTATAAAATTGCCCATGTCAGTGATATCCACTGTGATAAAGTTGGTTATAGTGATTTATCGTTTTTTTAAATAAATTAAGAAAAATTCGACCCAGATATAATTGTTATAACAGGCGATATTTTTAGATAGTTATAAAAAAACGATATGGATGTTACCTATAACGCTCTATGTCAACTTAGTTCTATTGCTACTTGTTACTTTGTTACAGGAAATCACGAACTACGTTTAGATAAAAGAGAGAAGAATTAAAGTTAATGCTAGAAAAAAACTAAATATTACATATCTAAGTAATAATAACATTACATTAAGCATTGGAGATTCTGAAGTTAATCTAGTTGGAGTTGAAGATTATAATTATTTTTAAGTTTAAAGATAATTTGTATCATAGAGAAAACTTTAAAAAAATATGCTTAATGAATTATTCTCAAATAATAAGTTTAATATTTTATTATCACATCGCCCTGAAAAAAATTTAATCTTTATGTTGAAGAAAAAAATATGATTTAGTATTTTTCTGGACATGCGCACGGTGGTCAATGGCAAATCCCATTTATTGGTGGTATCTTTTCTCCAACTCAAGGTTTCTTTCCTGAATTTTATAAAGGCATCCATAAGAAAGATAATACTACCTTAGTAATCTCTCAAGGACTAGGAAATAGTTCTTTCCCACTTAGAATAAATAATTTAAGAGAATTAATTTTAGTTACATTAAAAAAAGAAGATTAGAGAAAAATCTCTAGTCTTCTTTTTGGTTATCTTTTAATTTATTTTGCGCATCTTCGATGCTTGATAACTTAACTCTTCTCTTACGCCTCAGTGAGAACTAGGAATTTATTCGTCCTTTTGTCCTCTAAATTCAAGTTCTTGTTGCATACGTAATCCGTAAAGTTCTTTGCGCATCTTCGATGCTTAACAACTAACGGCTTACGCAAAAGTATAACTTCTCGAATTTTTTTCGATTTTTTTCTTCGAATCCTTTTTAATGCTAATTCAATAGCTTCTGGTTTTGAGACATATCTACACCAGCATTTTTTTAATACATTAATTGGATAGTCTGAATTTCCTTTTGATAAAAATTCGTCAATATAAACTTGTGCATTTTTACTATCTTCTAATATCAATCTAGATAGTGCTTGAGCTGCTGAATATCCAGTTGCATATTGATATACATAGTAGTTATAGTAGAAGTGAGGTACTCTTGACCATTCATATTTTATTTCTTCATCGTAAGTAAATACATCACCATAATATTTTTTAACTAAATTGAAATACTCAGTATTTAAGAAATCAGAAGTGATTGCCCCACCATTTTGTAAGTGTTGGTTAATAATATGTTCAAATTCAGCAAATTGTGTTTGGCGGTATACTGTACCAACAAATCCGTGAAGCGCTTCATTAAGAACTCTTAACATTCCTTCTTTATTTCCTTCTTTTTCAAATTTGCTGTATAGATATTCTGTTAATAATGCTTCATTACAAGTTGATGCTACTTCAGCCACAAAGATTGAATAATCTCCATATACATATGGTTGATTTTTTCTAGTGTAGAATGAATGCATTGAGTGACCTAATTCATGGATTAATGTATACACGTCATTAAGTGTTCCATCAAAGTTTAATAAGATAAATGGTTTTGTAGTATATCCTCCCCATGAATATGCACCAGAACGTTTACCTTTATTTGGATAAATATCAATCCAACGTTCAGTAAATGCTTTTCTCATATTATTTACATAATCTTCACCCATTGGTTTAACCGCTTCTAATACGATATCTCTTGCTTCTTCAAAAAGTAAATTTAATAGGTTCTCCATCAATCATAGATACTGATCTATCATATAATCTGAAATCATCGAATCCTTTTACTTTTTTATGTAATTCATAATATTTGTGTAATGCTGGAATTTTACTATTGACAGTTTCAACTAAATTATCATAAACTTCTTCAGGGATTAAGTTACTTGATAATGCATGATTTCTAGTAGAAGAATAGTTATGAGTATCTGCATAGTATTTTTTAGTTTTTAAATTTCCACCTAATGTAGAAGCTAAAGTATTAATATGTTTTTCAAAATATTTATAAAGCGAGAAGAAAGTATTTTTTCTTAATTCTCTATCTGGACTTTCCATAAATGTTCCATATGTTCCGTGAGTTAAAACATGTTTATTACCATCTTTATCTTCAACATCATCAAAATCAACATCTGTGTTATTTAATGCTGCGAATGTTTCATCACTTGCGCTTAATGCTTCACTAGCCATAGCAATTAATTTCTCCTGCTCTGGATCTAATGTATGCGGACGTTTTTTATTAATTTTTTCAATATCAAATTTATAAACTTTTAATTCATCAAGTTCTTCTATATATCCATTTAATACTTCTTCATCGACTGATAAAAGTTCCGGTACTAAAAACGACCATTCAGCTCCAAATTTAGAAGCTAGGCTTCCAGTTTTAGCATAAATTTCTTTGTTTTTACTGTCGGTACTATCTTGGTCATTTCTAAAGAAGGCATAAATATATAATTCTTCTAATTTAATTCCCCATTTTTCACTAACTTTAAAAAAACTTCTAATAGTTCTTTTTGCTCCTTTAGTTACTTTACCTTTATAATTTTTTTAATTTCTGGAAGAAATTCCTCTACTTCTTTAAATTGTTTCCAAAAAAATCTTCTTCAGTTGGAAAAAAATAGATTCTATATCCCATGTATTTTTCAACTTTTTTTGGTCTTTTTCTTAGTAATTCTGCCATGTAATTTCTCCCTTTTTTTACAAAAAAATTAATCTTTACATACAATTATATCACACGTTCACATAATTTCATATGTAATTTTTATTGAAAATATCAATAAATTTTCTGAAAATATAATGTTTCCTGACTAAAAAAAGAATGAAGTGCTTATTCACCTCATTCTTATTTAGATTTAATTTATTTTTCTTATTACCATATGATCATAGTTTTTCATGACCTATAAAAAAACTTCACATTCTTTTTTTAAAAATTAAAACTTTTATACAGTTTTTCGTGCTCTATAATTTGATTGAGCTACATTTAAACTTAATAATGGATAACTGCTCTTAGTAAAGTCTTCCAATAATTTATTACCTACACCTTTTTCTCTACTTTCAGAAAATACATATAGTGTATCTAAATAATACTCTCCCTCTAACATCTCATCATAATCAAATATAATACTATTGTCACTTAGCCCAAATTTGCTTCTAGCATTATTAAACCAGAAATCTTTCATTTCATCTAAATTATCATAATGATAGCTAAATGAAAAACCTAGAATCTCTCCATTTTCTTCGTAAACTGTACAGTATTTATGACTAAATCTATCTTCTTCCGACTCAAATATATACGTTAATATATCATAGAATATTTCTTTCGATACTTCATTTAGTATATCCAATTCTAAGGACTCTATAAATTCTCCTAAGCCTTCTAATACTTTTTTATCGTCTTTAGTTGCTTTTCTTAGCATGTTTCCTCCATTATAGTTGAACTTTTATTTTTTATTACTATAACAAATTTCTATAGTTTTCCCATCAATTATAATATCAGTCTATTTATTTTTAATAAATGTGTCAACAAATAAATATTATCTCTTATTCTACCTCAGCAACATTAGCATATCTTGCGAATGATGGTTCATAATTTCTTACTTTGTATCCTAATTCTGTTAATATAACAGCTACATAAGATGCACGAACTCCAGTTGTACAATATGTAATTTGTAATTTATTTTTATCTAAACCTTTATCTTCAAAGTATTTTTTTCCAACTCTTCTCTAGATTTAATAAAACCATCTTTATCAACTAATGAGTTAAATGGAATAGATATTGCAGTAGGAATATGTCCAGCTTTGTTTTCTCCGTAAATAACACGGCCATTATATTCGACTTCTAGTCTCGTATCAATAATTTGTACATTCTCATTACCTACTAATGTTAATAATTCATCAGTGAAAATAGCATTACTGTTATTTTTCTCCTTCAACTCTAACTACATCACTAACATCAATTCTATCTTCTGATGGATTATATTTTTTATTAAATCCTAATGATTCAACTTGTTTAAAACCGCCATCAATAATTTTAACATTATCAAAGCCTGCGTAATTAAATGTATAAAGAATACGTCCTTCATCCCCGAATCCTTGATCTGGCATAGTAAATCCATAGACTAATACTTCTGAATCTTCTTTAACCCCTAACTTAGAAAAAATTTGTTGATAGTTTTCTTTAGAAAGTAATTTCCCTAATTCTTCTCCTCCAAATTCCCCTAGTAAACTTATATCAGTCCAATCAACAACCGTAGCTTTATCATACATTAAAGCTCCTTCTTCTAACATACCCCCACGAGCATCAATTACTACAAGATTGTCGTTTTCTCTATTAGATAATAAGTATTCTGCATCAACTAATTGTTTAAAATTAAATTGTGTCATAAAATACTCCTTTCACGAATAATTAATATACTAATTATTATATCATATATTATTTAAAAAAGTATAATTTTATCTTTTTAATATAAGTGAACTTGTATATTCAGGTGTAATAATACACATTAGAATTAAATAAAAAAATATTATATTTTCTATTTAATCGTAAAGAATACTATTTACACAACATAAAATACATGCTATAATAAATCGAAATGATTTTGAAATAGAAAATATAGGAGTATATATTATGGATAAAAAGAAAAAAAATTTACTTGTTATACCATCCACACTACTAGTTCTTTCAGCTGTATGTTATGGTGGTTATGAATATTCTAAAAAAAGATAACAATTCATCAAACAGCTTAGTACAGAATGTAAAAGAAGTAAAAAAAATAGCTTATGCTGAAAAAGAAAGTACTATAGTGGTTACTGCAATCACTGAAGACGGCTACGCTACTCTTCACGGAGACCATAGTCATTTTGAAAAAGGTTTAGTACCATATAATGCAAAATTCATAGATTCATTAGTTTATAAAAATGATAATTATACTTTAAAAGATGAAGATATACAATATGAAGTAGCTCAAGGGTACATAATAAAAATAGATGGAAAATTCTATTATTATCCTAAAAAAGGAGTAACACAATCAAATATAGTTGATGAAAAAACTGCAAAAGAAATAACTGCTCATGCACATCATCATGCACATTCTTCATCTTCAAATTCAAATTCAAGTAGCTCACATGAAGATAACTATACTTTTAACCCTAGTGATATCGTTAGTGAAACTGCTGATGGATATGTTGTTCGTCATGGCGATCACTACCATTACATCAAAAAAAGTTCTCTATCTTCTTCGCAACTATCACAGGCGAAACAATCTGGAGTAAATTATTCATTATCTCATTCAACAGCTGGAATTTCTTCTCCAACTAGTGATGGATATATATTTAGAGGAGCTCAAGATATTATAGGTAGCAATAGTTTTGGTTTTATCGTTCAACATGGGAGTCATCAACACATTATCCCATATTCACAACTACGTGGTACAAAATGGGAATATTTACTAAATAATCATAGTACTTCACATGCAACAACTCAAACTAGTCCAAATAACAATGATAATTATAAATTTGATCCAAAAGATATTGTAAGTGAAGATAAATATGGATATACAGTAAGACATAATGACCATTATCACTATATCCCTAAACCAAATAATGGTTCGATTACTACTCCACTTCCAAGCACACCAAAACCTGCAGTTCCTACAGTAGATAATAACAGTGATGGAAATAACAACACAATAAAACCTAGTGTTTTATCATTTGCTGGAATTCAGTTTAAAACTAGTGATGGATTTATCCTATCAGATGAAACTAAAACTACCCCTACTTCAACAGGGCTACTTGCTTCACATGATGGTCACGAACACTTTATTTTCTATAAACAACTAATTAATTCTAAATGGGAAAAATTAATTCCTGAGAAATATTTAGATAAAGCAAAAGAAGAGTATAATTCATTGGAAAAAGAAGTAAATGAAAAAATCAATTATCTTTCTGAGAAAAATAAAATTGATAAAACTAAATTTAAATATGTAGCTACGTCTAATGGAGATGCATTAACATACGAAGGTAATACTACATTATTAAAAGATATTAATAATACTGACAATAATAAAGTTGAAGATAAACCAACTTATTCTGCTGAGGTGACGAAAAAAATAAACCACCTAGCAAAAATATTAAATATTGATCCTAGTTTAATTAAATTAGTAGAAACAGAAAATGGTCAGGCATTATCATACCCACATGGTGATCATAGTCATACAGTATTACTTAACGCTATTCATGTAGACGAAACAGAAGTTGAATTAACAGATGAAATTAAGAAACAAATAGATTATATTGCAGATGTATATGGTGTTCCTAAAGAAGCTATAAAAGTAACGAAAGATTTCTTCGTATTTAATGAACCAGCACATGCTTATGATCCGACTCATATTCACCCTTATATTATACCTAGAAGTAAATTAGAAATTCCTAAAATTACTGGAGATGATGAGTTAGATTTCGAAAATGAATTACTTTCATTATCTAAACGTACAGGTATTCCTGTAGATAAAATTACCGTTGAAGGAAATAAATTTGTAATTCCTCATGGTGATCACGATCATTACGTTAAAATAATTTCTAAAGGAGCTAACTTATACTATAAAAATAAACTTCCAAATATTACAGGAACTTATATTCCGGGTGAATTAGATAAGAGTAAAGTTTTAAGAGAAATTGAAAAATTAAAAAATAACTCAAATATAATATATAGCACTGATACTAAAAAAGCTCATAGAATAAACAGAGCATTAAATCAATTAATAAGTGAAATTAACGAACTACCTAGTAATTCAACAGCTGGATATTTAAAAATGTTGAATAATTTTTGATGATAAATATATCGGTGTTAAAGATGAAAATAATACTACTCCAGCTACAGATACTATAACTGATCAATTAACTAAAACTTATAATGAATTACTTGATAAAGTAAAAGAAAGTAATGTTGAATATTATAGTATTACTAAAGCTAGTTTAACTGATAGACTAAACAAAGCTGTCTCTGAAAAAGATAGCAATGCATTTGAGCAAGTATCTCACCTATTGAGTGAAATCAAAAAATTTGATAATCAAACTGGAGCTACTGGTTTAAGTTATATTAAATATTTCATTGAGAATTTAGAAAGTGATAAAGTAAACAATAACTTACGTGAAGAGATGGCTTCTCTAATAAAGATACATATGAAAGTGAAGCTAAAATCTCAGTTATCCCAATGCATACATTGGTTGAGCGTTTAATTAATGCTAAAAATCTACTTCACTACTCATTAGAAAATCCAACAACTACAAATGTTGAGCACGGAGCTAACTATAAAAAACTTCAAAAAATTGATGAGTCTGGTGAAACTATATTTAAATCTGCAAAACAATTTGTTGATGAACTTAGCGACTTTTTACCTGCATTAGAGTTTTCAAAAGCAAAATATATAATTAAAGATGAGAAAGCTCCTGTTGAAAATAAAAAAGCTGAAGATAACAAAGATAATTCAGTAGATAAAAATAGTAATAGCAATAATAGCAATAATGATGATGCTAATATACAAGCAAAAGTTAATTATCTTGCACAAGCATTAGGTATTAGTCCATCTTCAATCTCAGTAATTGATACTCCAAATGGGAAAGCATTAGTATTTACACTTAATGGGAAAACTCATGTAATACTTGCTAGCGCTATTGATTTATCTAAACCACTTCCTAACTTACGAGCTGAAAATAATGATAAACAAGATAAAGCTGTTGAAAATAAAGTTACAGATAATAAACCTACAAATAACAAAGTTGTTGAAAACAAAGCTGTTGAAAACAACAACACAGTTAATAACTCTGTAGAAAAACCAGCAAATCCTTCTACAGATGTTAAACCAAATATTGGTTCTTCTCCAAATTCAAATGCTAATACAGGTACACCCGACAAATAATTTTAATCGTATAAAATTAAGATAAACCAAATTCCTTACTTATACTTAGAAAAAATCTACTAAATTTTCGGTAAATACTTGACATATTTAGTAGAAATAGAGTAAAATGATTTTTAAATAGATATATATAATTTGATTATAGACATGTTTTAATCTAAAAACTTTTTCAGAGAGAGTGACTAAGCTGAAAACACTCATTGTTTATTTTAAAATTCTACTATAGCAATATCAAATTAAACTTTTGAGAATCTTATTAGATTGAATTTGGGTGGAACCGCGGTTAGTATATGAATCGTCCCTTACGTCTTTGACGTAAGGGATTTTTATTTTATCCTTTTTAATAATATAAGATTTCCAATAAATAAAAATTAAAGGAGCAATGTATATGTTAGATATTAAATTATTTAGAGCAAATCCTGAAATGGTAAAAGCAAAATTATCAGCTAGAAATTTAGATACTGAGGTTGTTGATGTTCTTTTAGACCTTGATAAAAAACGCCGTTCTTTACTAGTTGAAGTTGAGGACTTAAAAGCACTTCGTAATAAACGTAGTGAGGAAATAGCTGTATTAAAACGTAAACGTGAAGATGCTACAGATGTAATTAATGAAATGAAAAAAGTTTCTGATGATATTACTGCACGTGATATTGAAGTTAAACAAATTTCTGAAGAAATTAATGAAAAAATTATTCGTATCCCTAACCTAATCTCTGATGAAACTCCATACGGTGAAACTGAAGATGAAAATATTGAAGTTCGTCGTATTGGACAAGTTCGCGAATTTGGTTTTGAACCTAAAGCTCACTGGGATTTAGTTGAAGAATTAGATATTGCTGACTTCGAACGTGCTGCAAAAATTTCTGGAAGTAGATTCGTATTCTACAAAAAAGCTGGGGCTTTACTTGAGCGTGCTCTTATTAACTTTATGCTTGATATTCACGTTACTGAACACGGGTATGAAGAATATATGGTGCCTCAATTAGTTAATAGAACTGCTTTATTTGGTACAGGGCAATTCCCTAAATTCGTAGAGGATGTTTATACTGTTGAATCAGAAGGATTAACTCTTATCCCTACTGCAGAAGTACCATTAACAAACTACTATAATGATGAAATTTTAAGTGAAGATATGTTACCAAAAGGTGTAACTGCATTTAGTATTTGCTTTAGATCAGAAGCGGGAAGTGCTGGACGTGATACTCGTGGATTAATTCGTCTTCACCAATTTAACAAAGTAGAAATGGTTCGTTTCTCTAAACCAGAAAATTCTTATGAACAATTAGAAATTATGACTGGTCATGCGGAAAACATTCTGAAAAAACTAAACCTACCTTATCGTGTTATTACACTTTGTTCTGGTGATACTGGATTCTCTAGTGCAAAAACTTATGATATCGAAGTTTGGTTACCAAGTTATAATGCATATAAAGAAATCAGTTCATGTTCAAACTGTACTGACTTCCAAGCACGTCGTGCTAATATGAGATTCAAACGTGAAGATACTGGAAAAGTTGAATTTATTCATACATTAAATGGATCAGGTCTTGCTGTAGGACGTTGTTTAGCTGCAATTATTGAAAACTATCAAAACGAAGATGGTTCTATCACAGTTCCAGAAGTACTACGCCCATACATGCGTGGACTTGAAAAAATTGAAAGAGATTAGTTTAATATAATAATAATTGTAAACTTTCTTTAATATAAAAAACATGTCATGAAGTAGTTAAGTACTTTCTTGACATGTTTTTTATTTATTATCTTGCTAAAAACGAGAAGAATCCACTTATTATAGCAACGTTAAAGAAGTCTATAAATAGTGCACCAACTATTGGCATAACGAAGAATGCTATATACGAATACTTGTATTTATCGCAGACACTTTGCATATTGGCAATTCCATTAGGTGTTGCTCCTAAAGAAAATCCTGCGTGTCCTGATGATAAAACTGCTGCATCATAGTTACTTCCCATAACTTTAAATGTAATAAAGTATATAAATAGATAAGCAAGTACTACTTGACCAATTAATAATAAAGCTAATTGACCTGCTACACTACCTAATTCCCATAGTTTTAAACTTATCATTGCCATTCCTAAGAATAAATTCAACGAAACATCTTCTAATATATGAACCTCTTCATAATGAAGGTCGAATTTTGTTGTTGAATCTGATATATTTCTTAAAACCGCAGCAACTAACATAGGTCCGATATAACTTGGGAAATTTAAATAGTGATTTAAATAACTTGATACATAGCTACCTATAAACATTGATAGTAAAATTAAGAAAAATGCTTTTGCAAAATTTTCACCATCTAATTTTTTTACATCATTATCAAATAAAAATTCATCATTCTTTTGTTTATCTTCAATTTTTTGAGGTTTAACTTTTAAGTTTTTCTTTCTTATAAGCCTATTTGCTAATGGTCCCCCCATACTAGAACCAGCTATAAGACCAAAAGTAGCTGCCGCTATAGCTACACTTTTTGCTCCTGTATGACCTAAATCTTCAACTATTGGTGCCATAGCTGCTGCTGTACCATGTCCTCCAGTCATTGCTGTCGAACCTGTTAAAAGCGCAACTAATGGATCTACACCTGTTGCTAAACCTATTCCTAGTGCTACTACATTTTGTAATATTACTAGCCCTATTGCACATAGTAAAAATAATACTACTTTTTTTCCACCTACTTTTAAAAGTCTCCAACTAGCATTAAATCCAATACTTGTAAAAAATACAGTCATAAAGAAACTTTGTAAAGTATTATCAAATTCAAAAATTATAAAATTAGTTTGTCTTAAAATTAAGTTTATTATTGCAAATAAAAATCCCCCAATTACTGGTGATGGGATACAATATTTTTCAAAAATTCTAACCTTTGTTCTTAAAATTCGTCCTACTATCAAAATAATAACAGCTAAACCTACTGTTTGAATCATATCCATCTTGATATTGAACATGCAATCATCCTTTCTATATTTTATTTTATACATATAAAAAAACAAAAACTCTAGATCGAACCTATACTCGAGCCGAGCTTTTAAATACTATATATATATCTATCTTACATTGTAATGAATTTTATTACAATATTATGTTAGATTTTTTAACACTTATCAAATTAAATAGACTGGACTTTATATATTAATTTATAAAATCCAGTCTAATATACTAAATTACATAATTGGTTTTAAAAAGTCTGACCAACTTTCGTAATTTTCTTCTTGTCGCGCATCATCTCCTGTAGTCCATTTGATTTCTAGAGTATCATCTTCTCTAACTACTACATTAGATTTATCAACTTCACATTCATAGACAACACCGATGTGAACTTGACCTACTTCTGTTTTGTCATCATTAATTAAACCTATGAAATGAAGATTTTCTAATGCATATTCTTCAGAAACACCTACTTCTTCAAACAACTCACGAGCTGCATTAATTTTTAGCATTTCATAAATAGTTTTTCCTTCTACTTCATTCATATGTCCACCGATTCCGACAGATGCTTTCCCATGAAGTCTTGCTTCACCTCCACCAACTAGACGTTTATAAACTAATATTTCTTTTGTATTACAATCTTTAATAACAGCATAACCTATAAGTTGTTTATAACTGTTATCTTCCTCCATGTCACCACGACGTTTTACTTCATACGACGTGAATGTATCAACTATTTTTTTTACTTTTTCATCTTCTCTAGGTAAAAATCCATAAAAATGATTTTCTTCATTGTTAAAAAGATCTTTTCTATTTACTACTAAAATTTGTTCATCCCATTTACTCATTGTTCTTCTCCTTTTATTTTGGTTGATAAGTTCCTTCTTTTAATTCTTTAGCTATTTTAGCTATTTTTCTAAATCTATGATTTAATCCTGATTTAGATAATTTTCCATCTTCTATCATTTCTGCAATTTCTTTTAGAGGATATTCAGGATACTTTAATCTAGCTTCTGCTACTACTCTAAGTTTATCATCAAGGTTATCTAACCCTAATCGTTCTTCGATTATATTTATATCCTCAACCTGTTTTGCAGATGCATTAACTGTTTTATTCATATTTGCCATATCGCAGTTTTGCATTCTATTTACAGAGTTGTTTATATCACGTACAATACGTTCATCCTCAAATTGGAACAATGCTTGATATGCTCCAACTAAGTTTATAAATTCTGCAATTTTTTCTGATTCTTTTATATATACTATAAAACCTTTTTTTCTTTCTAAACTTCTTGCATTTAAATTAAATGAGTTTAAAAGTTCCATTAATTCTTTATTATGTTCTTCATAGTAAGAGAAAATCTCCATATGATAACTTGAAGTTCGTGGATTATTAATTGAACCACCAGCTAAAAAAGCTCCTCTTAAATAAGCTTTTCTCTTCTCTTCTGTATCAATTAATTCTTCTGCAATATCTAATCTCATAGTGTAATCATCATTTAATATATATAAATCTGTTAATATTGCTTTTAACATCTTGGTCTAAACGACATATATATACATTATTCTTTTTTTAATTTCAATTTTTTTCTAACAGAAATATTGATATGTACCTTATAAAAATACTTTATAAGAGAATACATCCTTCTAGCTATTGAAGCATTTTCTGTTTGAAAGCTAAGACTTAACCTACCATTTGCTATCGTCAAAATACCGTTCATCTTTATTAACGCTGATAATTCCGAGAGAAATTCTCTATCTTGCGTAATTTCTATTAAGGTTAATTCCTTTTTCATATCCGAAGCGTAAGACAATTTTACCCCTCCTATCTTAATAATATAACCTATTTATTTTATCATGATACACCTATTTAGACAAGTTTTTTGATAGGTACTACTTTATGTTTTTCAGACTAAAAAAAGCTAATATGTTAATCATATTAGCTCATTATATTTAAGATTTTTTCTTTATTTTCTTCGTTGACTTCTATTCTTTCTTTAATACCATTTTCATCAAAGTAAAGTACTTCATCCGAAATCGTACATAGAAATTCATAGTCATGAGTAATAATAAATATTACTACATCTTCTTCGGCTATTTCTTCAATCAGACTACTTAATTCTATCATATTAACGTAGTCTAAACCACTAGTAGGTTCATCAAAGATTAAAATTTTCTTATTTGATAATAATGCGGATGCTATTGCTACCCTTTGTTTTTCTCCACCAGATAGAGTATTAGGATGTCTCTTTAAAAATGGTCTAATACTTAGCTTATCTATTACTTCATCAAATCTTTCAAGATTATTGCTACCAAGTTTAATTTCTTTTTCTACCTGATTTGTAAATAATTGATAGTTCACATCTTGCATTACCTGGAACGTATTTTTTATTAAATCTTTATTTTTTAATGGAATATTATTTAATAATACTGAATTTTTTGATTTAATTAAACCACTTAATGCATTAGCAAATGTAGTTTTTCCACAACCATTATCTCCGATTATTGTATAAATCTTAGATGAATCAAAACTTTCATTTTTTATTTTCAATATGTTTTTATTAACTTTATACTCTAAATTATCGATTTGGAGATAATTTTGTTTATATTTCCTCTTAGATTTTTCTCTAAGTTGAACTTTCGTTAAGTCTATTTGACGAGTTTTACAATGACTACCATCGAAATGTTGTAATTGATCTTTTGTTACTTCCTGAATTATCTGACCTTCCCTTATTATATACATTCTATCAATAAGGTCTCTTAAATAATAAATTCTATGTTCTGCTACTATAATTGTTTTACCTTGATCTTTTAGTGTTTGCATTATAGATGCAATTAGCTCAATAGCCTTCAAATCCAAATTACTTGTTATTTCATCTAGTACATAGATATCTGCATCTAGCATCATACTTGCCATAAATGCCAAGCGCTGCTTTTCTCCACCACTTAACTCCAGTATGTTCCTGTCTAGTAGATGTTCCGCTGAAAAATCTTTAACAATTTTATTCATTCTTTGGGCTATTTCATCCTTGGAATAACCATAATTTTCCATACTAAAAGCTAATTCACTAGTTGAGTCTAAATTAAAAAATTGATTTTTCGGATTTTGGAAAACACTACCTACAACCTTAGAGAATTCCTTTAATCTATCCCCTATCTTAAGATGGGCTACTTTTAATCCTCCACTAAAACCTCCGTTAAAAAACTCTGGAGCTAAACCATTTAATACTCGAAGAATCGTTGTTTTACCACATCCACTTCTTCCAGTAAAAAGAACACATTCTCCCTTTTTTATATTTAGTGACAAATTTTCAATATTCAATTTTTCAGATCCTATGTATTTATAATTAAAATTTTTAAACTCTATCAATTTATCACCTCATAAACATAATATAAACAAATCCAATAATTACCAAAATAGAGAAAATGTAATCTTGTATTTTGAATTTCAATTCCACAAATGATGTAGGCTCATTCTCATTATCTAACCCTCTACATAAGCACGATACCGACAATTCATTTGCTATATTCGTACTAATTATTACATATGGTACAAATACATATTCAAAAAATTTAATTGGATGTAGTAAATAATATCCTCTATTAACTCCTATACCTTTGATTTTTTTAATGAGTTTCTTATAAGTTTGTAGTCTGTCAAAAGAACTGGGAAAAATCTGAATAAAACAGCTAAAACTATAATCACTTTTTTAGGTAACCTTATTTGTCTTAAAAAGCATATTAATTCTGATACTTTAGAACTACTAACTAATGCTATTCCCGCGCACAAAGGAAAATATAGTGTTTTATACATTAACGATGTTAGTAATAAAAAACTATCAATAACTTTTTAGTGTTACTGTATGAGAAAAAAATACATCTCATAAACCGTAAAAAAACATATATATTAAAAAAATAAGTTCATCATTCTTCTAAAAATTAGAATTTACACCTAGATATAGTGTAAATAATACAGCAATAACTAGATGTAAATTTAAGGTCATCATTTTTAAACATTAAGATATTAGCAAGAATAAGAACTAAAATTTTTCACTCTTATATCTAACTTCAACATATTATAATCCTGCTTTTTTTAAAGTTTTTTTGAAATAAATTTTTTTCTTCCGATATACGTACCTACTAGTGAAAAAAAATAATAGTAAATACTACTATAAAAAAATAAAAGTTTTTCATATCTGAACTTTGCATAACCAAATCTATTTTTCTCTTGAGGAAAGTTTCTTCCTTGTAGATGTTTAATATAGTTATCTTTCATAAAAAAAACATTGGTAAAATTATTCCTATATTTCCAAGATTAAAAAAACATATATGATAAATACTCATTATTTTTTTCTAAAGAAAAAAACTCTGCACATATAGCGGCTATAAATAGAGCTATAGAACCAATAAACGCATGTCCAGAAAGTGCCATAAATAAGGAAATTATAGCAGTCATAATAAATATCGCCATGTTTTTATTAATTTTATTAAAGATTAAACTATATACTCCACCACACACTAGAGCAACTACTACTGAAGTATATGTAGCAAAATATACTTTACCACCAAAAATTACAGAAGTTAAAAGAGTTCCTATACCTACTCCGGCTCCCATTACTATAATTAAAAGTATAGTATAAAGGCCTAAAGTGATAAGGTCATTAATTTGCAAATTTTTGTTTTCTTCTTTATTAATATATTTTAATTCCGTCATTTACTACCTCGCACTTAGATTTTTTACTTCTTCTAATGCTTTCTCAAAATCAGGTTCATTTCCTACTTCTTCGCATAATTCTTTGTAACGAACTACACCTTCAGTATCAACTACAAATACTGCACGTGCTAATAATCCTAATTCTTCAATTAAAAGACCTGCTTGATTTTCAAAATCACGATATTTGTAGTCTGACACAGTAACTGCATTATCTACACCTTTATCTGCACAAAAACGTCCAAGAGCAAAAGGTAAATCTTTAGAAACAGTTATAACAACTGCATTATCATAATTCTTAATTTCTTGGTTAAATCTAGTAGTCTGAACAGCACAAACACCAGTATCTACTGATGGAAATGCATTAATTACTAAAACTTTTCCTCTATAATCTTCAAGATTAAAGTCTGATAAATCTTTATTTGTTGCCTTGAAATTAGGGAAAACATCACCTACATTTACTTTATCTTCTATTGTAATATTAGTACCTTTAAAGCTAATTGTTTTTTTCATTATTAATTACCTTATGATTTAAATAATCATTATCCTTCCATAAAAATACATATACTTAATGATAACATATTTCAATTAGAGTAGCAAAGTTTTTTCTTTATTTTTTATTAGGTTTTTAATTCCTTTTAATGTAGTATTAACATCATTTTATGATATAATATATCCTACTAGTGAGTGAAAGGATTATTAACATGACAACCGAAGAAAAAGAAAAGTTCAATGAAGAGCAATCATCTAACTCTGACTTAGAAAAAGAGAATAAATCTTCTTTTTTTGGGCGTTTAAAATCTCAAGTAAGTAATTTAAAAACTAAAGTCGAAAAATTGGCTTTTGAAGAATTTGAGGATGATGATGCTGATCATGAAAATGAAGAAAAATTAAATAATGAAATCAAAAAAACAACTGACAAAAAAGAAGTTGTTGAAAGTAAACATATAACTGATAATAAGGAAATCAATATAAGTAAACAATCAATTGAATATAAACAAATTGATAATAATAAACAAGTTACTAATCACGACCCCGAAAAAATAGAAGAATACAAAGAGGATGATGTTCAAATAGAAGATGAAGAGCTTATTCAAAAAGAAAAAGAAGCTAAACAACGTGCAATTCAACTAGAAGAAGAAAGAAAACAATTTGAACTAACACAACAAAAAATTGCTGAAAAACAAAAACGTCGCGCTGCTGAAAGAGAAGAAGAAGAGCGTCTTGAACGTGAACGTATTGAACGTGAAAAAGAACTAGAACGTCAACGTATTGAAAAAGAAAAGGCTGAAAAACGTGAACAAGAGCGCCTTGAACGTGAACGCATTGCCCGTGAAAAAGAATTAGAACGTCAACGTATCGAAAAAGAAAAAGCTGAAAAACGTGAACAAGAACGTCTTGAACGTGAACGTATTGCTCGTGAAAAAGAACTTGAACGTCAACGTATTGAAAAAGAAAAAGCTGAAAAACGTGAACAAGAACGTCTTGAACGTGAACGTATTGCCCATGAGAAAAAATTAGAGCAAGAACGTCTTGAACGTGAACAAGCTGAAAAAAGAAGAAGAGAGTTCGAAGAGAGAGAAAAAGCACAAAAATTAGCTGATGAGAAAAAGAAAATAGAATTACTTGAAAAACAAAATCAAAAAAGAGAACACGAAAATAATCTCCTACACCTTCAAAATTCATTACTAATTACAGAAGACAAAATAGAAGATCAAAAAATGTTACTTCACCGCTTAAAACGTAGAAATGAAGAACAAGAAAAAATACAACCGGTAAAAGAGAAATTGGACTCTCTTATAGCTGAAAAACAACAGCTTAATAAAGATATTTCTGCAGAGAAAAAAACAAATTGAAAAAAAATTCAAAAACAACTTGATTTAGAACAAAAAAATTAGCTGGTTTTAGAAAAGAAATTAATAGTATTAAAAAAAGAAGTTGTAAATGAAGATGAGACTGTATTCAAAGTTAAAGATTCTAACAACAAACTTCAGAATATTTTTGTTGCTGCTTTTACCAGTATTAAAGCAACTGTTTTGAAAAAAATCTTTAAAAAAGATGTTGAAAACTATGATAATATTAAGAAAACAGGAAGTAATATAAAAGTAAAAATAGCTACCTCTCTAATACTAGCTACTCTTCTTTCTATTTTCTTCTTAATTACACTAAAATTTGTTTCTTCTGCTCAAGAACATTATGTTAGTTTTGATGATCTTCAAACTACTCAAGTAGATTCAACGGAAGAAATGAAAAAACAAAAAGAAGCTGAAGAAAAAGCAAAAATATTAGAGGCGCAAGAAAAAGCAAACGCAGCTCGTATTGATTCAGAAGCCCAAGATGAAGAAATCACTGCAAAACTTGCTGGTACTTTCGTTTCATATTCATTTGATGTTAAACGTGAAGTAACAGTTAATAAGAAAATACATTCATTTAAATCGGCTAACTGGTCTGATACTGGAGATGTTATAGAAGCAGGTACTAAACTAAAAGTTGATAAATTAGTTTCCCCTGCAGGTTATATGATGTACCGTATCTCATCAGGAGAACATTCTGGTAAATATATAACTGCAAATGAGAAGTTTGTTAGCATTGATAAAAAAGAAGATCAACTTTCTAACCCAATTTCTAGACCTGTAGCGATTAAACTTCTAGCTTCACAAAACATCTATTCTGATGAAGAACTAAGTAAAGTACGTGTTACTATGAGTAATGGTGCTGTATTAAATATAAATGGTTATGGTATCTCTAAAAACAATAGATTGATTTACTATATTTCTGATGGCTCATATGTACCTGTTAATCCTGTACGTATAACAGAAGTAAACCGTGAATCTGCGAACTCTAAGGATATAAATAAAGAAAACAATAATAGTTCAAATAACCAAAAAAATAGTACAACTCAAAACACTACTCAGAAAAAAAATAATTAGATAAAAAGACCTTTCTTTTTATGAAAGGTCTTTTTTCAATACACTTATAGTGTATTTAATTTCAACTTCCTAGAAATATAATTTTTAAAATGAATATCAAAAAAATCCCTAAAGATAACCTCTAGGGATTTTTATTAATAATTATCTAATCTCTGCTCCATTTGGTATGTCTGCATTAATTTCTATAACACGTAAAATACCATCTTTTTCTGCTGATAAAATCATACCTTCACTTAGTTCTCCACAAAGTTTAACAGGTTTTAAGTTAGCTACTACGGCTACTTTTTTCCCTATTAACTCAGATGGATCATAATATTTAGCAATACCAGAAACTATTTGTCTTTGGTGATTACCTAAATCTAATTTGAATTTAAGAAGTTTAGAACTTTTCTTAACTTTTTCACATTCTAATACTTCAGCTACTCTTAGTGATGTTTCGAAGAATTTATCAATTGAAATCTCTTCTGCTAATTCAACATATGAATCATCTTTTTCTTCTTTTGATTCAGTTTCAAGATTTGCTAATGCTTTTGGAGACATTTGCTCTTTAATATATTCTACTTCAACATCTTTATCAAATCTTGGGAAGATTGGAGTCGGTTTTTCTACAACATTTACAGTTCCATCGAATACACCAAATGTTTTAGCTGTTTCAAATGTTAATAACTCCTCATTAATTCCTAATTGTTTAGCTATTTCTTTAGGAGCATTTGTTAAAGCTGGTGAAATTAAAATTGTAGCTATACGTAAACTTTCTGCTAGATAGTTCATTACCTTATCTAACTCTGGTTGATTAGCTTTATCTTTTGCTAGAATCCATGGAGTTGTTTGGTCTATATATTTATTAGTTCTAGATATAAATTTCCATACAGACTCTAATGCTTTAGAAAACTGCATATTTTCCATATATTCTTCATATTCTGCTATAACTTCTTTAGATAAGTCTATTAATTCTTTATCAAATTCAGTTGTTGGTTCAACAAATTTTGGAATTATCCCACCACAATATTTATTAATCATAGAGACTGTTCTATTTAGTAAGTTTCCTAAATCATTTGAAAGGTCTGAGTTAATTCTATCGATGAAACTCTCAGGCGTGAATATTCCATCTTGTCCGAATGGAACTTCACGTAGTAAGTAATAACGAGCCGCATCTAATCCATAGCGTTCTATTAACATATAAGGATCTACTACATTCCCTTTAGATTTACTCATTTCCCATCTTTCATTAATAACCAACCATGTGCGAAAACTTTTTTAGGAAGTGGTAAGTCTAATGCCATTAATAGAATTGGCCAATAAATAACGTGGAAACGAACGATTTCTTTACCTACTACTTGAACATCCGCAGGCCAGTATTTATTGAATAGTTCTTCACTTTCTCCAGTAGCATATCCTAGAGCTGTGATATAGTTTACTAATGCGTCAATCCATACATAAACAACGTGTTTAGGGTTAGATTTTACTTTTACACCCCAATCAAATGTTGTACGTGTTACAGCAAGATCTTCTAAACCTGGTTTAATAAAGTTATTTAACATTTCATTCTTTCTGCTTTCAGGAAGAATAAATTCAGGGTGTTCGTCATAGTATTTAACTAGTCGATCAGCATATTTACTCATTTTGAAGAAGTAACATTCTTCACTTACAAGTTTAACTTCATTACCACTTGGCGCAATACCACCAATCATATTTCCTTCTTCATCACGGAAAACTTCTTGTAATTGAGTTTCTGTAAAGTACTCTTCATCACTTATAGAATACCAACCTTGATATTCACCTAAGTAAATGTCACCTTTTTCTACAAGGCGCTCAAAAATTTCAGCAACAGCTCTTTCGTGATAATCGTCAGTTGTTCTGATAAATTTGCTATAGTCTATGTCCATAGCTTTCCATAATTTTTTAATGTCTTTAATCATACCATCAACATAAGCTTGTTCACTAATCCCTTTTTCTTGAGCTTTTTGTTGAATCTTTTGTCCATGTTCATCTGTTCCAGTTAGGAAAAATGTATCATATCCACTTAATTTTTTATATCTAGTTAGTGCATCACATGCTACTGTTGTGTAGGCATGACCGATATGTAAATTACCACTTGGATAATAAATCGGTGTTGTTACGTAAAATGTTTTCTTAGTCATTTCACATACCCCTCTCTATATTTATTCATTATTTATACAGTAACTATTTTATCATATATTTCGCTTTGTTGCACCGTTTTTCTCTATATTTTTTAATATTTTTAAGAAATTTAAAGTACAAATTAAAACAAGACTAGATATACATCTGAAAACTCAAAACTCAATTTCAGAAAATAATCTAGTCTAGTCATTGTATTTCTTTATCTTTCACACCAAGGTGTGATTTTTTCTACTTTTTTGCTAATTTTGCAATCTCCACAATTGTATCAGCAGCTTTTGTCATATGTTCTAAGCAACTAAATTCGTATTGACCATGGAAGTTTTCTCCTCCAACAAAGATATTTGGAGTTGGAATACCCATATACGAAATTTTTGAACCATCTGTTCCACCACGAATAGGAATAATAATAGGAGTTACACCTGCATTTTTAATAGCTTGTTCTGCCACATCAACACAGCGTTTATCTTCTTTAATAACATCTCCCATATTGTAATATTGGTCATATAGTTCATACTCTACAACATTACCATATTTTTCATTAATTTTCGCTGCAACTTCCTCTGCGAATTTTTTACGAGCAAGGAATTTTTCTTTGTCATGATCACGAATAATATATACCATTTCAGCTTCTTCAATTCTAGCTTGCATATTGTGTAATAAATAGAATCCTTCATATCCTTCTGTGTGCTCAGGTACTTCTTTTTCTGGGAATAATGATGCTAATTCTGCTGCAATCATATTAGCATTTTTCATTTTACCTTTTGCAGTACCTGGGTGAACACTAACACCTGTAATTTTATATGTAATTTGAGCAGCATTAAAACTTTCATATTGAAGTTCTCCTAATACACCACCATCCATAGTGTACGCATAGTCAGTTGCAAAACCTTTTGCATCAAAGTGGTCTGCTCCACGTCCAATTTCTTCATCTGGACCAAACGCTATTCTAATTTCTCCATGTTCAATTTCAGGATGTTCGCTTAAATATTTTACAGCTTCAACTATTTCTGTAATACCAGCTTTGTCATCCGCTCCTAGTAATGTTGTCCCATCAGTTGTAATAAGAGTTAAACCTTTATAGTTATGTAGATTTGGAAACTCTTCAGTAGTCATCACTATATTTTGTTCTTTATTTAAAACAATATCTTTACCATCATAGTTTTCAATTACACGTGGGCTAATCCCTTCTACATTGAAATCAGCTGTATCAACATGCGAAATGAAACCTATTTTATCATATGGTTTATCTGTATTTGCTGGTAGCGTTGCAGTTAAGAACCAGTTTTCTTCATTAAGAACAATATCTTTAAGATTTAACTCTTCTAATTGACCTTTTAACATACGAAGAAAATCTTTTTGTTCTGGTGTTGATGGAAGAGTTGTACTACTAGCATCTGATCTAGATTTAAAATTAACATATCCTAAAAAACGTTCTAACATAGTTTCATATTTCATTATTATTCACCTCATTTATATACTTTATATTAATTATAATACACTTTTTTAACAAATGTAAGGGGGTATAATAATTTTTATTATAAATTAATTATTTACGGTAGTATTACAAACATATTAAATGTTTAATATATTTGGGTATATTATATATTTCCAATTAATTATTTGTTATACTATTAATATATACCAAAGTGTACAATCAAATTTTCTCTAAGAGGTTCTTATTAATATGAAGAAATTTTTACTAACATTTGTTGCACTTTTAACAACAATTAGTTTAGCAGCTTGCAGCACTAAATCTAAGGATGAAAAAGCTGTAGACGATGCTAATAAACAAATTGAAGAGGCTAAAAAACAAGTTGATGAATCTAGTAAACAAGCTAAAGAAGCTACTAAAAGTGGTAAAAAAGTAGCAGATGAAGCTACTAAAAATGTTCAAAAAGTTGGCGAAGAAGCTGCCAAAATAGGAGAAGAAATGGCTAAAAACGCCCAAAAGTGTGCTGAAGAAACTGCTAAAAATGCTCAAAAAGCAGCAAATTCAAATAATGACTAATATATAGAAATAATCATTACGTTATTAATATAAATCTTATATAGGATTTAATTTTTTTTCAAAGTTAAATCCTTTTCTTATTAAGTTATTCTTTAATAATATTTCATTTAAAATATACTATTTTCTTTTAATTTATGTTACAATGAGCTATGTACTCTAAATTTTTAGATATTAGTAAACAAACACATTAAGGAGAAATATTTCATGCAAGAAGTTATGAATTATAAAGATACTAGGGTTGAAAACTACCATACTATTTACCCTAACCACATGAACAGACACGATACATTATTTGGTGGTCAAACATTATATTGGCTTGATGATGTACAAGGATTAGTTATCCGTAGATACACTCACCTACCATTCTTCACTGCAAGTATTGATACTTATCAATTTTTAGACGTAGTACATCGTCACGAAGCATTAATAATTGATAGCTATGTTTCAAGAGTTGGTACACGAAGTGTTGAGATTTTTGCTGAATTAAGCGCATTTAATCATGAGACTAGACAAACTAGATTAGTAGGTATTTGTTTCTCAACTTTCGCCATTAATAGAGAAACTGTATTGGAAAAACCTCTACCAAAAGTAGAATATACTGATGAAATTTCAAAATTTGTAAGTAGTAGCTATGCAGATAGACAAAGTGGCAAGTTATCAGCTAGAGCATTCTGTAAAGAATATTTAAAATACTATAACAAATAGTTTTCTTATAAAGAAAAAGGAGTGAGTTATTAACTCACTCCTTTCAATATTTATTAGTCTATTGAATAAAGCAATTCTAATACTTTTTCTTCGAATTTAACTAATTTTTCTTCTGCAACTTTCTTATCTGCATCTTTAACGTAGACATAAAGTTTTACTTTTGGTTCTGTTCCACTTGGACGTAAAGTATACCATGATTCATCAGAATAACTGAATTTAACCGCATCAGTTTTTTCAATTTCGATATCTTTTTCTTCACCAGTAGCTACATTTTTTTCTTTTTGTACTAGATAATCAGTAATCGCTACTACTTCACTTCCTGCTATTTCACGAGCAAAGATTTCACGATATTTCTCCATCATACGTTTAATTCTTTGAGCTCCTGCTGCTCCTTCTAATACGATTGAAATAGTTTTATCTAAGTAATATCCATATTTTTCATAGAACGCATCTAATACATCTACTAATGTTTTACCTTGTTTTTTGTAGAATGCTGCTGCTTCTACTAATAACATAGCAATAGTTACACCGTCTTTATCACGTAAGAATGTTCCTACATTGTATCCGATACTTTCTTCATATCCCATAACATAGTTTTTCTCACCAGTATTATCCCACTCATTAGGTAATGCACAGATGTTTTTGAATCCTGTAAGTACGTCAATTACTTCTACTCCATATTCTTTACATAGCGGCTCTACCATTTTAGAAGTAACGATAGATTTAACTAAAACTGGATTTTCAGGTAATTTATTTTGTTTAGCAAGATTTTCAATAACATATTGAACTAATACTGCACCAGCTTGGTTACCATTTAGAGATACAACCTCTCCATTATGAATAACTTCTACTGCTAAGCGGTCACAGTCTGGGTCAGTTGCAATAATTACTTCAGCATTAACTTCTTTAGCTAATCTTTCACCGTATTCGAAAGCTGCTGTATCTTCTGGATTTGGATATTCGATTGTTGGGAATGTTCCATCTGGATCTTTTTGTTCTTCAACAACATGAACATTGTTAAATCCACGACGTGCTAACACTGTAGTTACAGCTTTGTATCCAGCTCCGTTAAGTGGTGTATAAACTACTGAAATATCTTTATCAATATTTTCATCGTTTATTGCACAGTTTAATGATTCTGCATAGAATTTTTCGTCAACTTCTTCACCGATGTATTCTAATAGACCTTTTTCTAATGCTTCTTCTTCTGTTATTGTTACATAGTCATCGAAGATATCCATTGAATTAATATATTCAAGAACTTTATCACTTATATCTGATTTGATTTGTGATCCTTCTTGCCAATATACTTTGTATCCATTATATTCTTTTGGATTGTGACTGGCTGTAATATTAATACCACTAGCAGTTCCTAGGTAACGTACTGCAAATGATAATTCTGGCGTTGGTCTTAAATCTTCAAATAAGTAAGCTTTCACTCCGTTACTTGCCATTACTAAAGCAGCTAATTTAGCAAATTCTTTAGAGAATAGACGTGGGTCATGTGCAATAGCAATACCTTTTTCTTGTAATCCATTGTCAATTATTGTTTGAGCTAATGCTTTAGTTGCACGCGCAATAATGAAACGGTTCATTCTGTTAGAACCCATCCCTACTTTTCCACGTAAACCAGCAGTTCCAAATTCTAATTCTTTATAAAATCTATCTTCTTTTTCTACTTCATCATTTTCTATACTTTTTAGTTGAAGTTTTTCCTCTTCTGTTAATGCAGGGCTATTAAGCCATTTATCATACAATTCTTTATAATTGCTCATATCTTACACCTCTTTATCTTTTATAATTTTATTTATTTTATGCTAAGTCTAATGCTATTTCCATCATTTTTGTAAATGCTGTTTGTCTTTCTTCTGGAGTAGTTTCTTCACCAGTAACTAGTGAATCACTAACTGTTAAGATTGTTAAAGCATTTACTCCAGCTGCAGTTGCATTAGCATAAAGTGCCGTACTTTCCATTTCGACAGCTAATACACCCATTTTAATCCAATTTTCCATAGCTTTTTCATCAGCGTTATAGAACACTTCACTACATAAAATATTCCCGACATGTACTGGTTGTCCCATATCTTGAGCTTTGTTATAAGCTTTTAAAAGTAAGTCAAATGAAGCTGTTAAACTGAAGTTTCCTGGAATGTTGTATTGATGCATATAATTTGAGTTAGTTGAAGAACCTAATCCTAAAATTACATCATATAATTTAACTTGAGGTTGTAGTGCTCCACAAGTTCCAATTCTAATTAAATTTTTAACTCCAAAAGTGTGAATTAATTCATAAGAATAAATACCGATACTAGCTGGTCCCATACCAGTTCCCATTACAGATATCTTTTTACCTTTATAAGTTCCAGTATACCCAAGCATTCCACGCACTTCATTAAAACAAACCGCATCCTCTAAATAAGTTTCAGCTATAAATTTAGCTCTAAGTGGATCACCTGGAAGTAAAATTGTTTCAGCTATTTCTACTCCATTCGGTTTAATATGTGGTGTTTGTTTTTGCGACATCAGTTAATCCCCCTGTAATTATTTTTGATAACACTATTATACCTTTTTTTTTATCCTTAAACAAGGGATATCTAAAAAAATAATTATCTATATTTTAATTATATATAGATATTATTGAATTCGCTTTTTATATTGTTTATTTGCTGTTAGTTAATCCATATATATATAGTTCGTTAATATATTTTTTTATTACAATATTTATAATTCAAATACATTACTATTTTTAATTTATAAATACTCTTAAACTCTCTATTTCATAGACTTTTTTTACACTAAATCAATATTATTATGGTATTTCAAGCCATTTTTATTATATAATGGAAGTTATAATAAAATTTATGAAAGAGGTTTTTTTATGTTACAATTAGCTGTATTTTTTTACCAGTAATTGCCATGTTTTTTTGTACCTTTCTTGAGAAAGAGTTTCAAAAAAAATACATACTGGTAAATTTGTTATAATTGTTCCATTAATTTTTGTTTCTATATTTTTTTATCTAATTTAAAATATATTTATTCTGGTGGAATAATTTATAAAACTCTAGCATTTGCATCTAATGTCGGACTTGATATAAACCTAAGACTAGATGGCTTATCACTTCTGTTTGCTCTTCTAATTACTGGAATTGGAACATTAGTTATTTTATATTCATGTTATTATATGAGTATTAATGATGAAAAACTACATAAGTTTTACATATTTTTACTTATTTTTATGTCTGCCATGTTAGGAATAGTTCTTTCCGATAATTTACTAAGTATGTATATGTTTTGGGAATTAACTTCTGTTTCTTCATTCTTACTTATTAGTTATTGGCATGAAAATGATGCTTCAAGAAGAGGTGCACTTAAATCACTAATTATTACTGTGTTTGGTGGTGTCCTTATGCTTGGAGGTATTTTCGTCCTAAATAATATTACTGGAAGTTTTAACATTAGTGAAATAATTAACTTTAGCCGTAACAGCGGATATAATTCAAAATATTTCATTGCTATGGTTCTTATACTTTTCGGAGCATTTACTAAATCTGCACAGTTTCCATTCCATATTTGGTTACCTGATGCAATGGCTGCTCCTACACCTATAAGTAGTTATCTTCACTCAGCAACTATGGTTAAAGCAGGTATATATTTACTGCTTAGAATTGGTATTGTATTTTCATTCACACCAATTTTCGGTAATACGCTTATTATTTTTGGAACAATAACTATGCTTATCGGTTCCATTTCAGCAGTATTCTTAAAAGACTTAAAAGGAATATTAGCATATTCTACTATAAGTCAACTTGGTATGATGACTCTTATGATAGGTATTGCTAATTTAGGATTAAATAATAACAATCATTACATTTATACATTTGCATTTTATGCAGTTTGTTTCCACATAATCAACCATGCTGCATTTAAAGCAAGTTTATTTATGATTACTGGTATTATCGATCACACATTCCATACTCGAGATATAGATAAACTTCGTGGTATTAAAAATATTATGCCTATAAGTTATATTCTTAGTATTATTGCAGGATTCTCAATGGCAGGAATTCCACCTCTTAGTGGATTCTATTCAAAAGAGTATTTCCTAACATCTGTATATAGTTTAACAAGCTCAAGCTTATTCTATATTTTAATAGCTCTATTAGTTGTAATAGGAGCAATTGGTACTGCAGTTTACTCATTAATTCTTTCATTTAAACCTTTCTTAGGAAAATTTGATAAGAATATCCTTGGAAATAGAAAATTACGTCTGCCTAGTATTGGAATTTTTATTTCACCTGCTATTTTAGTATTTTTTGTTATAATAAATACTTTTATTAAAGATTACATCGTAGTACCTGCCCAACAAGCAGCTTTAGCAAGTAATATAACTAAAAATGAAGCTATTACTCATGTAGAACACAGCTTTATTTCAAGCGAATTAATTACATCAATTATCGTAATAATTATTTCAGCTGTTATCTATAAACTTTATGCAAGTAGAAATGTTATTTACAAATATAATCCAAGCATTATTTCAGTTCACGGATTATACAATAGTTTAGGAGAACAATTACATAAAGGTAGTGGAATATTACACAATACATTTATTACAAATGAACTTAGAAGAAATATGAGCTACATTTTCTGTACTTTATCACTAACAATTATTGGTGGATACTTTGCTATTGGTAGACCAGTTGTTATTAATAAGTTCTCTACAGTACATTATATGAACGTACTACTTGGAATTTGTATAGTAATTTGCTGTGTTGCTCTAGCATATACTTACAATAGACTTGTGCTTATTATTCTATCTTCTGGAATAGGATTTATGATGACTGCTCTATATGTTACATTTAGAGCACCAGACCTTGCTATGACACAATTTGTTATTGAATCAATATCAACTATTATTTTCTTAGTTGCATTCATTCTTTTAACAAATAGAACAAAACATATTGAAAAACAACCATTTAAACTTACAAATGCAATTATTGCTACTATTACTGGTATAAGTTTTACACTTATCGGTTTAGTAACTTATGCATATAAAAACCCATCAGAAATCAGCCAATTCTACTTTGATAACGTAGTTGCTTCTGGTGGCGGTAACATAGTAAATGTTATTATCGTTGATTTCAGGGGATTTGATACTCTATTCGAAATAACTGTAATGACAATGGTAGCATTAATTATTTATGCTATGTTTAGAATTTTAAAAAGAGGAGGAGCAAAAGATGAAGACTAATGATGTTATTTTAAAATCACTGTCTGCAATTATTTCAGGTTGCATATTCTTACTCTCTCTTAGTTTGTATTTTGGAGGTCACTTCCTTCCTGGTGGTGGCTTCGTTGGTGGCCTATTATGTACAATGGCTTTAGCTTTAGCAATGTTTACATATGGAATTGATAGAGTTATGAAATTAATTCCTATAAACTATGTTTACGTAACTGCTATTGGACTATTATTTTCTATCGGTACAGCCTTCAGTGGTGTTGTAGCTGGTAAAAACTTCTTTAAACACCACTTCACTCATGTTCATGTTCCTATAATGGGTGAAATGGAACTACACACAGCAGCCATTTTTGACTTAGGTGTTTACCTAATTGTTGTCGGTGTTTTAATGACTGTAATTTTAGCTTTTGGAAAGGATGGTAAATAATGGAATTTTATATGATTATATTATCAGGTATACTCGTTGGATTCGGAGTTTACCTTATGCTTTCTAAAAGTATGATGCGTATAATTATTGGTGTTGGACTATTTGGTCACGCCGCTAACTTAATTATCCTTATTGCAGGTGGATTATATGATGGAGATATTCCGATAATCTCAGAACTTGGAAAAAATTATATTGATCCTATACCTGCAGCATTAATACTTACTGCAATCGTAATTGGATTTGCAGTAACTTGTCTATTAATTTCAATTTATATTGCTAACTATAAACTTAAACGTAGTGACAATGTAATTGAACTTGAGGATCTAGAACATATGAAGGAGGAAAAGATAAATGCATAGTAATTTACCGGTTATACCTATCTTTATACCTCTTTTATTCGCTGCAATAACAATATTATTTAGACGAAGAATTGGTATGCAAAGATTATTAACTTTCCTTGCTACTGCTCTTACTTTAGGTTTTTCAATCTTCAATCTATTTAAAGTAGCGAAACATAAAGTTTTAATTTTAGAAATGGGGAATTGGGCTTCACCATTTGGTATTACTCTTACATTAGATGGCTTAAATAGTATACTTGTAACAACTTCAGGAATAGTATTTTTAGCTACCCTATTCTATTCTTATAAAACAATTGATAAAATTCGTGAATTAAGCTTTTTCTATCCTGGTTTCTTATTAATCATGGTCGGAATAAATGGAGCATTTACAACAGGTGATATTTTTAACCTATTTGTATTCTATGAAATTTTATTAATGGCATCTTACCTACTTCTTTTAGTAGGTATCAACAAAGAACAATTAAAATCATCTATTAGTTATGTATTGATGAATGTTTTTGCAGGTAGTTTATTTGTTATAAGTGTTGGATATTTATATACTATTGTTGGTAGTTTAAATATGGCATATATATCACAAACTATCGCTAACATGTCTGATAGACGTGGAGTTTACTTAGTTGGAGCAGTTATGATATTTGTCTTCTGTATGAAAGGGGCTCTATTCCCACTATTCACTTGGATGAACAGATCGTATGCAGCACCTCCTATATCAGTATCAATTATCTTTGGTGCTTTATTAACAAAGTAGGTTTATACTCAATTATTAGAACATATGGTTTATTCTACTATGAATCTAGTTTTATTAAATCATACTTACTAATTCTAGGTGCAATCTCTATTATTGCTGGATGTATTGGAGCAATATACCAAAGTAATTTAAAACAAATTGTAATCTTTAATATCGTTATTTCACTTGGTGTAATGGTTTGTGGAACTGCTACTCTTAATACATATGGTGTAAAAGGAGCATTATTCTATGCTGTAAATGACATTCTTCTAAAAGCTGCATTATTTATTGTAGTTGGATTAGTTATTTACACAAGCGGAGTTAAGTTTCTTCAAAAATGTGGGTTAATTAACAAGTACCCATTACTAGCTTGGACTTACTTCATAATTGTATTATCTCTTGCTGGTGTACCTCCTTTCAGTGGTTTTTATGGTAAAGCACTTATCATTAGAGGTCTTGTATTAGATAATCACATCTATATAGCTACACTTGTTGCAGCTTCTGGATTAATTGTATTTTACTCTTTAGTAAGAATATTCCTTAATATTTTCTATGATAATATTAATAAAACTTTACAGCTAAGACCTCTACCAAAAGGAATCTTAGTACCCCTTGTTTCTATTGTTGCAGTTGCATTTTTAATTGGTATATTTTCTAATCAATTGGACGGATTAATTAATAACAGTGTCCAAATGATATTAGATCCGAAAAAATATATTGAGATAGTTCTTGGAAAGGGGGCATAACATATGGCATTACAATTTTTAATTAATATTTTTGTCGGAGTTATATGGATGTTCTATTCTGGAACGTTTAATTCTGAATACTTTGCCGTAGGTTTTTTCTGGGGTATGATTATCCTATTTATCATAAGAAAAACTTTCGCTAAAAGTTTTTTAGGCGATCAACTTTACTACGTTTATATCTATAAATGGATAAAACTTGTAGTTATGTTCCTAATCGAACTTTTAAAAGCAGATATTAATGTTCTTAAAATGATGTTTAGAAAAGATCTTGATGTTAATCCAGTTATTTTCGAATATCCTTTACAAGTGAAGAAAAACTGGCAAATCACATTATTAGCCAATATGATTACACTAACTCCAGGAACACTTACAGTTAATGTAGGTCATGACAATACAACTCTATTTATTCATTGCCTTGATACTGACGATATTGAAGGAGAAATTGAAGGAATTAAAAATAGTTTTGAAAAAGCAATATTGGAGGTTGATTTAGATGGATAAAATTATGAACTTCACAATAGTTTTAGGAATTTTTGCTAGTATATCAATGATACTCTACTTACTAGTTTATATCGTTAAAAAACCTAGTATTTTCGATAAATTGATAGCGAGTGATTTACTTGCTATGCCACTTATATGCTTAATAGTTTTAGTAAGTATGTACTATAAAACTTTTTCATATATTTCACTTATTCTAATAATCGCAATTATATGTCTAGTTGGTACAGTTGTTACAGCAAGATTCTTAGCTAAGAAGGAGGTATTCAGCGATGATTCTAAATAATATTTTAGATATAATAATAATACTTCTTATTCTTATCTCTATCGTTGCTATGGCAGCAACCGTAATTGGATTTGTAAGACTACCTGATGAATTAACAAAAATTCATGCAGCAGGGGTTACAGGTTCTTTTGCAGTAGAATTAATTCTAATAACTGGTTTATCTATTTTTATAGATACTTACACGTTTTTGAATTCAAGCTTCTTTTAGCTATCGCATTCTTGTTTTTAGTTGCACCAGTATCTGCCCATATGATTTCAATAAGTGCAATTATATATAATAAAAAAGTATATTCAAAAAACAATAAAGATGAAGCTAAAAAGGTGTTAGATGACATCGAAAAATTAAATTAATATATACTAATGTGTTATAAATTATATTTTCCAATATAGCTTATAACACATTTTTTTGTTGGTTTTAATAATTATTGACTTTTCTTACTCAACTTCTTAACAAATTCGATACAAAACCTCTCTAAACCTTGACTTATTTCACTTTATATAGTAATATTCATATTAGATTATAAAATAATTTAAATTAATTTAAGGAGTTATTTTCATGAGAAAATATTTTGGAACAGATGGTATACGTGGAGTCGCTGGCGAAACACTTACCGCTGATTTAAGTTTTAAAGTAGGTAAAGCATTAGGTAAATTACTTACTGATAAAAAAGATCGTCCTAAAGTAATAATAGGAAGAGACACTAGAATTTCATGTGATATGATTGAATATTCACTTACTGCTGGTTTAACTAGTGTTGGTGTCGATGTTATGACTGTGGGCGTTATTCCTACTCCAGCAATTGCCTATCTAACAAAAACAATAGAAACTGATAGTGGAATCATGATTTCTGCTTCACACAATCCTTACCAAGATAACGGAATTAAAATCTTCGGTCCAGATGGATTCAAATTGACAGATGAACAAGAATTAGAAATTGAACACTTAATAGATAACGTTGAACAAATTAAAGCAGCCAGCTATGAACACATTGGAAATTTATATAGTGGTAGCGAGCTTTCTCAAAAATATATTCAACATATAAAACAATCTATTTCTGATGATTTATCAGGTATTAAAATTGCACTTGACTGTGCACATGGTGCTACAACTGGCGTTGCCCCATTCTTATTTGGAGACTTAGAAGCAGATATAGAAACTATTGGATGTGCTCCAAGTGGAACTAATATTAACGATAATGTAGGATCAACAAAAATCAATACTATCGCAGAATTTGTTAAAGTTCACAATGTAGATTTAGGATTTGCATTTGATGGTGATGGTGATAGAGTTCTTGCAGTGGATTCAGAAGGTAATGTTGTTGACGGAGATAAAATTATGTTTATTCTTGCCAAACACCTTAAAGAACAAGGTGAACTAAAAGATAACATGGTCGTTTCTACTGTAATGAGTAATATAGGGTTCTATAAAGCAGTTGAAGAACATGGTATGCAATCAGTTAAAACTTCTGTTGGTGATAGATATGTAGTTGAAGAGATGAGAAATAATAACTACTCTCTTGGTGGTGAACAATCAGGTCATATAATACTTATGAACTATGCAACTACCGGTGATGGAATTTTAACAGCGGTAAAACTAGCTGATATTATCAAAACAACTGGAAAATCACTTAAAGAATTAGCAGATGAAGTTAATATTTATCCTCAAAAATTAGTAAACATCAAAGTTACTGATAAAAAAATCGCTATGGAAGATAAAGAGATTCTTGAAGAATGTGAAAAAGTTGAAAAAGAACTTGAAGGAAACGGACGTATCTTACTTCGTGCATCAGGAACAGAAAACTTAATTCGAGTTATGGTAGAAGCCAGTAGCGATGAATTAACAGATAAATACTGCGAACAAGTTGCAAAAATTGTTCGTGAAAAATATGAAGTAAAATAATTATACTTTTACTATAAAAAAATATTAAAAAAATATAAAAAAAGACTAAAGACTATAATAATCAACATTATAAAAAAATATTGTGATTTTATATAACTTTAGTTTTTTTATTTTTTTCTATATTTTATCTCCTGTAACACTAATAATATAACACTCTAAAAAGTGCTTTTTTTACTATATTTATTACTATAATATTTCAACCAAAAATCTTTATATATTCTATACATTATTTTTATATATTATTAACCTTAATATTTTTCTTAATATTTTTTTAATTACTTCTTGCTTTTTTTCATAAAAATTGATAATAATAAATTTCTTTATATATTTATTGTAATAATCACTTTTTTTATAACTTACTGAAATAAAGCCTTATTTTTACATTTATACTACAAATAAAAAGATGAGTTATTCACAAAATATTCGCCTTTTTTTATGTAATTTATCACTATATTAATATTTTTTTCAAAAAAATAAATTAATTTTTTTAGTTTTTTTATTTTTCCTCTTGTTTTTTTGTATATACTTCTGATATAATCATAAGTGAAGTAATAATATATTACTTCATATGTTCTTTTATTATAAGTCTCCCTAGCTTATAATAAAGACTTTTCATATTTACTCCCTTATTTCTACCTTACAATATTTTTTGTAAGGTAGGTTTTTTTATATCTAAATCTACAAAATTCATAAAATAATTAATTTTTTTCACCATTTTCTAACTTTTCTTATAAGATATTAATTTATATTTACATAATTTTCGCTTTTCACTCATTTTCTTCACCTTTTTCCAACTTTTTCACTTGACATTTCTTGTTTCCTAAGGTAAACTTTTGTGTAGTGAGAGAACGAAAGGGTTACAATATGATAGAGATAGAAAATTTAACAGTTACATATAAAGACACACCTGCTCTTGATAATATTAATGTTACTTTATCAAAATCTAAAATTATTGGGATAGTAGGACCGAACGGAGCAGGAAAATCCACTCTAATTAAAGCAGTTTTAAATATAATACCCTCTAAAGGGATTATAAAAATTGATAATAAACTTTCTAAAGATCAATTAGGTAGCGTTGCTTATGTAGAACAAAAAATTAATATAGACTATAACTTCCCTATTAAAGTTAGAGAATGTGTTTCTTTGGGGATTTATCCTAAAATTGGTTTATTTAAAAATTTAAATAAATCTGACTGGCAAAAAGTTGATGAGGCACTAAAATTAGTTGGATTAGAAGAATTTTCTAATCGCCAAATAAGTGAGCTTTCAGGTGGCCAGTTCCAAAGAGTTTTGATGGCTAGATGCCTTGTACAAGAAGCAAAATACATTTTCTTAGATGAACCATTTGTTGGAATCGATTCTGTCAGCGAAGAAATCATAATGAATACACTTAGAAAATTAAGAGATAATGGTCATACTATATTGATAGTTCATCATGACTTAAGAAAAGTTCATGCTTACTTCGATGAAGTCTTATTACTTAATAAAAAGCTTATTTCTTATGGCAATACAAAAGAAACATTTACTAGAGAAAATCTAACTCATACCTATGGTACAGATTTATTCTTTATGGGAGGTGGTTCTAATGATTAAGGAATTTATTGATGGACTTTATAGTTTTCACTTTTTACAAAATGCACTTATCACAGCGATAGTTATTGGTATTGTTGCGGGTGCTGTAGGTTGCTTTATAGTTCTTAGAGGAATGAGCCTAATGGGAGATGCTATTTCTCATGCAGTCCTTCCAGGAGTTGCAATTTCATATATTCTAGGTATTGATTTCTTTATTGGAGCTATTGCATTTGGTATTCTTGCATCGGTTATTATTACATTTATTAAAGGTAATTCCATTATAAAAAGTGATACCGCTATTGGTATTACATTTAGCTCATTCTTAGCTCTTGGAGTTATTCTTATAGGTGTTGCAAAAAGTTCTACTGACCTATTCCATATTCTTTTTGGTAATATTCTTGCAGTTCAAGATATAGATATGTATATTACTATAGGTGTTGGAATATTTGTTCTTTTAGTTATAAGATTATTCTTCAAAGAGTTGCTTCTAACATCATTTGATGAACTTTTAGCAAAAGCAATGGGCATGAAAGTTAACTTCTATCATTATTTACTAATGATATTATTAACTCTAGTCTCAGTTACAGCAATGCAAAGTGTCGGAACTATCCTTATAGTTGCTATGCTTATTACTCCTGCTGCTACTGCATATCTTTATGCAAATAGTCTAAAAACTATGATATTCTTATCTTCTACAATCGGAGCTGTATGTTCTGTATTAGGTTTATTTATAGGATATTCATTCAATATAGCCGCGGGATCTAGTATTGTCTTAACTTTAGCTGCTGTTTTTGTGATTAGCTTTTTCATTGCACCTAAACAACGCTTTATTAGGCACAAACAAAAATAACTTATGTTTCATAAACATAAAATACTAAATAAATATAAATATTATATAATCTCTTTAAGAAGTTGCTCATATTTACTCCCGAAAATCTTTTCTTAAAGATTTTATATTAAAATATTAATTGATAATAATTACTATTATCTAACTATATTTATTTAGTATTTTATATGAAAAAAATTTAAAAAAATAAATAAAGGAGACCTTCAATATGAAAAAATTAGGTTTTATATCTTTAATATTTATGTTAGCTATAGGATTATTCGCTTGTTCTAATGCTAAACAAAACTCAAATTCAAGCGAAAATAGCAAACTTAAAGTTGTTACTACTAACTCTATTATTGCCGATATTACAAAAAATATTGCTGGAGATAAAATAGAATTACATAGTATTGTTCCAGTTGGTCAAGATCCACATGAATATGAACCACTACCAGATGATGTTAAGAAAACTTCGCAAGCTGATCTTATCTTCTACAATGGTATTAACCTTGAAACTGGAGGTAATGCATGGTTTACTAAGTTAGTTCAAAATGCTAAAAAAGAAGAAAATAAAGACTACTATGCAGTTAGTAATGGAGTAGATGTAATTTATCTTGAGGGAGAAAATGAAAAAGGTAAAGAAGACCCTCATGCGTGGTTAAATCTTGAAAATGGTATGATTTATGCTAAAAATATAGCTAAACAACTTAGTGAAAAAGATCCAAAAAATAAAGAATTTTATGAGGCAAATCTTAAATCATATTTAGAAAAATTATCTCAACTAGATAAAGAAGCTAAAGAAAAATTTAACAATATACCTACAGATAAAAAAATGATTGTAACAAGTGAAGGTTGCTTCAAGTACTTCTCTAAAGCTTACAATGTACCATCAGCTTATATTTGGGAAATCAATACTGAAGAAGAAGGAACACCTGATCAAATCAAAACATTAGTTGAAAAACTTCGTAAAACAAAAACACCTTCTCTATTTGTAGAAAGTAGTGTTGATGAACGTCCAATGCAAACTGTATCAAAAGATACTGGTATCCCTATCTTCGCTAAAATCTTTACTGACTCTATTTCAGAACCAGGTCAAAATGGCGATAGCTATTACAATATGATGAAATGGAATTTAGATAAAATTGCTGAAGGATTATCAAAATAATAACTTTAAAAAACTCCTTGTATAGCTTTATACAAGGAGTTTTTATTAATCCATCATTATTTTCTTTACATTTAAATCTTTTATCCTATTACTATAGTATAGAATAAAAAAATTTCATATATTAATACAAATGCGATAAAACTTCCAATTACTGAAATTAAATCAAAGTTATATGTTGTTTCACTATCTAATTTTTTTAGATAAAACTGTTAATAATGTTTTTTTATTAAGAAGTACTGATAAACTGTTCCTATAGCAAAAACCTATGTATGCCACTACTCTATAACCTGATAATACTATTCTTGAACATTCCCCTTTTGAGTATCCCATAATATTTAAAATAGATATATTTTTTATATTACTATTAGCAATAACTTCTAATGAAATTAATAATATTGATAAAGATAATATAACACCTATTACCATCATCATAATCCTTATTGTTCCATCAACGAAATCCCTCATACCAAACGCCATTTGAATCATTGAAGAAAACGATAATGCAGCAAAAATAACAAAGAATAATAAGGTTTTATTACTAAATAATACTGTTGCTCTTAATTCTTTAAAAAAAGTTTTTTTATATTGTCTAAATCTTCTTTTTCTAATTTTTTTATTTGTTGAATTAATTTTTTTAAGTAAGTTGATCGTTGGTACATTTAAATTAAACAGTACATAAACAATTGATATTACTAAAAAAACAATAGTGATGGTAATATAACCATTATTAATAAAAGTTGAGGATGAAAATTTATTGTAAGTTCAGATAATATATTATCTGTATTTCTACTTTCATAAAATTTTGGCATGAATAAATGAGAACTTCCATAACCTAATAATGAACCTAGAAATACTAAAATCCCAAAGATAGAAAACTTAGATGCTATAAAGTTATTACTATAACCTTGAGCTTTTAATATTCCTATTTTATGTTTAGAATCATCAATAAATTGTTTTATATAAAATATTAACATCACCGCCGCACTTATTGATAAGACTGTTCCTGTTATAATTACTACAAACTTCGAAACAATAAGCTGTGCATCATAAAACTTCTTCTGCATTATATTAAATCCCGTAATATCTAGGCCTTTTAAATCTAAATATAGGTTAGAAAAAAGTGTAGTTATAAATACCGCACAGAAACTTACTATCACTACTGCAATTGCTTTTCTTAAATCTTTTAACTGAACTATCATATAATTACCACCCTATCTCTTCTACAGATTTAGGTGTGAGATTTTCTTCAATTGAAGTTACTCTACCACTACCTACATGAATTATCTTATTTGCAAGTTGAGCAATATTTTCATTATGAGTTACCATTATCATTGTAAAGTTTGATTTATCTTTTAATTTTAATAAGTACTCTAAGATTTTTCTTCCAGTTTCCTCATCTAAAGCTCCTGTTGGTTCATCTAAAAATAGTACAGTTGGCTTCTTGGCTAATGCTCTTGCAATTGAAACACGCTGTTGCTCTCCCCCAGATAACTCATTCGGATATTTACTTAATTTATCTGCTAATCCTAGTTGCTTTATAATATCAACATACTCTTTATTATTTGCTAAATTAGCTCCTACTTTAACATTTTGTTCTACTGTTAAATTATTTAATAAATAATATTGTTGAAAAACAAATCCTATTTTGTCTTTACGAAACTTTGTTAATTGTTTTTCTGAGTAATCACTTATAGACTCATTATCATATACAACTTCTCCTGAGTCAGACTTTTCTAAACCAGATAAAATGTTTAATAGTGTAGATTTCCCTGAACCTGAAGCTCCAAGTATAACTACAAATTCATTTTTATCAATTTTTAAATCTATTCCCCTTAAAACTTCTTGATCATTATATTTTTTCTTAATATCCTTTGCTATAATCATTTAATCAATCTCCTTTGAATATTGTACTATTAAACTTTTAGTTACTTCAGTCATGTACTCAATAATTTCAGTTGGTGTGAAATTATGTATTCCCGTAACTGTTAATGTTGCGATGCCATGGCTATATATAAATAAGTGCTCATAAAGTTTTTTTGAATTTTCTATTGAAATTTTATACTCTTCATCAATAGATTCAATTACTGATTTATATTCGTAGTCTCGCATTGGAAGAAAAATCTTTAAAACTTTCTACTTCTATACCTTTTTTTCATAAATAGCCATTGAAATAATTTAGGTTCATTTTTTTGAGAATAATATATACTCTACTCCTAATCGTTTAAATGGACTATCATCTTTTAATGCTAAATTAACTTTTTTTCTGAAAAAAATATTTTCTGCAGTAATTTTTTTGCTTCATCTTCTAAATTTTTTTCATATTAGAAAACAAACTAAATATTACTTTAGTAGATGAGTCCAATTTTTTAGCCAACTCTCTTGCAGTTAATGCTTCTATTCCATTTTCTCTTATAAAGTCTATAGTTACAGACAAGACCTCTTCTTTTGTAAATTTAAATTTTGGTGCCATATTAAAACCTCCATCGATAGGTAACGCTTGTTTCTTATTGTAAATTATTTTATATAAAATGTCAACAGGAAAATAATTGAATTATTACGTGAAATCGTATACAATAAAAGTGAAATAAAATTTAGGAGTTATTTATGAATATAATTAGAAATTTACCTACACCAATCGCAGGACTTGCTCTTGGTTCAGTTGCTTTAGGTAATTTATTACAAGCTTACAGTCCTACCCTTCAACTTATTTTCAGTATTTTATCTTTGATTATAATTGTACTTTTAACAATTAAATTCATAACAAATTTTGATAAACTAAAAGAAGAAATGAAAAAACCTGTTATAGCTACAGTTTTAGCAACATACCCAATGAGTATAATGCTTTTAAGTTCATTTTTTAAAAAATATATAGGATTATATAGTTTACCTACGTGGATTATTGGAATTTGTCTTGATGTTTGTGTTGTTTGTTATGCTATTTACAACTTTGTCATTAAGGAAAGACATATTAAAAATATTTATCCAACTTGGTTTATTACTTTTGTTGGACCTGCAGTAGTAACAGTTACAGCGATTAATTATAATGTTGAATTTTTTTAGGGAAGATTTTTCTTTTACTTCTCTTTTATAAATTACCTTATACTAATACCATTTGTATTATATAGAGTATATATTTATAAACATTATAATGAAGGGGATTTCCCTACTATCACGGTTTTTTCAGCCCCTGGTGGGCTGTTATTAGCTAGTTATATGATTGGTATCACAAATAAAAGTACATTTATTTTAAGTGTTCTTATTCCACTTACTATATTATTTTTTTATTTTTTTGTACTTCTTCAACTACCATTTTTTTATTAAATAGAAAATTTTATCCTAGCTTTTCTGCATTTACTTTCCCATTGGTTATATGCGCAATAGCTTTTCAAAAGACTGGATTATACTATCAATTAGGAACCCTGTCATTTTTAACTATACTTATTTATCTTAGTGAATTATTAGCTGTTATTATCGTAGTATATGTTTGGTATGGTTTTATCAAAGATTCAATTGAAACAAATTAAGTATAAAAGAACTAGATACTCAGATTTACTCAATATCTAGTTCTTTTTATATTAAATTATTTACTTTAAATTACTTTATATTCTCCTCAAAGTTTTCTATTACATCTTTTAACTCTAATTCTAAAATATAACTAATACCTTTTTCTTGCATTGTTACACCATATAATGTATCCATTGCTTCCATAGTTCCTCGACGGTGAGTTATTACTAAGAATTGGTTATCTACAGAATATACCTTAAGGAATTTAGCAAATCTATTTACATTCTCTTCATCAAGTGCCGCTTCCACCTCATCAAGTACTACAAAAGGAGGATTCTTCACTTTTAATATTGCGAATAGTAGGCTTATCGCTGTTAGTGATTTTTCTCCACCTGAAAGTAATGAGAGATTTTGAAGTTTCTTCCCTGGTGGTGATGCTTCAATAACTATACCTGTATTTAAAATATCATTCGGTGTTTCTAATGTCATATCAGCATAGCCACCCTTGAATAATTCTTTAAAGATAGTATTAAAGTTCTCAGCTACTTGAACAAATGTTTCTAAGAAACGTTCTTTAACTTCTTTATCAATCTCTGCTATTGTTTCTTCTAATTTTTCTTTAGCCTCTACCAAGTCGGTAATTTGTTCATTATAGAAGTCATAGCGCTCTTTAGTTTCCTCAAACTCTTCAATAGCATTCAAGTTTACATTTCCTAGATCAGCAATTTCACGACGTAAACTCATTACTCTTGATTTATAAGAAGGTATTTCAGATATATTTTCTTCAGTTAACCTATGCGCTACACTTTCATATGTCACACTATAGTTTTCAACTAGATTTTCTAAATATTCATCTGTTTTCACTTCTATTTTTGTTTGAGCAACTGTCAGTTTTTCAAATTCTGCGATTTTCTCACGTAAAGATTCATTATTACGTTGTTGAGATGATGTTATCTCTTTTTCACGTTTAAACAATCCTGTTTTTTCCATATCTAAATCAGATAACAATGTTTTTAGAGTTGCTAGTCTTTCACTATATTTACTTATCAACTTAGAATTATTTTCTAATATTGCTTTTTCATCCTCTTCACTTAGTGAATCGGCATTTTTAGATGCTTCTAGTTTATTTAATTGCTCTTGTGTATCTTTTATATCTATAGTTAAATTCTCTATAGTTTCTTGGATATGTTTATTATTTTTCTTCTAGCTTAGACTTCTCTATTTTTTTAGTTCTGCTATTTTTTTCTAAATATAGTTCTTCTGCACTTTGGGCATTTTTGTTTTTTTATTATTTTTCTTCTTTAATTTTTTTATCTAAAACTACTAGTTCTTTTTCTAATTCCTCTAGATCTTTAGTTAATTTTTTTCAATACTTTCAAAAACTATTATCATCTTTTTTTATAGTCTGATAATTTATTTTCATTTAGTTTTTATATTAGTAGTTAGAGTTCTTATTTCTGAATTTTTTTATGGTTTATTTCTAACTCTAATTCTTTAACTTTAAAAAGTTAATTCTTCTTTTATATCTTTATTTTTTTGTGATAATCTCAATTAACTCTTTTTTTGCTGAGAAGTAACTTGGTTCTTTTCATCATTTAACATAGCTATTTTATTATCAATTTTTTCCAAATTACTACTTAATTCATCTAAGTCCGCCTTATGTTTAATTGATGAATTATTATTTTTATTTATAGCTCCACCTGTGATAGAACCACCGCTATTAATTACTTGTCCATCTAGTGTTATTATTCTATTTCTAAAGTTAATCTTTCTAGCTATGCGGTTAGCATTATCCATATTATCAACAATAATTACTAATCCCAATAGGTGTGATACTATGTTTTTATAGTTTGATTCAACACTAACCAAGTTTTCCGCTATATTAATAAAGCCTTCTTCTTTCACTAATGTGCTATATACATCTGACGAAATTACTTTAGCTTTAATATTATTTAGCGGTAAAAATGTAACTCGACCTTTATTTGATTTTTTTAAATGCTCTATGCACTTTTTAGCCGTATTTTCATTTTCAACTACTATATTTTGTTGAGCTTGACCTAACGCTATATCTAGTGCTGTAGCATACTCATTATCAAAACTAATAATATTAGCAACACTATTATGTACTCCACCAATATTATCTTTATTTGACAATACTTCTTTTACACCGATATTATAAAAAGCTTAAATTATTAATTTGATCTTCTAAAAACTTTTTTTACGATTTTTCAAGATTATTTTTTTAAAATTATATCCTTTATTTAACTGTTCATCTATATTTTTTTGTGTTGAAGAAATTAATATATTTTTTTCTGTTAGTTTTGCTAAGTCTGATTCAACTTTTGATAATTCTTCTTTTAAAGAACTCTGTTTATTAGTTGCTGTTTCTAACTCACTTACCTTACTACTATATTCTTCTTTTTTTGTCTTTCTATATTTTGATACAATTCCTTGTAATTTTCGTCAGCACTTTCTAGATTTTTACGTGCATATTCAATACTATTTTCCAGTCTTGTTTCTTCATTAATCAGGTTATAATATGTATCTTTCAGCTCTTCAATTATATTTTTCTATAGTTTCAAGATTATACTCTCCACCATTTTCTAAATCTATTATTTCTTTATTTAGCTCTTTAATTTTTCTTTTTTTATTTTCATCTTTTATTTGTTCTCGTTGTTTTTAATCTATCTTGGAGATTCCGTAATCTTTCAAGTTGATATGATATGTCCTCATCAAGTTTTTCACTACGAAGATTTCTATTATTTTTTTCTCTTCTATAACGTTAAGTTCAGATTGAAGACTCTTTTTTTCTGAACAAGTTCTAACTCTTCATCATGGTATTTAATATATGTTTTATCTAGTGACACTAAGCTATTTTTTTAACATTTTTCAAGATCTTTAATTAATTCTTCTTGTTTAGCTTCTAAAGCTTCCTTCTCAGTTTGTATTACTTTCTTCTCATCTAATAATAGAGCTAGTTTATTTTTGATATTCAGATATGTTATAAATATTTATTAGTATATCTTTTTCTTCTAATTCTCGAGAATAATCTAAATATTTTTTTGAGTTTTTATTTTTTTGCTCTTCTAATATTTCATAACGAGAACTAATTTCAGAGAAAATATCATTAAGTCTCATTAAATTATCATTAGTTTTCTCTAACTTAGCATTTGTTTCTTTCTTTTTGTTTTTATATTTTAAAACACCAGATGCTTCTTCAATAATAGCACGACGATCAACAGGCTTTGAAGATATAATGTCTTCGACTTTACCTTGAGTAATAATACTATAACTTTCCTTGTTAATACCTAAATCAAGATAAACATTAGTTATATCTTTTAATTTTGCACGCTTATCATCTAAGAAATATTCACTATCTCCATTTCTATAAAGGCGCCTTTTTATTTCACACGATTTTTCGGCATTACTAAAAGTAACGGCTACTTCTGCAAAGTTTTTTCTCTTTACATCTTCAGTACCCGAAAAGATAACATCTTTCATGCTACTACCACGAAGGTTCTTGGCTGATTGTTCACCTAGAACCCAGCGAATAGCATCAATTATATTACTTTTTCCTGAACCATTTGGCCCTACAACACCGATTAAATTATTTTTAAATTCAAAAGTTGTTTTTTTCTGAAAAGACTTAAAGCCTTTTATTTCTACTTTTGATAATTTCATCATGCTCTCCTTTCTTAATTCTATAACAAATTCCTTTTCTATATTTCTTTATAATCTAACTTTTCTAAAGCAGCTTTAGCCGAAAGCTGTTCTGATTCTTTTTTCGTTTTAGCAGTTCCACTACCATATTGTTTTCCATCAATAACCACAGCACTAGTAAAAGTTTTAAGGTGTGAAGGCCCACTAGAATCAAGAACTGTATATTCTATTACACCTAATTTTATTTTTGAAACATACTCTTGTAATATAGTTTTATAATCTACAAAACTTAAGTACTCAAAACTATCAACTTCAGTAAATAAAGTATTACTCAAAAATGTTTTTACAGTCTCTAGTCCTGCTTCTAAATACATTGCTCCAGTGAATGATTCAAAAATATCTGCAAGAAGAGCGGCTCTACTTCTACCACCCATTTTTTCCTCACCTTTACCTAAGAAAATACACTTATCAAGATTTAATTGTAATGCATATTTTACTAATGTTTTTTCACATACAATCGATGCTCTTAATTTTGTTAGTTCACCTTCCGCTAAGTTAGGAAACTTTTTAAATAAAAATTCACTTGTTGTTAATTCAACAACAGCATCACCTAAAAACTCTAAACGCTCATAATTCAAATGTTTAGCAATTCGTTTTTCATTAGTATATGATGAATGAGAAAATGCCATTCTGAAATTATTACTATATTTTAGGTTGAAATTATAATCTTTATTTAATTTATTAAGTAAATCTTCAATATATCTTTTCTCCATAATCTATTCTCCTTTCTTATATATTTGCTAGGAAAGCCCGGAGCATTAGTTACTCCGAGCACCCTAATTTTTAATTCAGTAGGAATTCCGAAAATACATCATTACCGTAAAATAACCCTTTACGAGTTAAACGTAATTTATTACCTACAATTTCTAGATAACCATCGCTAATATTTCTTTCAACAACATCTTTAAATATTTCCTGAACTTTCTTACCATATTTTTCTTCGAAAGCCACTAAGTCTACTCCTTCTAATAAGCGTAGTCCTAAAAACATTTCTTCTTCTATTTGTTCATTCAACGTTACTTTATTTTCTTCACGTCTAGCATGACCTTTTTCTTCCATGCTATCTATATAAAACTTCAACGCTCCTTGGTTCGCATAACGTATCCCATTTATATAACCATGAGCACCTGCTCCAAGTCCATAATACTCAATATTTCTCCAATAGCTACTATTATGGATACTCTCGTGTCCTGGACAGGCAAAATTACTTATTTCATATTGTTCATAACCATTTTCAGTTAGAAAATTAATAACTTCATTATACATCTGTTCTTCAGTTTCATTTGATGGTAATACTACCTTTTTATCTCGAACTTGGTTATATAACTTAGTTTTTTGTTCTAATATTAGTGAATAACATGAAACATGGCTAATATCATAAGAGACCACTCTTTTCATACTATCGTATAAATCTTCCATCGTTTGCTTTGGAAGTGAGAACATAAGGTCTACATTAATATTTTCAATTCCATGTTTTTTACAATTATTGATTGCCATATCAACATCATTTGCAACATGTCCTCGTCCTAGAATTTTTAATAATTCATTGTTGAAAGTTTGCACTCCCATGCTAATTCTATCAACCCCATACTCTTTCACTAAAGCAACCCTAGAATCAACAAGATCCTCAGGGTTGGCTTCAAATGTAAATTCACGAAGTTGTCCTGGAATTTTTTTTCTAAGTGCAGTTAAAAGACGATGTAGTTGCTCATCATTTAAGGCACTAGGTGTTCCACCACCAATATAAATAGTTTCTATATCCGATACTTGTTCTATTGTTTCTATTTCTTTAATTAAACAATCTATATATTTATCTACTGGTTGTCTTTGTATAAAAAATTTATTAAAGTCACAATATGAACAGATATACTTACAAAATGGAATATGAATATATACTCCGCGTGGTGTATTCTTCATTATTCTTCATCCATTTTTAAAACAGCCATAAAGGCATCCTGAGGAACTTCTACGCTACCAACAGCTTTCATTCTCTCTTTACCTTTTTTCTGTTTCTCTAATAGTTTACGTTTCCTACTAATATCCCCACCGTAACATTTTGCAAGTACGTTTTTACGCATTGCTTTAATAGTTTCACGAGAGATAATTTTGTTTCCAATTGCCGCTTGGATAGGAATTTCAAATTGTTGTTTAGGAATAAGCTTTTTAAGTTTTTCAACAATAACTTTACCACGTTGATATGCGAATTCTCGGTGAACGATAAAGCTAAGTGCATCGACTTGTTCTCCATTAAGAAGTATGTCCATCTTAACTAGGTTACTATCTTTATATCCAGTAAGCTCATAGTCAAATGACGCATAACCTTTTGTATTTGATTTCAATTGGTCAAAGAAGTCAAATACGATTTCTGATAAAGGTATATCATAAGTGATATTTACCCTTGTATCATCGATATATTCCATATTTAAGAAAATACCTCGTTTCTTCTGACAAAGATCCATAACAGCTCCTACGTAATCATTTGGTACCATAATACTAGCTTTAACGAATGGTTCTGTAATTCTGTTTATTTTTTGTGGATCTGGCATTTCTGATGGATTAGATACATCTACCATAGTTCCATCAGTTTTTTCAACTTTATAAATAACCGATGGTGCAGTAGCAATAATATCGATATTAAATTCACGTTCGATACGTTCTTGAATTATTTCCATGTGTAACATTCCTAAGAATCCACATCTAAATCCAAATCCAAGAGCTTGAGAAGTTTCAGCTTCATATTGAAGTGCTGAGTCGTTAAGTTCTAGTTTTTCTAACGCTTCACGTAAATCATTATACTTTGATGAATCAATTGGATATAATCCACAGAATACCATTGGATTTAATTTTCTATATCCAGGTAATGCTTCTTTTGCTGGGTTATTTGCTAGAGTAATAGTATCCCCAACTCGTGTTTCACTTACGTTTTTAATAGATGCACAAATAAATCCTACATCACCTGCAGTAAGTTCATCAACAATCTTTTCTTTTGGAGTATGAATACCTACTTCAGTAACTTCAAATACTCCTCCAGTTGCCATCATCTTAATTTTATCACCAGCTTTAACTGTACCATTTTTAATACGAACAGAAACGATAACTCCACGATAAGCATCATATAAAGAGTCAAAGATTAATGCTTGTAGCGGTTCTCCCGCATCTCCTGATGGAGCTGGAATATATTCAACTATTTGTTCTAGTATTTCATCAATACCGATACCAGCTTTTGCTGAAGCAAGAACGATATCATCAGTAGGAAGACCAATTACATCTTCAATCTCAGTTTTTACCTTCTCAGGATCTGCAGCGGGTAAGTCTATTTTATTTATTATTGGAATAATTTCTAAATTATTATCTAATGCTAAATATACGTTAGCTAATGTTTGAGCTTCTATACCTTGAGCAGCATCTACTACTAAGATTGCTCCTTCACACGCAGCTAATGAACGAGATACCTCATAAGTAAAGTCTACGTGTCCCGGTGTGTCTATTAAGTGAAAAATATACTCTTCACCATTTTTGGCTGTATATTGTAGTTGCACAGCATTAAGTTTAATTGTTATACCTCTTTCTCTTTCAATATCCATAGAGTCAAGAAGTTGTGCTTTCATCTCACGTTGTTCTAACGCACGAGTTTTCTCTAAAATTCTATCCGCAAGAGTCGATTTCCCGTGGTCAATATGCGCAATAATAGAAAAGTTTCTTATTTTCTTTTGCCTTTCATTTCTTTTATCCATCTTGTTCTTCCTTTACAAATCTTGTTTTTCTATATAATCTTTTGCTGTGTAATAAGAAAATCCATCTCTTACCAGCTTTTCAATAAGTTTTTGTTTTAAGTTATATCCTTCATAACGGCGACTATATGTACTATACGCTCGTCTAAAATGTTCTTCTAGTATATCCTCTTCATTTTCTTCTTCGTAATCCTCGAAAAATATGTCAAACACCTTTCTTATTATATCAGATGTGAAGCCATTTGTATAAAGTTTTTGCGTAATTTTTTGAATTTTTTTATTTTTTGCTTCTCGTCTTACTTTAAACTCTCGTTCAATAATTTTATACAACATTTCTATCATTGCTTCTTCAGTACAAATTTTTGCTATATACTTATCTATAGCATCTTTATCTAGGTCTTTTTCTTGTAATTTTCTCTTAATCCAATAGGGCCCTTTTAGGTTTAAGTTGAAATAATCTGTAACCGCAGCTTCTACATAGTGTTCATCATTTAAATAGCCTATTTCTACTAACTTTTCTATTACTTCGTCAATAACTTTTGGTGCTATTTCTTTTTTTATTAAATAGTCTTTTATTTCTTGTTTAGTTCTTAATCCATATTGTAGATAGTGAACTGCTTTACTATAGGCACTTTCTACACTTTCATGAGCTAAAATTTCTTTAAGTTGCTCTTTTGTTAGTTCTATTTTTTTAATTAAACCATATTTAATAATAGTGTCTTCTGATACATAAAAATGTTTACCATTATCTAGTTCTATTTTGTACTTTACTTTTAATTTTGTAATATTAGTAACTTGCATGTTCTCTCCTCTTTTTCAAACATTTCTATTAAACAAAAATCATCCCTATAATTTTTATCAAATAATGGTAGAAAAAAATAAACTTATTTAAAAAGATTCTCAAATCTTTCGTTTGAGAATCTTTAATATTATTTTTATTTATCATATGGGGCCAACTTCTCTGCTCTAGCTAGTGAAGCATCTATATTTTCACAAATATTTTCAGTCCCGATTTTTTCAATAAATCCTGCTTTTTCCATAACATGATATGGTTGCTCGTTAACATGAGATAAAATTAATGTTAAATCACGTTTTTTACAAGTTTCTAATATTTCCTCTAATGCTTCTAAACCTGAAATATCCATTACTGGAACATTACGCATTCTTATTATTAAAACATTTTTTCCTTCTCCATGCTCTATTTTAGTAAAGACATTTGCTGCTCCAAAGAAAAGTGCTCCAAAAATTTCATAGACTATAGTATTTTTAGGAACATATTTTAAATCGACTTCTTCTGATAATTTTTCTTCTTCCATTGAATCTCTATATGTCCATTGACGTACTTCTGCAATATCAGACATTCGTTTTAAGAATAGAAATGCTGCTAATACCATACCAAACTCTATAGCTATAACTAAATCAAAGAACAATGTTAGTAAGAATGTAATAATTAAAACAACTATATCACTTTTAGGTGCCGTTTTAACCATTCGAACAAAGGTTCTCCAACCACTCATATTATACCCTACAATTATTAAAATACCTGCTAGACAACTCATTGGAATATAAGAGGCATATGGCATTAGAAATAATAAAATTAATAATAGTGTTAATGCATGTACCATTCCAGCTACTGGTGTCCTACCTCCATTTTTTACATTGGCAGCAGTTCGTGCTATTGCTCCTGTTGCAGGTATTCCACCAAAAAGAGCAGACATAATATTTCCAATACCTTGCCCAATTAATTCAGCATTTGATTTGTGTTTACTTCCTATCATACCATCAGAAACTACTGCAGAAAGTAGAGATTCAATAGCTGCTAGTATAGCAATTGTAAAAGCTGGTAACATCATCTCACGAACTAAAGAAAATGATAATGATGGCATTGAAAAACTTGGAAGTCCAGATTTAATAGTATATAAATCTCCAATTGTTTTTACTGGTAATTTACAGTAAGCCACTAAAAGTGTTGTAACTAAAATTGCAACCAATGATCCAGGTATTTTTTTTGAGATTTTTTGCCAAAAAATTTGAATAAGTATCGCTAGTGCTCCTATCCCTAAAGTTATATAACTTATACTGCCTATATTATGACCATAGGCAATCATTTTTTCTAAAAATTCAGCAGGTACAGGTCCCATATTAAGGCCTAGAAAATCTTTTATCTGTCCTACTATTATTCCAATAGCAATACCCAATGTAAAACCTATAGTAATAGTTTTAGGAATAAATTTAATTAAATCTCCAAAGTGTAATAATCCCATTACAATTAACATTACACCAGCCATCAAAGTAGCAATAATTAGACCTGCTAATCCATGTTCAGCAATAATTCCATAAATAATGACAACAAAAGCGGCCGTAGGGCCTCCAATTTGTACCCTACTCCCTCCTAAAAATGAAATAAAAAAACCTGCAATAATCGCAGTATAAAGTCCTTGCTCTGGATTAACCCCTGACGCAATCGCTAAAGCTATTGATAGTGGTAATGCTATTATAGCTACAATTAATCCAGCAACAATGTCTTTCATAAATTGTGCACTCGTATAATTTTTCATTACACTAAAAAACTTTGGTTTAATATATTTAAACGAGCTCATCTCTTCCTCCTAAATTTCTCTTATATAACAGTATTAATATTTTAGCATATATATAATAAAAACTCTAGTTATAATAAAAACTATATATAAATAAATTTAAAAATACAAAAAAAGAGCACATAGTATGTACTCTTTAAATTCTGTTATATTATTAAGTATCTATTTGTATTTTTAAAAAAGGAGAAAAGCTCATCAAGTGATGAGCCGTATATTATGAAAAAAATATTATTAAGTTTTATAGTTGTTATTATATAACCTCTGCTTTACATAAAATTAAAACTACAATTAAATTTTTACTTAAATTTATTTTTTTATAATATTCTTTTTTTATCCCAAAAAAATGGAGAAAAAGCTCATCAAATGATGAGCCGTATATTATGAAAAAAATATTATTAAATATTATATTAGTAATTATACACTTCTTACTTTATATGAAGTTAAAATTTTACTTAATATTTACTTAAATTTTTTTACTTTTTTTATTATTATTTAGTAACATTTTTTTATTCTCTTTTTAAAAGGAGAAAGACTCATCAAGTGATGAGCCATATATTATGAAAAAAATATTATTAAGTTTTTATAGTTATTATTATATACCTTTTACTTTACATAAAATTAAAATTATAACTAAACTTTACTTAAATTTATTTTTAATATCTCCTATTACATCATTTAATAATGACTCACTTCTAGTATCATACCAAATCCCATTCATTTTATTTCTAAACCATGTTAATTGACGTTTAGCATAACGACGTGAATTTTGAGAAATTGCTGAAATAGTTTCTTCTTTTGATACATCACCCTTTAAATAAGGTAACATTTCTTTATAACCTATCGCTCCCAAAGCTTGTAATTCAGTTCCATAATCATTAATAATGCCCTTTACTTCATCTTCAAGCCCTTGCTCAAACATAAGTTCAACTCGCTTATTAATTCGATTATAAAGTACTTCTCTTTCATTATTTAGAACAATTAAATAAGGATTGTATTTTTCTAAAATAGTATCTCCATTATTGTTTGTCGTTACAGATTTCTGTTCGTTCATTACATAATTATAAGCATTAATTACACGTCGATGATTATCTAAGTCAATATTATTATATGTATCAATATAATTTTCCTTCAAATATTGTTTAGCTTTCTCAACATCTATATCATAAGTTTTTTCTTCTAAATTTGTAAACTCATAATTATTTAATACTGCATTCATGTAAAAACCTGTTCCCCCAATTAACAAAGGCATTTTCCCTCTACTATGAATATCATCAATTTTATCACGAGCTAATTTTTGAAAATCATAAACGGAACACGTAGCATTTGGTTCAAGTTCATCTATTAAATGATGAACTACCCCATTCATTTCTTCCGGAGTAACTTTTGCAGAACCTATATCAAATCTTTTATATATTTGAACACTATCTATAGAAATAATCTCACAATTAAATTTTTTAGCAAGTTCAATACTTAAGGCTGTCTTCCCAACAGCTGTTGGTCCTACTATTGCAATTAAAGGTATTTTTTCCATACTGTCTCCTAAACTATTCGTTTAAACATTTTTTCTAAGTCTTTTTTCTCCATTTTTGTAATAATAGGTCTTCCATGTGGACACGTAAATGGATTTTTACACTCATAAAGATCACTTATTACTTTGTTCATTTCAACTTCATTGAGTATTTGATTTGCTTTTATAGACATTTTACAGCTAGCCATAGCTATTGCATCATTTCTCAATTCGTTAAATGTAATATTATTGTTTTTCAAAACTTTTTCAACAATGATTTTTATCATCTCTTCTTCGTCTTCTTCTATCCAACCAGGAAATTCACGAACAACGTAAGAATTATCTCCAAACTCTTCAAAAACAATACCTAGTTCTTCAAATTTTTCTAAATTATTTCTAACTTCTGCCGCTTCTTCTACAGAAAAATCAAACATAAGTGGAATTAACATTTGTTTTTTATAATTTTTTCTATCACTAAATTCACGTTGTAACTTTTCATAGTTATATCGTTCAGCTGCAGCGTGTTGGTCAATAAGATATAATTTATTATCTGCTTCTGAAAGAATATATGTTTTAAATATTTGAGCAAGAACTTTTAAGTCTGGTAATGTTCTTACCTTAGTTTCATCATCTTGAACTATTTTAGCATTTTTTATTTCATCGAAATGACTATTATCTAATTCAGAATCAGAGCCTAAAAATTACTTTGTCTTCAGTATATTCAATTTCATCTCGTTTAGAGAAATTCATAAAATTCTCTATTTCTTTTTTAGTTGGTTTCTCTCCAAATCTATTTCGATTATCCTTTGGATGTGGACTATAATTTAAATCGGGTAAGTCACTTTTAACTCGATTTGTCTTACGAGAATAACTATTATCATTATTTTCATTTTTTTATCATTAACAGAAATATTTTTTTCTGAAGATAAATTGTCTTCACCGAAAATAAAATCATCTTCATTTATTATTTTTATCTTCTAATTGTTTTTTTAGAAATTCCCTCATCCTCTTCTATACCAAATTTAGTATCTAAGTCAGATAAGAAGTCTAGTTTTTTTCTATACGTGATTTTTTTCTTTTTTTAGTAAGAACATTATTCATACCTTGAGGAATATATGTATAGTTACTAAGTCTTTCAGCTATTATTTCTTTAATAAGTCTTATTAGTTCTGCTTCTTTTGACAATCTTACTTCTTGTTTTGTCGGATGAACATTTACATCCAGTAAGATTGGATCCATTTCTATATTTATAACACATAGTGGATATCTATTTTTCATAAGCAGTGTCCCATAAGCATCTATAATAGAGTTTTGTATAACGTAGTTCTTTATATAACGTCCATTAATAAATATATGAATGTAATTTTTACTTGCTCTAGTTTCCTCAGGAACAGAGATAAACCCATATACCTTATAGTCATCATTACTACCACTAAAATCTATCATATTCTTTGCTACACCCATATTGTAGATTTTTGATAGTATTTTGTGAACATCCCCATCTCCATATGTTTTAAAGGTTATTTTACCATCAACATGCAGTTCAAATGAAATATTTGGATAAGATAAGGAAAACTTATGAATTACATTCGTTATATTTGCTTGTTCTGTATGTGGATTTCGTAAATATTTTAATCTTGCAGGAGTATTATAGAATAAGTTCTCTACACTAAGATCTGTTCCTTTAATAGGAGCATAAAATTCTGATTGTACTACCTTGCCACCTTCTAAAATTAACATTTTCCCTTGGGCTTCGCCTGAACAACTTTTAATCGTAACTTTACTCACTGATGAAATACTTGCTAAGGCCTCTCCTCTAAACCCTAGTGTTTCTATATGGAATAAATCATAATCAGCACTTATTTTACTAGTAGCATGTCTAAGAAATGCTCTTTCTAAATCATCATTTGAAATACCACTACCATTATCTATTATTCTTATTTGTTTAATTCCAAATTCTTGAATTATTATCTTGATATTTGTACTGCCTGCATCAATTGAATTCTCAACTAACTCTTTTACAACAGATGAAGGTCTCTCTACTACTTCTCCAGCTGCAATTTTATTAGATAATTCTGCAGATAATATATTTATTTTTCCCATTTAATTTATTTCACATCCTCGTTTAGTTTTTGCTGAATCTCATAAAGAAGATTAAATGCCTGCATAGGTGTCGTTTCAAGGAAGTTAACACTTCCTATTTGTTCTTTGATATAGTCAAACTTCTCATTGGTACCATCAAAGTCCAATTGTTGTTTGCATAATGTTTTGCTTTTTCTTCTTTTACTTCTTTTTTCTTTTGTTTTTTAAGCTTTTCTTCTAATTCTACTTGTACTTCTCTTCGTATTTTCTCTTCTAGTTCTTTTGTATTTGTAAGAACATTATTATAGCTTTCACTATTTACTAAATCTTCACTACCTTTATTACCATTTTCTAACTCTTTAAGAATTTTATTAGCTCCATTTATTACATCATTTGGTAAGTGAGCTAACTGTGCTACATGAATACCATAACTTTTCTCTATTGGACCTTCATTTATCTTATATAGGAATATCAATTTACCATGATCTTCTTTAGCAGATACGTGGATATTTTTTATTCCCTCGGTAATATTTTCAAGTTTTGTAAGTTCATGATAGTGAGTAGAGAATAATGTTTTACATTTAATAGTATTGTTTATATATTCTAATATTGATTGTGCTAAGGCAATACCATCATATGTAGATGTTCCTCGACCTATTTCATCGAATATTAATAATGAATTAGCTGTTGATTCTACTAAGGCATTTTTCGCTTCAATCATTTCAACCATAAAGGTTGATTTTCCACCAGCTAAATCATCACTAGCACCAATACGTGTGAAAATCTTATCAAAGATTGGTAGGCTAGCTGACGAAGCAGGAACAAATGAACCTATTTGGGCAAGAATAACTATTAGTGCAAGCTGTCTCATATATGTAGACTTCCCAGACATATTTGGTCCTGTTATTAAAAGAATATTCTCATCTTTTTCAACCTTACAATCATTACTAATATAGCTATCTGCGCTTACATTACGTTCTACTATTGGATGCCTACCATCCACAATATCTATTACATTATTATCGTTAAAGTCAGGTTTAACATAACCGTATTCTTCTGCCACATCAGATAATGAAACAAAAACATCAATATCACTTAAAGTATTTGCCACTTTTTGAAGACGTGGTATATATTCATGAATTTTAATTTTAACCTCTTGAAAAAGTTGTAACTCTAATTCTTCTATCTTTGTTTTTGAGTTAACTATATGTTCTTCAACCTGTTTTAATTCTTCAGATATAAATCTCTCGCAATTAGAAAGTGTTTGTTTTCGGTGATACCCTAGTTCAGTTGGGTCTACACTCTTAAGTCCAACTTTAGAAATCTCGATAAAGTAACCGAAAATCTTATTGTAACCTACTTTTAGGTTTTTAATACCCGTTCTATTTTTTTCACGTTCTTCTATTTCTAATAGTACCTTATTTCCATTTTTACTAGCATTCTTATAACTATCTAATTCCTCGTTGAATCCCAATTTTATAACATTTCCATCTTTTACTGTTTGACCAGCTTCTTCATGAATAGTTTTTTCAAGGAAATCATGAAGATCTTCTAATTCATCAATATTATTAGCGATATCTACTAGTTTTTCTGAATCAAAGCCTTTTGAAATATTCTTAATTTGCGGTATTTGCTTTAATGTTTTCTTTAAATTAAGAAGTTCTTTAGGGACTTACAATATTATATGATACTTTAGTTGAAATTCTTTCTAGGTCATACACTTCTTTTAAACTAGTTTTAACGTCTGATTTTTCAAAATAATGTTTAACAAAATCTCCTACTATTTCTTGACGTTTTTTTATTTCATTAATATCAAGTAATGGATTTTCTAACCAATTTTTTAATTTTCTAGAACCCGCTGCTGTAGAAGTTTTATCCACTATGCTTAGTAAAGAACCCTTTTTGCTACCGTTAGCCATATTTTGCGTCACTTCAAGATTACGAATAGAATAGTTAGTCATATATACAAATTTATCTTTTAAAGTAAACTTCGAAATCTTTTTAAACTAGAGATATCTTTTATTTTTGTGTTTTCTCAATATAATCTAGTAGTATATCTGCACATAATTTTAAATTTTTTTATCTTTTTAAATTATTAGTTTTATCTTTTGAAAGATTATCACTTTCTTGTACTTCAGTTATATATGCACTTATATCTAACTTTTTGACCTTCTATACTAATAACTTCTTTTATATTATTTTTTAATACTTCATCTTGAAGATCTTCCATTGTTTTTAAAATTGTACAACGGCTATCTCCTGTCATAATATCACAAAAGGCAAAATAGATATTATTATCCTTTAAATAAGCACTACCTAGAAAGTTATTTTCATCATAGTTTTTATAGTTCATGTATGTACCCGGTGTTATAACTTGAACTACTTTTCGTTCAACAATTTTTCCTTGTCCCGGTTCAGATACTTGTTCACATATTGCAACTTTATATCCATTATTAACTAATGTATCTATATAACCTGCTGATGAATGAAATGGTACTCCACACATTGGAATCTTTTCTGCCCCACCATCACGAGCAGTTAATGTAATTTCTAAAATTTTCGATGCACGAACAGCATCTTCGAAAAACATTTCATAAAAATCGCCTAAGCGATAAAATAAAAACATATCTTGATATTCTTTTTTAATTTTCAAATACTGTTCTATCATTGGAGTATATTTCATATCTTTTAACCTTTCTTATTTTAATTAAATTTTATCTTTAAGTATTAATATTTTATTGATAATTTAAATATAATATAAAATTATCTTTAGCAACATTTAGATTTGCTAAACTTTATTTGTTATTGTATAATTACAGCAAAGGAGTTGAATTATGTTAAATTTTATAAAAAACAAAGTTAATTTATCAATACTAATTTTTTATTTTATGTTTGCTTTTTCAAGCCTTGTTCTTATTGCTTTAGCAGAATATAACAATGGACTTACGCCAACTTTATTCTTAAAGCAATTTGTATTTTACCTAATTGGTCTTGGAATAATATATATACTACAAAAAATACCGGTTGATCTTATAGAACGATTCACCATAGGTATATATTTATTTTCTCTAGTTTTACTAGCTGGAATATTTTTAGTTCCTAATAGCATGGCTCCTATTGTTAATGGAGCACGCAGTTGGTATAACTTTGGATTATTCACAATCCAACCATCAGAGTTTGCTAAAGTAGCAACAATTGCTATGATTAGTTTATTAATTAAAGAACAAAGCTTTAGAGATAATAGTGATCCTATAAAACTTTTAAAAATATTACTTATAGTTTCAATTCCGTTCATTTTAGTATTAAAAGAAAATGACTTAGGAAATGGATTATTCTTTCATATATTTATTCTTAGGTTTAGTATTTCTTGTTAGTACTCATAAAAAAACTTTACTTAATATTTATTCGGTAGTACTAGTCGTACTAGCTACTATCATTTTAGGAGCATTATACTTCCCTAGTCTACTTTCACTAGTCGGATTAAAGGGATATCAATTAAAACGTATCTTATCTTGGTTAAATCCCGAAGCTTATTCGTTAGATTATTCTTATCAAATTACTCAAGTTTTAAGCGAAATAAAAACTGGTGGTTTAACTGGAACATTTGTTAAAAATAAAACTTATATCGATGAGCAGTTTAATGACTTCATCTTCTCAATAGTTGCTAAAAACTTTGGATTTATCGGAGCATTTTTCTTCTTGATACTATTCTTTATTTTTATACTAAGACTATTTAATATTGTTAAAAAATGTGAACAAGGTAATTATAGTTATTACTTTATACTACTTGCTATTTGTAGTTTTTGTTTCTCTTTCTTCATCAATATTTTTTCTACTCTTAGCATAATCCCAGTAATCGGTATTAGTATGCCATTCATAAGCTATGGTGGAAGTTCACTCATGGCTAATAGTATATTACTAGGTATTATTATAAAAATAAATGCTACTATCCATGAAGAATACCTTGAAGATGAGTATTATGAATACGATAATAATGACTATAATAATTATGATAATCAATTTAACGATTATAGTGAAAATTATGATTATAATGATAATTACGACGATAATCCAAATAGATATCGCCGCAGTAAACGAAAAAACAATTATCGATAAAAAAATTCAATAATTAATTAAGAGCGAGGATCAGACTATCTGTCCTCGCTTATTTATTATTTTCTAACGTCTTCTATGAATTTTTCATCAATAGTTTCAATTAATTTTCCTAAAATAGCTTTAGCTGCATAATAATCGCGAATATCAAAAATAGCATTATGAGTGTGGATATATCGACCACTAATACCAATGACAGCTGTTGGTACACCATTTACCGCTTGGTGAATATTACCCGCATCTGTTCCTCCTGGTGAAGTATAATATTGATATTTTATTTCATTTTCTTCAGCAAGGTTAACAAGTTTTTCTCTCATATTTGGACGTAGTACCATAGTTCTATCAACTAGTCTTACTAAGAATCCTTCTCCTAAACGCCCATTACTTGTTTTTGATCCATCCATATCATTTGCAGGACTACAGTCTACAACAAAACATACATCTGGCTTAATCATATTTGCTGCTGCACTTGCTCCTCTAAGTCCAACTTCTTCTTGAACTGTAGCACAAACTACTAAGTTAATATCTAAATCTACATTTGCAAATTGTTCAAAGATTTCTGTAATAATAACACAACCATATCTATTATCTACAGCTTTTGTCATAAATCTGTGTTCAGTAAGTTGTTCAAATGATGTTTTAGGAGTTACAAAAGCTCCTTCACGAATTCCCATAGCTAGAACTTCTTCTCTAGAAGAAGCTCCTAGGTCTATAGTCATATCACTAATTTTTACATTTTGAGCTACTCCTGCTGTAAAGTGTTTTGGTATTGAACCAATTACTCCAGTAAATTTTTTACCTTCATAAGATGTAATAGTGTAAGTTTGAGCCAATAGAACATCTTCTCTGAATCCACCTAATGTTTCAAATTTTAAAAATCCATTTGGTAAGATTTTAGTTACTACAAAACCTACTTCATCCATATGTGCCGCTATCATTACTGTTTTAGCATTTGGATTTTTAGATTTTTTTATTGCATAAATCCCACCAAGATTATCATACTTAATTTCATCAGCATATGGAGATAGATTTTTTTCTAAATAGCTAGAAATTTCTCCTTCAAATCCTGATGCACCATCTAACATAGTTAATTCTTTAAATCTTTCTACTGATTTGCTCATATTCTTATACCTCTTTTATATATTGTATTGTTTCAGTTTCTTTTATATATTTAACTTCATACTCAACGCCATCATCTTCAAAATAGAACATTAAGTATGGATTTTCTATTAGGTTTAGCGTGTAACTATCCTTTACATTATATCCTTCAGCAATAATTTTATTGCGACATCTATCGATGTGATCATTATCTAATTCTTGTTCTTCTGATTTCTTAAAAAGATAATATCCAATTCCCGCCGCAGCCAAAGGTGCTACTATTTTTTTGATTTTCATATGTTCACCTCTTATCTGAATTCATCACATAATGAATTAAACATTTCCTCATCAAAAGTTAGGTCTTGGTGAGCAATAGGTTCATCACGCTTATAATTTTTTAACGTGTCTTCATAATGCTTTTTATTAGTATTTTTATAAATTACTCCTGTAACTAAGTCGTTGTACTCTTCTAAAATACGGTATGCTTCAAGTTTATTTGTGTTATCATAACCTTCAATATCTGATAATTTTGTAAGGTTTTCTTTGTACCATGCTGGTGTATTTTTGTAGTTATATGTTTTACATGGACTAAATACATTAACAAGTGCAAAGCCATCATGTTGAACAGCCTCTTCAAAAACTTGCATCATTTCTTTCATATCACCTGTGAATACTTGAGCTAAAAATGTTACTTCACATGATAGTGCAATTTTCATAGCTGATAAAGGTTGTTCCATTACCCCATCTAAAGTTGTAGTAGTTACTAAACCTTCATCTGATTTAGGAGACATTTGACCTTTTGTTAAGGCATAAAGTTGGTTATCCATTACTACATAGGTCATATTAACATTACGTTTCATAGCATGAACTGCATGTCCTATACCAATGGCATATCCATCACCATCTCCCACCCATCGCAAAAACTGTTAAATCTTGATTTGCAAGTTTAATTCCTTGTGCTACAGGTAATGAACGTCCCGTGTAATCCTTGTACACCATACGCTTTAGTATAACCACTAATTTTACCAGAACATCCAATTCCTGCAGAAATTACTACATTTTCAGGTTTAAGTCCTAAATTTACTACAGCTCTATTTATTCCTGCCAATACAGAGAAGTCTCCGCAACCAGCACACCAATCAGGTTTTACATCATTTTTATAATCTTTTAATGTGACTTTCAAATTACTTCTCCTCCTCTAATAATTGTGCTACAAGTTGATGAGTATAATAAATATCCCCATCATATTTTAGTAAGCTTCCTAATTTATCTGAATTATGGTACTTACTTGCTATTACTGTACGAAGTTGTTTATTGTGATTTTGCTCTACAATATAAACTTTTCTATACTTATCAAATGTATCACGAATTTCTTGAGCTACTGGGTAAATTTGACGTATTTGCATAGTGTCAATTTTCATACCTTGCTCTTTTAATTGCTTCGCAGCTTTATTTAATACTCCATATGTTGAATTAACCCCAACTAGTAATATATCTTTCTCATCGTTGTATTCATGTAATACGAATGGTCTATCAACTAAGGCACTTTCGATTTTATTAGCACGTTTTTCTTTTTGACGAGCTGTATTTCGTTTAACCTCTGATGGTAATCCAACTACTGAGTGTTCATAACTGTTCGCATTATGAATTCCACCTTTTTGTCCAGGGATAGTTCTTTCAGAAACTAATACATCAGTCGTATAACGTTTGAAGTAAATAATATCACTTTCTGTTATTTCTTCTTGTTTTAATAAACGACCTCGATCTATTTGTACTTTACTAAAGTCAAAGTTAGAAACAGTTTCCTTATTCATACCTAATTGTAAATCCATTAATACAATTACAGGTGTTTGATATTTTTCTGCCATATTAAATGCATCTATCATAGTGTAGAAACAGTCTTCTACAGATATAGGTGCTAGTACTACACGCGTAGCATCTCCTGTTCCTCCGTATACTGCATGGAAAATATCAGATTGTTCTGTTTTTGTAGGAAGTCCTGATGATGGTCCACCACGTTGAACATCGACTATAACTACAGGCTGCTCAGCCATAACACCCATACCTAAAAATTCAGTCATAAGTGAAATACCAGGCCCTGAAGTAGCAGTCATCGCTCTAACTCCAGCAAAGTTCGCTCCTATAGCAACACCTAATGCAGCAATCTCATCTTCAGTTTGTATATAAGCACCTTTTACCGTTGGTAATTTATCAAATAAATATTCCATAATTTCAGTTGCTGGTGTTATCGGGTATCCTGCATATAATCTGCATCCAGCAACTAATGCACCTAATCCCCGCAGCATGGTTACCTACTAACCACATATTCGATTTTTCTTTTGGTTCTAATTTTTTTAAGTAATATTTATTACCAATATTATGTTCATTCATAAAATCAGTCATTATCTCATGACCTTTATCGAATGCTTGAATATTCATATTTACTATTTCTTCACCCTTGCTAGAGAACTTTAGATTCAATCATTTCATAGAAAACTTTTCCATCTATATCTAATAAAGCAGAACATATACCTAATGTAATAATATTCTTAATAATAGGTGTTGAGATTTCTTTAGCTAACGTTGTTATTGGGAAAACTGCAACAAGTCCTTTTATTTCTTCAGATATTTCTGGTTTAATTTTTTCATCAGCAATAACTATACTATTTTCATCTAGTTCATTAATATAATCATCTAATGTTGCCTGATCAAAAGCGATTAGTATATCTGTTTTATAATCAATAACATTTATTTTTTCTTCAGATATACAAATTTTACTATTACTGTGACCACCCTTAATTCTACTTGCAAAATCACGAGTAGAATACATATGGTATCCTAATTTATTAATAACTGTAGAGAAAATCTCAGCTGTACTTTCAAGTCCTTCACCTTGTTCTCCACCTATTTTCCATCCTAGTTTATTTATCATACAATCTCCTTCAATCTCTTTCATGAGAAATTTTTATTCGTTGATTTCTTAATACTTTATTTTTATCATATTTAAGAAAAATTTTTTTCCATCCCATAATATTTATTTTTTTGTTGTAATAAATCCTTATTTTTTTACAAGTTCTAATAGATTAAAGATTTTATTCTAATTTTACCTTTTTAGTACAATATTTGATAAAAGTTTTATTCAAAATACAATTATTACTTACTCATATTTATTATGATATATACATAATTGAAATTGTTTTCATTATATGCTATTATCTATTATAGAGAGAAATGAAAGGAGTTAAAAAATGAAATTTTTTATAGATACTGCAAATGTTGATGACATTCGCCTTGCTAATGATTTAGGAGTTATTTGTGGGGTTACTACAAATCCTTCACTAATCGCAAAAGAAGGGAGAGACTTTAAAGAGGTAATTAAGGAAATTACAGAAATAGTTGATGGTCCTATTAGTGGAGAGGTTAAAGCTACTACTACTAATTGGGAAGATATGGTTACTGAAGCACGTGAGATTGCTAAAATCCACCCTAATATGGTTGTAAAAATCCCTATGACAGAAGATGGATTACGTGCAGTTAAAATTCTTAAACAAGAAGGGATAAAAACAAATGTTACACTAATTTTTAGTGCTAACCAAGCATTACTTGCAGCTCGTGCTGGAGCTACTTATGTATCTCCATTCTTAGGTAGACTAGATGATATTTCTCATAATGGATTAATCCTTATTGAAGAAATCGTTGAAATATTTGCTAACAATGATCTTGATACAGAGATTATCGCAGCAAGTGTTAGAAATCCTATCCACGTTGCTGAATGTGCTAAAATGGGATGTGATATAGCTACAGTTCCTTACAGCGTTATTAAACAAATGATTAAACACCCACTTACTGATATTGGTATTGAAAAATTTAAACAAGACTACTATAAAGTTTTCGGAGAATAATCTTTTATTTATATATTAAGAGGAATAACTCAAAAAAGTTATTCCTCTTTATTTTTTTGTACTAGATTTTTAATATAATAATATTGTTAATGGTTCCAAAATAAATCAATATAAATTCCTATTAAAAAAAGTTAAAAAAACTTTAACTTTTCACTGGAAATATCTATTGACTAGTGGTATAATATATTTTGTTGTATGAAAAAGTTGTTAAGATTAAATTTTATAGGAGGTTATATTAATGCGCGTAAATGTAACATTAGCTTGTACTGAATGTGGTGATAGAAACTACATTACTAAAAAGAACAAAAGAAATAATCCAGACCGTATTGAACTTAAAAAATACTGTCCAAGATTAAAAAAAGTGACTTTACACAGAGAAACTAAATAATAAAGTTAGAAAAGCCTTAAAGTATCAACGTTTAAGGCTTTTTGTTTTGCCGTTTGACAATGTTTTGACAATGTAACTGTTACAAAGCCATAAATTTAGCGAATTTATCAGCCATATTATCTCTTTGTTTTTCAGTTACGTGAGCATAAATACTCATTGTTGTTTTTAAGTCAGAATGACCTAACCTATCTTGAACTTCTTGAATGGTAAACCCACTTTCAAACAGTAAGCTACAATGTGTATGTCTAAAGCCATGAACTTTAATTTGTTTAAAGTTATTCTTCTTACATATACGCTTTAAATTAGCATTCATGAAGTTAAGATATAAATACGAATTTGATACCTCTTCAGTAAAACAAGATTGATGCTTCTTTACTCTAGTACCTACCATTATGAATTTTTCTTTTTGCTTAATTTTCCAACGTTTCAGAATATTAGCAGTTTGTTCATCTATACTAATATTCCTAATACTGCTTTTACTCTTAGGAGTTTGTACTACAACTTTTTTATCTGTATTCAGTGCTAGAGTCTTGTTAACAGTAATTATATTGTTGGTAAAATCAATATCAGACCATTCTAGAGCCTGTAATTCACCCTTACGAATACCAGTATAAGCCAACACCCTAAACATTGCAGTTAGCTTTATATCTTGCTCATTCTCTACTAATGTAAGGAATTGTCTTAATTCTTCTTTTGAATAGTATTTATCCTTATCATCTGAAGTTATATCATCATTTTTCTTAGGTAATAAGACATCTTTCATAGGGTTAGTATAAATAACTTTCATCTTAACAGCATAGTCTAAAATCATGCTGCCATAGATCTTTATTTTTTTGAGAACAGCCAGAGAAAAAGTTTTACTGTACACGTTTATCACTTTTTGGCAATAAGGTAGAGTTATCTTTTTCAATTGCATATTTCCCATTTTATCAAGTAATAAATTAAATATATGTTGATTAACAAGTAATGTACTTTCTTTTATAGTATGTTGATATCCTTCATACCATAACTCATATATCTCTTTAAATGTTGTAACATCTGTATTCAGTAAGCCGTTATTAGCTATTTCAGTTTTAATTTTTGCCTCACAAAGCAAAGCTTCTTTTCTAGTTTTAAAACCACGTCTAGTAGTATACCTATCTTTTCTAGTAACCTCATCTTTTCCAAGATAAATATATACCATGTAATAGTTTTTTTCCATCAGATTTTTTTAGTATATTGTTTTATCATTTTTTTATCATTTCCTTTCAATCTAGCACATATCAAAAGAAATTAATAAATTTATTCTATAAAACACCTTGTATTTCAAACGTGAAGGCGTCTAAAATAATTTTCAATATAATTACACCCCAAGATAAACAGCGCGCTTATACACCGTTTAAATGGATGTCGATTTTAAGTAAGCTTGCAAACCTTGTTATTACAACATTTATATGATATAATAGAGTTACTATAATATCAAACTTGTTTATCATTTTTTTCAGCACTAGTATTATTTACTGGTGCTTTTTTTATTTTCTAACATTAACTTTTTATTTGCATTTTCAATTACTAAGTCTATTTCCGATATTAAATACTCACTATCTAATTCAATTTTTTTATTACCGTTAATCATTTTAATAATAAAAAAAATATTATAATAGATACCACTAAGATTAAAAATAATTAATATTCCAACACATAAAAATAGTATCTACAACCCCTTTTCCAGCAAATTTATCAATAATAGCTCCTTTTCACTATACCTTTCGTTACTTCTCCAAATACCGCCCCCACTATAACATAGAAAATATTACTCTTAAAAAAAGATTCTTTTTTTATGAAAATTTCTAAGTAGATGTTTTTAACTTTTTTTAATTTATCAGAATTAATAATTTCTAATGTCGCAATTATTTCAGAATGCTCGAGTAAATTTATTTTTACTCATTAGTTTATCAATTGATTTAGCCTTAGCTTGATTTTTTTCGTTAAGGAATTTATCATTTTTTTCCAACTCATCGTTACTTTTTTATTTCTTTAAAAAAATTTTACTCAAATCAATAGACTTCCCTCTTTTTACGCATTTCCCCCTCTACTTGAATATTATTCAAATTAATAGAAGCCTCTCTTGTTTTAAGTGTTTCTTTCTCTACTTTATCCTTTTTTTCTTTCTTTTTTTCTCTTTTTTTAGTATATAAAAAAATTCACAATTTTACTTGAAAAATAATCACTTACTTTATAAATAAATGTAGCCAGTCCAAAAAGAATAATTCCAGACACAAGATATCCTAATATATCATACATAATTATACCTTCCTTTCTATTTCTTAGTTCATATTCCTACTCTAACTTGCCTATAACAGGTGCTATATATTTGCAGTCTGGTATTTCAGTAATCTTACTAATTTGATAAGTATTATCACGATTTATGATGAAATAATCGGCTTCTGTATTCAGTGGAACGCGATCTATAGTTTTGTAATGAGCCAAATAATAAAGAGTATTTTCTTCATCAACAATGATTCCAGTTACCCTTTTAAAATCTTCAATATTATATTTATTTTTAACTCAATTATTGTATAATCTGACCCCTGTGAATAATAAATATAGGGATGAAGCGACTCGTCATTTTTTTAATATTAACACTTATCAATCTTTCTAATGAAAAAGTTGCTAAAGTTTTTTTACAGTTAAGTAATACCCTTCTAATTCTTTTTTTAATCAATTCATTTATATTCTCAATATCAGAGCTAAACTTAACCTTATTTTTTTAATATCATTTCTTTCAATAAACTCAATCAACGCATCATAGGGAAAGGCATATTTCATAAATTCTGTCTTTCTTTCATAAACAGGAGTTTGGAAAATATCAGACTTATCAAAAAAATAGTTATGCAAAAACTTTTTTTCAGCAACACTTTTTATTTTCTAATATAATATCTTTTTATTCTATTATATTTTTTTCAATAATACCTTGAATTACGTCTGATAAAGCATTATTAAATGCACTTTGAATTTTTATCCAATTCATTTACTGTAATTGTATTATTATTAAATTCACTTGTTTGTTTTTATATGTTTTTTTAGTAGCATTTACTAGTGTTTTTAGTACTAATTTCTTTATATGGATACTTACTACTCATTAAAAAGTCCTTCAATATTAATGTCTAAAAAAATTCATCAATAGATCCATATAATAATTCATTCAGTGTTATATCCCCTAAACTAGCAATTGCTGTTAATCTCTGTTTATTAGGTAACGTTTTTACCTTGTTCCCATCTAAGAATATTACTTTTATCAGCATTAAATCTAGCACCAAACTGTTCCAAAGTGTCAGATAATTTTAAACGAATATTCTTAATACGGATACCTACACTGTTTTTATCAACACTTAATTTCAAAAAAATCCCACCTTTCTACTTACAATTATAACATCTTCTATAAAAAAAGAATATAGAAAGTTGAAAAAAATTGCTCAATTTGTATTGACATTTTTTTTATAGGATATTATAGTAGTAAATATAGGTAGGTTGCAAAAAATTGCTCTTTTAGTAACCTCATCTATTTTATAGTTAAGTTGCAAAAAATTGCTTTAGAAGGGGGTGGTTAGATGAAATTCAAGGCAAACACGCATAAATTAACAGAATTGCTCGCTATTCAAGGATATAATAAAACATCCTTCGGGCGTGCCAGTGGTTTAAGTTATCAAACTTTAATGAATGTGTTTAATAAAACACACTTAGCGACTCCCAAGGTTGCAAAAAAGATATGTGATACTTTGCAAGTTGACATATCAGAAGTTTTTACTTTAATCACAAAATAAAAAACCTTTCAAGTATCCGACGACCAAATCTGATTACTTAAAAGGTTTGAGGGAAGTACTTTAGAAAAGTACTTACTTTCATTATACCACAAGAAAGGAAATTTCTAAAATGGATAATAAAGAATTATACATAAACAGCTTATGTTTTACAGTAGTATTCTTTCCACTAGTAACAGCATTAATATATACTGCTGCTTTGCTAATGGATACCATATTTAATTAAAGGAGAGTGAGTATATGTTCAGTGAAGATTTTGAACAACAAGTAATAAAGGCAGTTCGTGAAATTGTCAAGGATATCTTGAAAGATGAAATTAAGCAAGATAGACGTTACAACCAAACAGAACTATGTGAAAACTTAGGTATAGGGGGCGATACCCTATCAGACCTTAATAAACGAGGTTTAAGACCTACCAAAGTTGGTAGACAATATATTTACTTAGAAAGCGAAGTAAATAAATTCTTGAAAGAGAATACAATTTAAAATTTAAAAATTCTAGCACATATCAAAGGATAATGAGAGTAATTAAATCATTACTTCACAATTTTATAAAAAGGAGATAATAAAAATGAATAAGCAAGAAGTAATTAAAAGAGTTGAAGTTATAGAACAAAGGTTAACAAGTTTACAAATAACAATGGAGTTGTTAGCTAAACACACAGAAGTAATTCAAGTAGTTACAACTGATGATTTATATAGTTTAAATCTACCAACTGATGCATTACTTAAATGTTGGGATAAAGCAATTAATGGTCATTATTTACTCGAATCAACTAATGATATAGCTTTCGATACATCAGAAGTATTATCGAGTATATGCAATAAGGAACTATATGAACTAAAAAGAATTATAGAGGATGTGATGGAATTTGATTTATAAACAAACTGGGTACAGGAGTAACGTATTAAGTCCCTTTAATACTGACAAGAAGCCCTTAGAGGTTATTACTAATACTTTTGTATCTACCATTGAAGCAAACACTAATATTAAAAATTATAAGGCTAAAGAGATGCTGTATTTCATTAGTGGAGATATTACACCAAATGAAGACGGGAGTTATGCAAGGAATGATAATAATTTAAAATCAAGAGATCTTATTGTTATAGATATCGAAGATACAGGGCTAACCTCCAAAGAGGTACAAGCTATCATACAAGAGAGATTATCAAGTTATAAATACCTTTTGTACTCAAGCATCTCACATAAGCCAAATAACCCACGTTTAAGGCTTGTGATTGAACCAGATAGAGAAATACTCAAAGAGGAGTACAAACCGACCATACAGCATATTATGGCGTTGTTAGAGCTTGATTATGATAGAAGTAGTTTCACATGGTCTCAATTACAAGGGTTACCAATTGCAGTACGTGATAACGAGCATATATTTATAAAAAAACTAGATGGATTACCCTATCCAGTCCAAGAAGCTAGTAAGGAAAAACAAGTTGTTACAACATACACCAGCGATCCTATACAAGCATTTACCAAAGTATCTCATGATGAAGCAATTTCAATTATGGAAAGATATATTGAGAATGAACAAGGTAAATTACAAGAAAGAAATGATTATTACCTATCTTGTTTAACCACAATTGCTAAAAGCGTTGTTAGTGGAGAACTGGATTATGAAACGGCTATTGACTGTATAGAATTGTTAGCTTTAAATAATGAGTCTTGGAAATTAGATAATATAAATGAGCTTAATGGAGAAATACAACGTGCTAATGGAAATATTGACTATTTCAAGAATAAGTACACTTTCCTAAGTAAGTTCAAGAAAACTCAACAAAAAAAATAAAGCTAACTAATGCAGTTAATAAAAAAATAATTTAGTAATAACAACTGATGAGAATGGTAAAAGTAATTCAAACATTAGAAAAATCTAGAGAAAATAATTTTTATCTTTTAGTTCCAATTGCATACAATGAACTAACTGATGTTATAGAAATAACAGATAAGAATGGTAAAATCAAACCTTTAGAAAAACGAGATAAAGAATTACTTAGAATGGATATAGAAAAACAGTTTAAATTTAAAGCTAAATTAGTTGATCTAGATACAGCAATAGTTAGTGCTAGCGATAAGTTTAGATACCACCCTATTAAAAATAAAATAGTTACTAAAACATGGGATGGTAAACCAAGAGCCGAAAGTTTTTTTATTGATGTGTTGGGAGTAGAAGATAACCAATACAACCGTGAATGTACTAGAAAATGGTTGTTAGCAAGTCTGACAAGACTATTTGATAATGGTGTAAAATTTGATGAAATGATTATATTGCAAGGTGGCCAAGGTATAGGAAAGAGTACAACCTTACAACGTTTATCGTTAGGTTACTATACTGATATAACTGAGAAAATAAGTGATGAAGTAACATTCAAGGTATTAAGGACTTGGCTTGTTGAATTATCAGAACTTAGCACCATGGTTAAAACGGATAGCGATACTTTTAAGGCTTGGTTGAGTGCTACAAAAGATACAGTTCGCAAAAGATATGCAACTGATCCAACAGACCACCCTCGTACCTTTGCAGTATTAGGAACCACTAATAATAAAGAAATTCTAAAGGATAGAACTGGTAATCGTAGATATTGGTTAATGTATTGTGAAAAAGATAGAATTAAGCACTCTATTTGGAGTTTGGATTATGAATACATATTGCAATTATGGAGTGAAGTTTATCAGTGGTACTTGAGTAAGGAGTCCCTACTGATATCTGAAGAAACTAAGCAATATATGGAAAACTTGTCTAGTGCTGCATTAGAGTATGATCCATTGGAAGAAAAAATAGTTAACATCCTGGATATGTATGTTCCTAAAAACTGGAAGGAAGTTATTAATAACCCCCAAAAAAGGCACAATTATCGTTTTTACGTAAATGAGTATATTACTTTTGGTAATACTAATAACAAATTCCCATTTGAAACACAAATTTTCGATATTACAACTAGTGAATTGTTATATCTTTCTTGTGATGATGACGAATTTAAATTAGATTTAAGAGGAAATTCTCAAGCGAAAGCAGTTAATAAGATTATGAATAATCTTCCTAATTGGAAAAAAAGTGAGAGCATTAGACGTTCCCACAGTGGTAGAGGGTTGAAAGGATTTAAAAGAAAATTTGTATAACGCTTTTAAAAATAGCATAAGACCAGGCTTTACTCTTTTCACGCTTTACTAAGAAATAATAAAGCGTACCTTTAAAAATATTGGTATGACTGGCTTCACAAGATTATTTACGCTTTACGCTTTATATATTAATAAAAAGTAATAATTAGTATAGGTATTATGAGTACGTGATACAGTGTATAAGATTTATATAAGTTTTATGATAAATTCAAAGGCGTAAAGCGTTAGATACACTTCAAAACCAGTTGTACCAAGTGTTTAAAGCTAACACCTTTAAATTTATTAAAGGCGTAAATAAAGAGTTAAAAGCGTAAAAAAACTAAGTAAGAAGGTAAATATTAATGAATAAAGAGAAAATTAAATTAGATTTGCTAAAGTTAATTAAAAATCAAGAGCATACTACATTCATGGATATTGAACAATACTTTGACGCTATAGGTTTCAATTATCGCGGAATTACTGAAATAGTAACAGTAAATCACAATGTTATATTATGGAATAATTGGAATATTGAAGCAATAAAAATAGTAAATGAATTGTTAGAATGTAATTTAATTACAATGTTCAAGACTTATGAAGAACTTTACATTATTGACGGTTTATGTACTGGAATACCTGTTTACCAAGGTAAGAAACCTTACAAACAATGGCTGCCAGTAGAATTTAATTAGAGGAGTAATATGTCTTACCTATTAGTGGAGTTTATAAATATTAAAATTAAATAAACAAGGAGGTACAGACATATGTACAAAGTAACAGATATAATCAAGGCCGTAAGCACAACAGATAGCGAGGAGCTATTCAGAGAAATAAGGGAATGGCGTGATGAATTAGAGGATTATGAATTTATTGGCCGTGTTGAATTTTTCAAAAAAGATGGTGAGACTGAACCATTGATTGCATATTTACATATATGTCAAGAATTATAGAAAGGAGTTAGCTTATGCAGTTATCAATAAATCAACAAATCAATCTAGACCTTGTAATCGAGCGTTATCTGGATAATAAGGCCACGAATATCAAAGCCTTAGTAAATGGTTACCTGGATACTTTAGAAGGCTCAGAACGTGAAATATTGATAACTGTATTTATTTATTTGCAACGTGAGATAAAGTCTAATCGTGAAAGAGAAATTATCGAGAAACATAAAGTAAATATATATACCTTACTTTCTCAAAATGGCATCTTAAGGGATGAAGAACAAAAGACTACAAAGCAAGTAAATAGCGGTGAACTCACAATAAATAATTTCACCGAATATTCAACCGATACTAACAAATTAGAAAGGTTGAAAAGATATGAGGACCTTACTAATATTATTGAGAGTCTATCTGATAAACTTGAATTATTAGAAGAACTTAAAAATAATCAATCAGAGATCCAGGTATCTGACTATACAAGAGTAAAAGTCAAATGCAGTAATAATGGATATGATTACAAGAGATTAAGTATTATTTCAGATATTCAAGAAACTGAACGCTTAATCAGTCACTATTCTTCTGAATTACAACAAGAGAAGACTTATTTATTAGGTATATTTGATAAGATACCATGTAACCATACTAAAAAAATATATTACTTACGATACATACAATTAAAACCATGGTATCAGATATCAAAGAATCTAGAAAAGAGTTTGACCTGGTGTAACAAGCAACATAGTGACTATTTAAAAGTGTTAGAGATTGAACCTCTCAACCACGATTAAGGCGTGAAAAAATAGATTGAAGAAAGAAAGTGGGATCGATATGTATGAATCGTTTAAAACCAAGGACATAATTAAACATAAACAAGTTATGAAAGAGTATGTCGTTGAAAAAGTACCATGCAATTTGGGCGGTTATAAATATTATATCAAGTGTTACAAGTGCGATAATAAATGCTTGAAAATGTATATTAGTGAGGATAAGAAACTTGTATGCAGCACTTGTATAGGACTAAGGAAGGAACAGCTTAATAGAAATAAAAATGATGAGTCAAGATACTATGACTTAATGTTAAAAGAGTGTTATAGGGTCGATAAACTATACGATCCGAATAATGCGTTTAAATTTACATTTCTTGGCTTCCCATTAAAACCGCCACGAATGAACCAGGAGAAATATTTTAAAGCACTAAAGAAATACTTAGATTACAGAAAAAAGTATTATGAATGCTTGAACAAAAGAAAGGAGACATAACTATGTTAGAAGTGAACAAAAACAATATAAATACTAGTAGTGAGGTATCATTACAAGATAAATTGATGAGAAGGATGCTAGATGTTGGAATTGAAGATGACAAGATAATAGCTACACTTTCTGAATTTAAAGACGAGGACTTTTCTTCTAAAAGCAATGATATTGCACTAGAAGAAATTAGAGAGTTAAGAAATGATATTGCTTCATTACACCAAAACAATAAGACTGAAAGCATCAGCGATATAGCAAATAGTTACAACATTAGAAATAAATAGGAGGTTTAGATTATGGAAAGAATTCAAAATAAAATTACAGAACTAGAACAACTAGAAGCTAACAATGATGAATTGATTAAGGAGATAGATAATAGAATTGATAATGCTGCTAAGGAATTAGAAGCTATTCAAAGTAAAAATAGCGCTACTCTCTCAATTAGTGACAAGGTTGACCTTAAGACTAAAAAAACTGAAGCTATAACTAAGATTAATACCTTAAGAGCAACGAAGGAGGATATTCAGAAAGAATTTAAGGATCAAAGAAAAGAATTAATAATGGAATTATCTGAATTAAGAGAGTTCTTCACTAAAGAAGAAAATGAGTTCCTCTCTAGAAAAATTTCACTACTGGATGAAGTTATAAACCATGCTGTTAAGTATGCAAACAAAAAGCTAACTGAACTTCAGAAAGATGGTAAAGAAAAAACTCAGACTATCGAACCACTTAAAGCGAAAGTAAATTCTTACCTTGGAGAAATTGAAGGTATTCCACTAATAGAAAGTGAATGCGCCCCCTATTCTCCTTATGCTTTTACTTATGCACAGAAACAGCTAGAAACCGCCTGTCAAGAATTAGTTAGAACATTCTGTAAATATAATTAATAAAATTAAAAACAAGCCATGTACCACAAAACACGGCTTGTTTTTTCTAATAAGAAAGCTACATCTATTATATCAGAGTTAGCTTATATTTTCAATTTCAAAACTATATAGAATATTTAATTATTAGAATCAATATTGACTTTATTTGAAAAATATCTTACAATAAAAATAGTAATTTATTTAATTATTTATTCGGAGGATAGTATATGAATTGTAATCACCTTTTCTTAATTGTTGTCACTCTTATTCTTTTAATTATGGAACTTTGTTATTTTTTTAAAGAAAAAAAGGACGTATCAAATGATTCTTTAAGTAAAAAAAATAAGGAAGTACAAAAAAATTCTATGTTTTCACCTGAAAAAAACGGGGGCAAAGATTATTCTTGTATTTTATTTATTTATTTCCACTAATAATTCCTGCTGTTAGACCAGGTGGGTCAGGATTCAACATTTTCGATTCAATAAAATCAAATATGAGTTTTTATGCTACAGCATTAACTATAACATTTACTGTTTACTCTTTCCTTGAAACTCAAAAAGCAACAGAAAAAGAACGAAATGATAGAGAGGATAAAGAGAATAAAGAGAAGGAAAAAAGGGAAAATAAAGATTTTGAATTAAGAGAAAAAGAACTCGAAGCTAAAAGAGATTATTATAGACCAATATTTGTGGTAGAAAAAGATAAAACTAATAATAAAAAAATCAAGTTAGATTATTAATGAAAAAAATGAGAATTTGTATTTAGAAAAATATAGTACATTATAAGTACGAACATGGAAATTTGATTAAAGGCGATGTGCAACATCTAAAAATCTAATCAAATATTAAATGGAGAACCTAGTAGTGATTTTTATATTACAGCAGAAACATTGCTAGGCGAAGTTATTTTTATTCTATTATTTTTTTATAGAGATCGTAAAAAAACATTATTACTACCTAAAAAGCAAATAAAAGTCCTATTGAGCCTTCGTACAGAATAATAGATTCTATTTACGCAACTAATATAAATAAAAATCTGGGGTACTTACAATAATTTATATGAGTTAGATGAAAATAATGAATACGACAAAGCTAATATTTTGAAAAAAAAGCTTTTTCCTGTTAGAATAAATCTAGTCACTTATACTAGATTAGAGCAAATAAACTTATATAACATGGGATCTCTGAAAATGTTTTTTTAGTGATAGTTTCTCTTACTTATATGGTCTTGTTTACCCCGAAAACAAATTTGATGAGAAGTTACATAAATTATTAAAACATCTTATTATAATACTTAAAAAAACGTTAAAGATTATATTGAATTTTTCAACAGATGAGACTAAGTATAATGATTTTTATAAAAGGTTTAGAAAACCATAAAATAGTAAGTCAAAATAGTTTATCTTATCAAGATCTTATCAGTACTTCACGCATTTTAACTATCATAATGGAATACTTAAACTATTCATCGCAGAACATCAAAAAAATCTATATAAAGAAAAATAATCCTATAAAAAGTCTTCCAATTTTTTTAGAAATTATAGAGGCGTATTTAGAGTCATTATCACATAGTGATTTTAATGAACTTGAAAAGGTATTACAAATATTAATGCGTACTTTTTGAAATCATTGAATTTGATAAGAACATTCCTAGCGATGTAAATAAAATATATTTAGATGAAGCAAAAAGTCACCTACTTGAATACCAAGGTTTTTTTAAAAATAAAAATTAATAAAAAAAGCTGTCATAGTTTTTTTAATCCCTTTGATATGTGCTAGATAATTGAATATATTTTTGACAATGTAATTGACAATGTATTTTAAAATTTTACAGGAAAATACAGGAAGAAAGATTTTACAAAACCTTAATATAATAACTGTTGTTCCATGTTAGTAGTTGTCAAAACATCCAAAGTAAAACAGAGAAACTAAATAATAAAGTTAGAAAAGCCTTAAAGTATTAACGTTTAAGGCTTTTTGTTTTTCGCTTTGTCCCATATTTGACCCACACATTAGAAATTAACGTATTTTGCGAACTTCTTTCCGACTTCTTTTCATTGATAGCTAATACAAAACAATAAAAAAGCCCTATAATCTTTATAACAGCTTTACTTGTTAAAAGATTGATAGAGCTTAATTAAATGAAAGGAAAATCAATTATTTATTTTAGTAATTTTACTCTTCATCTTTTTTTATAGCTTTTTTTACACCATCAACTGCACCTTCTACAGCATCTTTCGCATCTTTTGCTACTTCTTTAACTTTTGCGATTACTTTTTCTGCAGTTCCTTCTTTTTCAGTTTTTTCATCTCCAGTTAATTTTCCTACACCTTCTTTTATAGACCCTTTAACTTGATCTACTTTATCATCAACTTGGTCTGTATTTTCATCGTCTTTCTTTACAGCATTTTTTACGCCATCAATTGCACCTTCTACAATATCTTTTGCATCTTTTGCTACTTCTTTAACTTTAGAAATTACTTTTTCTGCAGTTCCTTCTTTTTCTGTTTTTTCATCTCCAGTTAATTTTCCTACGCCTTCTTTAACTGTACCTTTTTGCTTGTTCTAATTTTTTTCTTCTAATGACATAATTTTTGCCTCCTAATATAATTAAATTATTCTTTGTTATTGCAATAAATTATTTTTCTTTATTTTCACCAATCTCTTTTAATACTTCTTTAGTCTCATCGGCGATTTTATCAATCTCTTCATTTGTTTTTTTATCTTCAACTTCTTCTACAGCTTTAGATACATTTTATCTTTTCTTCTGCCGGTACACTAACTCCTCCTTCTAGTGTCATAATAACACCTCCCTTCCAGAGCAATTCTTTTTTTAAAAAAATTAGTTATTTTAATTCTTTATTATTGAACTCGTTTTTTTTCTTTAGATTTAGAACCTTTTTCATCTTCTTTATCATCATCGTTAACTTTGTCTTTAACAGCCTCTACACCATCTTCAACCTTTTCTTTTGCAGTTGAAAGACCATCACTAATACCAGCTTTTGCTGCCTCAAACTTCTCTGAAGCAAATTCTCCTGTTGATTCAACAGCATTTGTTACTCTATCTTGTAAGCTTACTGAATCAGCTTCATGTTGTTCTTTAGTTTTAATATCAACAACATTAACGTTTACTTCTACTACTTCTAAATCTGTTATATTAGAAATATCATTTGTAATAACTTTTTTTATCTCTTGATATAATTCAGGAACATTTTTCTTATATTCAACTATAATATTTAAATCTACAGCTACCTGTTCTTTACCAACTTCAACATTTACTCCCGAAGTAACATTGTCAGTATTAATTATTTTATCTGTTAGGTTAGAGAAAAACCCTCCATCAACAGCTAGCAATCCTGAAATATTTTCTAAAGAAAAACCTATAATTTTTTGAATGACTTTATTTTCGTAAGTTAGTTCCCCTTTAACTTCTTCTACGTTTTTTTATTTACATCTTTTTTTCATTTTTCTTTTTTTATTTGTATTTGACATATTAAAGCTCCTTATTTTTATAATTTTTTTATTTTGTATGTAATACCCTATTCCTGCTCCTAAAGCACCTAGTATCAAAACAAATAGTGTTTTAAAAAAACCAAAGAATAGAATAAAACAAGCTAGAATTACTCCTAACAATCCCGATATGATTGGGTATTGATATTTTTTAAACCATTCCATATTTTATATCCTCACTTTACACGACTTGTATTCTTATTTGTTACTTTAACTTCTTTTCGTGGTTTAATATCTGATACTGAAATTTTAAGTTTTACAGCATGATCAATACCAAAGAACTGTTTCAAGCCTTTAGCAATTTCATCTTGTATAAGTTGACCTTTATTTACAACATCTTCGGCAGTATTAACTTCACCTTTCACATCAATATAACATTTGTTCTTTCTACTATTTACGTGAACAGTAGGATTATTGATTAACCCATTATCAGTTACTAAACAACTCACAAACCCTTCAAGAGCTGAATTTTTTACTGAAAGTTTACCATCTGCATCAGATAGTTTAACTTCAAGATGTTGTTTAGGATAAAATATCACGATTAGTATCAAGAATAATACCAAGATTGCTAAAACCAAAGTAGCCCCAGAATACATATCTAGAAAGGTAATAGTCTATATTAGAATTTTGTTTCCAATCATATAATTGTATATCTAAACTACTTACTTTATGATATTCTAGCAGAATAGGAATCAAAACTGTCAAGATTAAAATACAGACAATAAAGGAAAGTATTTTTTTTATTTTCGACATATTGAATCCTCCTATCAGTTAATTTTATATCATACTTTACAGCAAAAAGACTTCTATTCCTTTTTACCAAAGAAGAATGATACTACAGCAACAACAATCACTGCACCTAAGATAGAAGGAACTAATGCCATCCCTGCTAAATTAGGACCCCATGTTCCAAATAGTGATTGCCCTACAGAAGAACCAATTAATCCTGCGATGATATTAGCAATGATACCCATTGCTCCACCTTTACGAGTAATTCCTCCTGCAATAAAACCAATAAACCCTCCGACAATAAGTGACCAAATCATAAGATTACCCCTTTCATTTTTATTTAGATATTTACTTGTTTAATCCCTAACCGTTAAATAGTTTATAAATATCTATGTAATTATTACTATATATGAATAAGCATCAACAAACAAGGGAAACGCTCACAACGTTGTTGTATATACATTTATCATCTCTAAAATAATTTTTATAATTCTGAAAAATTCAAAATCATCGATATAGAAATCAGCATATTTAAATATTATACTTAAGGTTTATCAGAAAGAATTTATAAGCAATCCAGTTAATTTTTATATATATTTTTTTGTAGTAATAAAAAAATATATTATTTAGAGATTTTTATTAAATTAATAAATAAATTTTTAAAAATTTTTTTATCTAAACACTTTTGACAATAATTGATATCGTTTATCATTTAAGACTAATTATTTATTTTTTTAGTAAAAAAATATTAACTTTATTTTCACTTATTTAAGAGCCACTACTAAATTTAGGCTTTTTTTCTAGGTTAGTTTTCATAAGATCGGAACTTTCGCCACCATAAAGAGATCATAGCGATAACGAACTCTCGAGTAGTAATAATACTAATTCATAAAATACTAAATATTACTACTAAGTTACTTATGAGAATGAAGTGTTTTTAATCTAAAACTTCACATTCCTCCTTCCCTAAAAAAAAATAATACCCTTAATTACTTTAATATACGCTAGATAATTGAATATATTTTTGACAATGTAATTGACAATATCTTTTAAAATTTTACAGGAATATACAGGAAGAAAGATTTTATAAAACCTTAATCTAATAACTGTTATTCCATGTTAGTAATTGTCAAAACATTCAAAGTAAATAGAGAAACTAAATAATAAAGTTAGAAAAGCCTTAAAGTATCAACGTTTAAGGCTTTTTGTTTTTCGCTTTGTCCCATATTTGACCCACACATTAGAAATTAACGTATTTTGCGAACTTCTTTCCGACTTCTTTTCATTGATAGCTAATACAAAACAATAAAAAAGCCCTATAATCTTTATAACAGCTTTACTTGTTAAAAGATTGATAGAGCTTAATTAAATGAAAGGAAAATCAATTATTTATTTAGCAATATTATTATTATTCTTCATTTTTCTTTACAGCATTCTTCACGCCATCAACTGCACCTTCTACAGCATCTTTTGCATCTTTTGCTACTTCTTTTACTTTAGAAACTACTTTTTCTGCAGCTCCTTCTTTTTCTGTTTTTTCATCTCCAGTTAATTTTCCAAGACCTTCTTTAACTGAACCTTTTACTTGTTCTAATTTTTCTTCTAATGACATAATTTCACCTCCTAATTTAATTAAATTATTCTTGGTTATTGTAATAAATTATTTTCTTTATTTTCACCAATCTCTTTTAATACTTCCTTAGTCTCATCGGCGATTTTATCGATCTCTTCATTTGTTTTTTTATCTTCAACTTCTTCTACAGCTTTAGATACATTTATCTTTTCTTCTGCCGGTACACTAACTCCACCTTCTAATGTCATAATAACACCTCCCTATAATTATTTAGATATTTACTTTGTTTGTCCCAATTTTTTTAAATATCATACGAATATCTATCTAATTATTACTATATATGAATAAACGGTATTAATCAACGAAAACGCTCACAATATTGATGTGATAATATTCTATATCCTTATATTATCTTATAATCCTTGAAATTTTCTAAAAATAGTTATAGAAATAATTTCAATTAAATATTATTATTTTTTTAATTTACTTATAGCTTCTTCTTGCTAATTAATAAACCTTTATAAAATAAATATATATTTGTATATTCAAATAATAAAAAAATACATCTAAATTTATAGAATATATTAAATTTAATAATAAACTTAAATTTTTTTCTAAAAACTTTCAACGTTAATTGATTTCACTTATCATATATAACTATTTATTTCTTATACATTCAACAATAAAAAGCTCTATAATCTTTATAGTTATTTAACAACCACAAAAAAAATATAGAGCTTTTTTTATAATTTTAAAAAAATTAATCTTTTTTTAAATAAGTTTTTTTACGGTATCAATAGCACCTTCAACATTACCTTTTTGAATCTTCAGCTACTTCTTTTACTTTTTGATACTACATTTTCTAATTCGATATTTCTCATCTCCAGTAATTTTTTTCTAAACCTTCTTTTTATTGAATCTTTAGCTTGATTAATTTTTATCTTCAAATGTCATAGTCATACCTCCATTTTTTTAATAATAACACTTTATACTACAAGTTCATTTTTAGTCAATTAACTAGCTCATATAACTTCACTATTTTTTTCAAGATATCCTTTACCTATTTTTTTAGAAATCTAGAAACCTATTTTTAAAGCGGCACACAATTTGTTTTTTTAAAAAGATATATGATAGAATAACACTATATTAGGAGGCAGACAATGAAGAAGTTTTTTTAGAAAAAAAGTACCCTATTTAATTTTTTTCTTTCTTTTTTTATTTATAATACTTCCTCTGTGTTCTTATTTTTATATCAAATAGATCAGGAATGATAATATGGTTACTTCTTTTCTTATATCCAATTGTCAATTTCATTATATCTTTTCTATATGCATATAATAAAGAGGATTTTTAGCTACTTATTTTTCTATTCTCGTAGGAGCCTTTTTATCTATTATCTTGTCTAATTATATTAAATTTTTGATATTCTAATTTATGGTTTTATTATATATTTTTCTTTTAGTTTGTGTGGGCAAGGTATTGGCTTTTCTAGTAAGACAACTTCGTAAAAATAAAAAAAGTACTAAAAAGGTTAGTAAAAAGGTTAGTAAAAAGTAAGTTTATTTAAAAAGATGTGATTTAATTATTAAATCACATCTTTTTTATTATATTTCATATCCTAAAAGCATTCCGCCTTCTTCTCCGTAAAAACTACAGATTCCAGAAGTTGGTACTGAGATAAACTCTATATTAGAGAATTTCTCAGATAATTTCTCTTCTATTTTTTTACAAATATTCTCATTGTTTCTGTGCGTGATAACTGCTCTTCCTCCCTTGTACCCTGCTTTAATCATCTCATCGACAACAGCAGCAACAGCTTTCTTCTCCCCACGAACTTTATGTAATAGATGCAATGTTCCTTCTTTACTAGCTTCTCCTACCATACGCATATTTAATAATCCTACAACAGCTGCAGCAAGTTTAGATAAACGACCATTTTTCACTAAATTATCTACTTTTTCTAATGCAAAAATAAGCTTCGTATTTTTTTGATATTCATTCATTCTTGCTACTACTTGATCAAATGATAATCCTTCTTTTATTAATTCATTTATCTTAAGAAGAAATAGATCATTTTGACCTCCCGCTGAAAGAGTGTTAATTACATGAATGTTGACATTTTCATCTTCTTCTTTTAACATTTTTTGGGCAACGATAGCACTAGTGTAACTACCTGACAATCCTCCAGTTAAAGTTAAAACTATTATATTTTCTGCTCCTCTATATGCTGATAAAAATGCATCTGGACTAGGACAAGCAGATTTAGCTGGTTCCGAACTAGCATACATTGCTTTCATCATTTCATCTATATCCATATCCAATGTATCAATATATATTTTATCTTCTATTTGAAGCGTAAATGGTACCCTTTCATAGACAACATTTTCTGCTTTATTTGGTATTTCTCTAAAATCACAAGCAGTGTCTACAACTATCTTCCACGACATAATTTACCTCCAGGTATTATATTATTTTAATTTTTCTACTAAATCATGAGTTTTTTTATATAATCTAACAGTATCACAAGCTGAAACTATTACTTCTGGTAAACCTTCTCTTTTCTCTTCATTCATACACATAACGAAGTTATCATACATAGCTTCAGAATCGCCATCTTTTGTTAAACTACTTATAGTTTTACTAATTTCTTGAATAGCAAATACATTTTTCAAGCATGTAATAACTATTAATCTTGCTAATTGTCTACGACTATATTTTTTCTTTATTGGTTTATCTAGATGACCATTTTTCACATAATTATTTATCATCGCAGCTGTTAAGCCTTTATCATCATCAACAATTGATGAACTATCTAACTGATTTACATATAGTAATACTTGGTCTAGATATAAATCAATAGTAGGTAACTCAGACCATTTCGGATAAACTTTTTTCAAATTCTCTTCTCCTTACAATCTAGTTTCGATAATCATATTATATAGTTTTTAAAAAATATAGTCAAGGAATATAATAAAAAAGATTTTGCAATAATAATATTATTACAAAATCTTTTATTTACTTAGCTGTATTAAGTTTTTTACTTATACCTCTACTAAGATTTAAATAGTATCCTAAAACTCCTAATGCATATACAGCAAGACCTATTATCCATCCTATCCATAATCCATCAATACCTACACCTTTAGTAAATACTAGATAATATGCTACTGGAATCCCTACAATATAATATCCGACAAACATTGCTAGACATATAGGAACTACTTTTTTATAACCACGTAGTACACCTGCTAAGGCAGATGCAAATGAATCACACAGTGCAAATCCTATAGCAAATATTAATAAGTGTGCAGTTAAATCTATCACTCCACTATCAGTACTATATAAGTAAGGTATTTGAGTATCAAAAAGAAGTACTATTAATCCAGCAACACCTGAAGAAATAACTCCAAGAGCCACACTCAAAGCCGTATAACTCTTTGCAAGTTTATAATCTTTAGCACCTACATGATATGCTACAATAATTGTTGCCGTATTCGCTACACTTACAGGTAAACTATACAAGAAGCCAGAAAAGTTTAGTGCTGCTTGATGCGATGCTATAATCGTTGTATCAAAACGGGATACCATAAGTGACAATGTAGAAAATACTACTGTTTCTAATGCCGTAGCTATCGCAATTGGAATACCTAATTTAAAAATTTCACCCCAATATTTAAACCTAATACCCTCTTTTTTAAATATTTTATATTTATTAATTTTCGGATGTTTTAAAGTTAAAAAAAGAGCTATAAAAAATAGCACAGTGTATGTTAATGACACAGCTATCGCGTTACCTGCACCACCTAATTCAGGCATACCAAATTTACCAAAAATAAATCCATATGCTAAAGTAACATTTACCGGTACAGAAATTATCATCATAATCATCGACAATCTTGTTAATCCTAAACTGTCCATAAATGAACGCAATACTACATATAAAAATATAGATAACACTCCAAAACTTTCATAATACAAATAATTTTTAGTTATTGTCGCTATTTTGGCATCCATCCCCAAACTATCTACAATAGGAGCAGCTAATGTATTAAGTGCTATTACTAGAATAATACTGATAAGTACTGCTATATATAAAAATTGTCTAACCATTACTGGGATTTCTTCTTCTCTTTTCTTCCCGATTAAATGTGAAACTATTGGAACTATTGCAAGAACTATTGCATTCAATGTATACATTACAGGGTTCCAAATATTAACTCCCATACTAACACCTGCAAGGTCTGTTGGGCTATAGTGCCCAGCCATAAATGTTCCTATCATTCCTGATGAATAGGATATTACCTGATAAATTAATACTGGTAAAAGTAATTTAATGAAAATCTTTCCACGTTCTTTTATATTTTTACCTTGATACATAACTTCTTCCTTCATATATTTTTCCTTCACTTAACTTCTACATAAAAAAAATCCAAAAGCTAATACTTTTAGATGTTATCGATTTATAATAAGATGCAACCGAGACTTGAATAGATTAAAAAACCGTTAGTCTAATCGCCAACTCAACCTTGACTAAAACTTACACCCACAGAAGACTTACTTAATGCTGCTTCCTTCCGGACCTGACATGGTTCATAAGTACTGCGTCGTAAGGAGCCTCAGTCTCAACATTACGTGTTAGACTCGACATTCCCTATTCTACCCGCATCTCGGTATTCGGCCTTGCTAAAGCGGATTGCAAGTACAGGGCACCGCTAACTCCCCACCTAGCATTTTATTATTATAGCAAATTTGAAAATAAAAAGCAAGTTTCAAATTTTTTATTTAAACATATTCATTAATATTCTATCACTAAGTCTAGGGAATAACTGGCTTATTTTTACCCCTAAAGTATATATAAATGGTAAATTCACTTCTCTTTTTTCTCTTTCTATTCCTCTAATAATTTTAGAAGCCACAAGTTTAGGTGTTAATGATTTATTTCCTAGTGCTTTTATATATGTTTTATCTTTATCAGCTATATTAAAGAAGTTTGTAGCTACTGGTCCAGGATTAACTGTCATTACATGCACATTATCCTTTTTTAGTTCTAATCTTAATGCATTAAAATACCCAATTAATGCAAACTTAGTCGCAGAATATACAGATGTTTTCGGAGTAGCTATCTTTCCTGCTAAAGAGGCTATCGTCACAATACTACCTGTTTTTCTTTCTTGCATCTCTTTCGCAATTTCACTAGTCAATTGAATTGTTCCTATAACATTCGTATCAAACATTTTAACTACTTCATGATCACTAAACTCATTATAATCCTTCATTAGTCCGTAACCTGCTGCGTTTATAAGAATATCTATTTCACTAACATTTTGCAATATTCCTTCTACTTCTTCTTGCGAGCTCATATCAACCGAATAAGTCTCAGTCGTAACTTTTCCAAGGTTTTCGCATTTTTTAGCAACCTTATCAAGTGCTTCTTTTCTTCTTGCCACTAGGATAAGCTCTACATTTCCCTTTCGAGAAAATTGATAAGCTAGTTCACGTCCTAAACCACTTGATGCTCCTGTTATTAAAATTCTTTTTCCATTTAAATCCATAATTAACCTCTTATTCTTTATGATTTTCACAAGTACATTGTCCCTTGATACAATTACAAGGGGTAACTTCTTTTGCTGATCTACGTTTTTTTTGTAATAATTGTATTACTTCATCTATATCACTTTTACTTAAATTATTTTCTTCAATTGCATATTTAATTATATTTTTTGTTTTTTTAGAGCAGAATTTTTCTTATAAAGTTTCTTGTTAATACTTCTAAACAGTCATTTTCTAAGCATTTTTGCACTATATAAAAATTTATTTCCTATTTTTTTCTGTTTGCAGCATATCTTTTTCTACTAATCTAGAAAGTAAAGTTTTTTTATTGTAGATACCGACCAAGATTTTTTTCTTTTAGGATTTCTATAACTAGTTTACTTGTTACTTGGTTATTACTCCAAACAACTCTCATTACTTCCCATTCTGCTTCTGAAATATTTATCTCCATGTAACATCTTCCTTAATTTTTAATTTTTTTATCTACATCTGTAACTATCATACTATGTTAAATTATCTATGTCAATTCATAAAAAAACTCAATTCAAATTATAATCTGAATTGAGCTGTTTTATTATTTTTTTCTAATTGGATGTCTAATTATTGTTTTTTTAACTTTTTTTGGTGCAGTTTTTTTCTAACATCTGAAATATATATTTCATGATGAAATCTCTTATCTGATATATCCAACTCATATCCTTCTTTTTTTCATAAGTTCATGCATAAGTTCAATAGTTTCAGGTTCATTATCATATGGGCCAATATGCATACACTGTACGCATAATCCTTTATCAAATCAAAAACTATACCTATTTCTCCAAAATAAAAATTATTCTATCTGAACTATCAAAATCTTTATTATTTTTGTTAAAATCACAGAAATAATCATTTATCTTAAACCCTATACTTTTAATAGAATCAAAAATAGCATCTACTTCATATGTTCGTTGACTATGGAATTGTTCTAACTTTCTATATAATCCGCTATCTTCTTTTACAAAAAATGATAATTCACTTTCTACCTCTAACTCTCTATCAGTCTCATAGGTAAACCATAGATAACTAATCTCTTCATCTTCATAACCAAACACTTGATTATTAATCATATCTCTAATTTTTTTAGGAGTATGGAGGTCAAAGACAAATTTTCCTCCTACTTTTAATGAGTCATAAACTCCTTTTAATCCTTCATTAAAATCTTCAAAATCTTCAAGATAGTTGAAAACATCAAAGGCACTAAGAACAAAATCAAACTCATAACCTAAATTAGATATTTCTAATAAATCCATAGCGAAATAATTACACTCTGGTACTTTTCTGCTTGCTAAAGCTAGCATTTGTTCACTATTATCAACCGCGAATACTTGACCATATTTTGTTAAAGTAGGCAACATTGTACCACTACCACAACCTAAATCAAGAACTAGAAGATCTTTTCTATCTCCTAATTCTTGACTAATAATATTTTTATAAGCATCGTAATCAACATCCATTAATTTATCATAAACAATACTTAAGTTTTCGTACATACTAAACACCTTTTAAAGGATATTTTTCAAATAGTGCATCTAGACCATAGTACTCTCTATCATCTCTTGTCATAATATTTACAACAATATCTCCAAGGTCCATAAGAATCCATTTAGCTTCTCTTAAACCTTCTGTACTATAGATAGTAGCTCCACTTTCTAAAACTTTCTCTCTTACTTCTTGAGCAATTGCTTCTACTTGTCTACTTGTTGATGCATGACAAATTACTGAGTAGTCGTATAAAACTCCTGCATTTGTTAAGTCATACGCAACAATGTCATAACCATGTTTATCATCACATGCATCTACTACGATTTTTAATAAATTTTTCTACTTCCATTTTCATCCTCTTTCTTTATTTTATTTTTTAATAATATGGAACATTACTACATAAAGAACATCATCTTCTGGATATCTTTTTGCTAGTTTATCTATTAATTGTTCTAAAGTAACTCCATAATATTTTGCATAACGCTCTGTTAAAGTATCGCGCGTTACAGGTTTAACTAGATCAACTTCTAATGTCGCAAATACTGTATCTGGATCTTCATAAGTTGTTGCTTCTAGTAAATCACCTTTTTTGAAGTGTGCTTCACTCTTATTTCTAATAGTTATAGTTTTTTCATCTGATAAGATTTTCTCTTTATTTTTTTCTTTGAATCCAACTCTATAATTTTTAATATTATAATAGTTATAGCACTCTAATAATGATGGGTATATTCTTTCATCATTATCAATTAAATAAACTAAAGTATATTTAGCAGCTAATCTTACCGCTTCATCTAAATCATATTCTGCAACTTCTGTTACTTCATTTAAATGTGGGTGTTTTCTAGCTGGATCAATATAATCCGCAATAAAGATTATTTTTTCTAAAAGAGTCATATGCTTTCTTCCAAAAGTGTGGTTAGCAACAGCTAATTTTACTTCTTCATCAGCAATACCAAACTTTTCTTCTATATACGCACTGCCTACTGGTCCATGTAATACTTCAACTGGATAATCTAGTAATTTTACATCAAGGTTGTGAAGAATAACATATTTCTTCATTAATTCTTCATCCATAGGTTTACATACGTCGTGAACTAAAGCTGCTAAAGCTGCTTTTTCTTCATTTGCTCCATGAACTTTTGCTAAATGTTTAGCTACTTCTACTACTCTTAATGTATGTTCATATCTTTTTTCTGGTAATATTTCTTTTACTCTATCTTTAATTTCTTGAAATTCCATATAAACTCAACTCCTCAATATATGATTTACAATTATCTGTAACCATATAATCAATTTTTTTATTTTGTTTAATCCTATTTCTGATTAAACTAGAGCTAATTTCTATTATAGGTGAAATCATTATTTCATAATCTATCCCTTTATAAAAATCATCTTTTTCAACTATATCTTCTAACTTTTCACCGTCGCGAGCAACGAATATAAAAGTTACAAGTTTTGAAAGCTCCTCTATATTATACCATTTTTTTCAAATCTTTTTGCTCTATCTGTTCCAATAATAAAAATATTTTTTTCATCTTGATAGGTATCTTTAAAGTATTTAACAGTATTATAACTATAACTTACCCCATCATTGTTTATCTCATAATCACTAACAATAAACTTAGGATTATTTGATACTTCGTTGAATCATCTCATATCTATCTACATCACTAGCTTCTAAGTTACGATCTTTTAATGGAGTAATATGAGAAGGAATAAAAATTACTTTATCTAAATTATAATTTTCTACTGCATTTGTGGCAGTGATTAGATGCCCAATATGTATTGGATCAAAACTTCCTCCATAAAGAGCTATTGCCATACTACTTCACCAACTCTATTTTTCTATATTTTTCTTTAGAGCTCTGTTTGTATAATACAATTGTATGACCAATTACTCGGACTAGCTCTGAAGATGTTCTTTCAGATAGAAGTTCCGCCACTACATCTTTATCCTCTTCACAGTTTTGTAAAATACTAACTTTTATTAATTCTCTTTTTTCTAAGGCGTCTCTTATCCCTTGAATCATCTCACTAGTCACCCCAGACTTACCAACTTGAAATATTGGTGATAAGTGATGAGCTAATGATCTTAATTGTCTTTTTTGTTTTCCTTTTAACATTATATCCTCATTTCTTATATTTATAGATTTCTTATCTACACTATTAAATTATTGACTCTCTTACAAAAACTTCTATTTCTTCAGGTACTAAAATATCAATTTCACATCCACTATCACTATTTACAGTAATCCATCCTAAACCTGAAATGACTATATCCGTTTTTCTATTGTCAATTTTAAAACTCTTTCTAACTTGTTTCCCAAAAATAGAGATATTATCTTCAAATGGTGGTTTTAACATTTGTCCTAAATGTTTCTCAAATAATGCATCAGCATTGCTTAATTTTGTTCTGTGAATTTCTACTAAATTCGAAGCATACAGTGTAAAACTCTGTCTTTCTCCTTTAACAAAATCCATTCTTGCCATTCCACCGAAGAACAAGCTCTGTTCTGCATTTAATTGGAAAACACGTGCTTTAATTTCTTTTTTAGGCATTACTAGTTTTAAGCTTTTTGCATCTAGGTAATGAGCAATATCATAATCAAGTATGATACCTGGTGTATCATATATACTTGTAGCACGATCTAAAGGTATTTCAATCATACCTAATGTCGTTCCAGGGAAATGTGAAGTTGTAATAACATTCTTATCTCCTGATGTTAATTCAATTAGTTTATTAATAAATGTCGATTTTCCAACATTTGTTGCACCTATAATATAAACATCTTTCCCATTTCTAAGTTGATCTAAGCGGACTGCCGCCTCTTCAACACCTTGATTTTTTATAGCACTAACTAAAAGTATATCTTTTTACTTTAATACCTTTTTTTCTTTTTAAAACTTTAAATAACCATTGTTTTATTTTTATTTTGTTTTACAGATTTTGGCAGTAAATCTAATTTGTTAGCAATTAAAACAATGTCTTTATTATTTCCAACAATATCGACTACATCTTCTATCCAACTACCAGAAAAGTCAAAAATATCTACGACTTTCGCTATTAGTGCATCTTTTTTTGATAAACTTTTAATCAGTTGATAAAAATCATCAGCACCTAGTTCTACATCAGAAACCTCGTTATAATTTTTTAATCTAAAACATCTTTTACAAACTAGCTGACTATCTTCACTTTTTTCTACAACATTTTTTGGAAGGTATCCTTGTTTTTTAGGATCTTCACTTTGTATTTCTACTCCACAGCCAATACAATAAATTTTATTATCCAATATAACCTCCACTACTTTCTTTCTTATGAGTCAGTTTATATCCAAGTTTTTTCATCTTAGGAAATGCTTTTCTTCTAGTTAAAATTTTTAATAATTAATGCCTCAAAGAATCTGTTAACTCGTGTTTTAAATGCATCAGTTTTAGAAATAGGTTTTCACTAGTACACTCATAACCCCTAAACTTTTCGCACCAAAAACATCTGTTAATACTTGATCTCCTAATACTATAGCCTCTTCTGGTTTTCTATTCATCTTTCTTAAAGCTTTTTTAAAACCTAAAGTTAATGGTTTTTTAGCACCCGCTACATATTGTAAATTTAATTGTCTACAAAATTCTTGGACACGCTCTTCTGTATTATTAGATACAACTATAATATCAAATCCAGCTCTTCTCATTTTTTTAAGCCATCTGTTTAGCTCTTTCGTATCTTTCTTACTATCCCATGAAATTAGTGTATTATCCAAGTCTGAAATAATAACCTTTTTATTATGCATATTCATGTATTCTACGTCGATAAATTCATATTTTTTTCTATAAAATCATCTGGTAAAAAAAAATTTTTTTAATAACATACTTAATCACAAAACAACTACAAGATTGTAGCTATTTTTTCCCCCATTTTAATTTCTCTATCTTTTAAATTATCCTCTAAAATAATATTATTTTTCTCAAATAATAGGACTACTGTAGAACCAAATTCAAAATATCCTAATTCCTCACCTTTTTTCGCATAAATATCGTCATATGTAGGAATTATAGAATTCACATTTTGAGCACCTACTGGAATAAGAGTATAGTTAATTTTCCCATTCAGTCTGTATACTTGTCTGTAGTTATAACTTAATATATTATCTCCCAACTCTAACCCCATTTTATTTACAGGATAAGAGTATTTCCCTAAACTATAAGCATCTCTTATTTGAGAATTCATTGGGAAATGAATTCTATGATAGTTTCTAGGACTCAAATATATAATCATATACGTTCCATCTTTATATTTATCAGCTAACTCACTATCTCCAACAAGTGTCTGAACATTATAAGTTTGATTTTTCACAACGAATGTTCTGTCGTCGCTAATAACACCTACTTCTGAAATTACACCATCCGTTGGACTTACAAAACTGTCCTCATTTTGATCTATAGGACGTGCATCTGGACGCAGTTTTCTTATGAAAAAGTCATTTAAATTTTTAAAATCATCTAATTCATCTAAAATTTCATCAGTATTAATATTATATGTTTTTGCAAATGGTTGAATAAGTAATCTACTCAAATTTGATTTAGTTAATTTTTTTAATGTTTTTGAACTAAAATCTCCATTTGTTAATTCAACACATAATTGAAATAATTTCTTTTTAAACATAGCAGTCTCCTTAATAAATATCATGTTATATTTTACTATAAAATCACTATTTATTCAAATATAGGGTTATATATTTCAAACGAAATTTTTTTCATTATTTTTGATATTAATATTACTCATGTAAAAATCCCAAAAATATACAAAATAGTTTTTTTCCATTTTCTTATAATACACATTTGAAAATATTCATTATTTCTCAATCTTTAAATTAAAAACAATCAAATAACAGCACGCTTTCATCGCTATCAATTATATATTTTTCAAAATAATGAATCCAAAAATTGTTATATAATATTGATTTTTTTGTATATAAATATTGTATAATAAAAAAATAGAATTCAATGTAAGGGAGTGAATGCGACATGACACTTAATAATAAAGTTAAAGAAAACATTATATTAACAACTGTCCAAAACGTTTGAACTAAGGGGTATTCTCTGACAAGTGTTCAGGATATAATTAAAAAAGCTAAAGCCCCTAAAGGTAGCGTTTATTACTATTTCCCAAAAGGAAAAGATGAAATTTATCTAGAAGCTCTAGAAAAAATCAATTGTAACGTTAAAAAAGAGTTTAAATCAATTTCTCCTAAGTTAGGGACTTTAGAGGAATATTTACTAGCTGTCTTTGATTTATTTATTTCAAAAGGAAAAGCGTGTAAAAGAAGTGGTTTTTCATTAACTCTACTTGCTATGGAGACATCAGAATTATCTCCATTAATAGCAGAAAAATGTAGTGATATACTGGAAAATTGGCGTTTACTACTTGCTGATGGTTTATATGATAGAAATTTACCTGAAGATCTATGTAATCCAATTAGTGAATGGTTGTTTACTAGTATTCAAGGTGCAATCTCTGCAAACAGAATACACAAAGATGAAGCATTCTTATACAACATTAAATCCACAATAAAAATCGTCTCGCTTGCTAGTCCTGAATTCCTAAGAGAGATTTTTACCAAAGGTAACGAAGAAGAAATAGTTGCGTAATAAATTAAGGAATTAAAGTATTACACTTTAATTCCTTTTTTCTATATTGTATTTATCATTTGAGTCGCTAATGAATTTATTTTTTGACTTAAAAATCTCTTTATTGCTGGATCTATATCTAACCTAGATAATGCTAATTCAAAATCTTCAAACCAATATTTTGCTTCATTAATTGATATTGGTAATTTTAGATGTTTTTTTCTTAGTTCTGGAGTTGCAAAAACTGAATGCCCCGGCTCTCCTAAAAATAATCTAAAGAATTTTTTTTGTTCTATTTTTATTTTGTCAAATCCCTCAGTAAATAATAGGTTTATTCTATCGTCATTAGGAATTATGTCATCATACATATAACTAACCAATAGATCAATATTCTCTTCTCCAATTTTTTTCGTATAAATTCATAATGCCCTCCACAAATTATACATATTTTTTTCACTGATTGTACTTATTTATATTAAACAACATTTTATAATAATTTTGCAATAAAAAAACAAACTATACGCTAGATTAGGTGAGCATTATAAGAAAAAGAAACGGATTAAAATTTTTAATCCGTTTCTTTAACGCTTTTTATTATTTTAATAATTTTCTAAATGATTCTACTTTATCTGTTTTTTCCCAAGTGAAATCTTCATCTTCTCTACCAAAGTGACCATAAGCTGCAGTTTTTTTGTAGATTGGTCTTCTTAAGTCAAGAGTTTCAATAATTCCATTTGGTGTTAATCTAAACTCTTCTTTAATAGTTTTTACAATTTCACCTTCGTCTACTTTTGAAGTTCCAAATGTTTCAATAAAAATTGATACTGGGTGTGCTACACCAATTGCATAAGCTAATTGAACTTCTACTTTGTCACAGATTCCACTAGCTACAATATTTTTAGCAATATATCTAGCCATATATGCTCCAGATCTATCCACTTTAGTAGCATCTTTTCCACTGAATGCTCCTCCACCATGACGAGAGAATCCTCCATATGTATCTACTATAATTTTACGTCCTGTAAGACCTGCATCTCCTACTGGCCCTCCGATAACGAATCTTCCTGTTGGATTAATAAAGTATTTAGTATCTTCATCTAATAATTCTTTATCTAGACAAGGTTCAATCACATATTTTTTGATATCTGCATGAATTTGTTCTTGTGAAACTTCTTCAGCATGTTGAGTTGAAACAACTATTGTGTCAATTCTTTTTACTTTATGGTTGATATCATATTCTACTGTTACTTGAACTTTTCCATCTGGTCCTAAGTATGTTAATGTACCATTTTTTCTAACATCAGCTAATTGTTTAGAAAGTTTATGACTTAGGTAAATTGGTAAAGGCATATATGATGGAGTTTCATTAGTTGCAAATCCAAACATTAAACCTTGGTCTCCAGCTCCAACCTCATTTTCTTCTTTTTCTTGTTTAGTTTCTAAAGAGTTGTCTACACCTAATGCAATATCAGGTGATTGTTTATCTAACCCTACTAATACTGAAATATGGTCACCTGAGTAACCTTTTGTTGGATCATTATATCCTATTTCATTTACAGTATCTCTAACTACTTGTTGGAAATCAACATTTGCTGTTGTAGATACCTCTCCGATTAGTACTGCAAGCCCTGTGTTAACACATGTTTCGCAAGCTACACGTCCATATGGATCTTGTTTTAAAATCTCATCTAAAATAGCATCTGAAACTTGGTCTGCTATTTTATCTGGATGTCCTTCTGTTACTGACTCTGATGTAAATAAATATGTTTTGCTCATTGTTTTCTCCTTAAATTTTTTAGCGTCTGATATCAATACAAAACTATCGTCTTAATCCTTAATATCTTCATTTAAAATAAAATAAAGACCTTATCCATAGACAAGGTCTTTTTATATACCTCATCGTTCAAAGTAAACTTTGCTAAGGAAAGCACCTTAATCAATTGATTAGGTTGCCGGAGTTCATCGGGCCTTATCCCTCACTCACTCTTGATAAGTATTTATATTTCTTTTACCAGCATATTAGATTTTAATATACTTTAAGTAATTTGTCAATCATAAAGTACAAAATTAGTATTCTATATTATACTTACTTCTTTCAGATAAAATCTTTTCTTTTAGCTTCTCGGCTTCTTCTATTGAAAAATAGTTAATAGACAAATTACTATATATTCCAGTTATTTTTGATATTTGCTAATTTAAATTTATTTAGAATAGGTCCCATATGTATTGTAACATCTTGAATTGTATTGTATGGCAATTTCTTTTTGTTTTTATATAATATTCCTTCAACTTTCGACACTCCCATTTCATCTACCTCATAAGAATAATTTCTAATTACCAGTGGAGGAAGAATTGAAGCTACCATATAGTATACTACTACTATTATTAGTATACTTAAGCCTAAAAAAACTTATAATTTATTTCATCTGTAAAATAATCAAATACACATTTACCAATAACTGGTAGTAAAAGGAATATTGTATATATCCCTGTAGTGTATTCTTAAGTATTGTACCACCCTCGATGGTAAATTACATAATTTTTCAAATACTCTATTCACAACCTACCTCCGAAATTATAAAGTCTCTTTCTAATTTTTTTCTTTATATCCTTTATCATAATACCTTAAATTAATATCTGAATTTATCCCAATAGAATTTATCGATAAATGAGCAAGATCTCTTTTGTTCATAAAGTAGTTCGTTCTACTATTTATAGTTCCTACTTTTTTCACTTTGATTAACTCCGTAATTATTGTTAGCTGTCTCATGAATGTATTCTTAAAGTAGTATCTATCATAAGAAAGTTCATTATACTTCAACATATAATTTTTCACTAAAATACTATAAGAAACCAAAATAAAATAAAAAGCAAACAAACCTAATATTATGTACTCAAGTTTTAACTCAATTTTCGCAAAATATAATATTGCAAATGCTATTAATGGTAAAAAACTACAATTTAATAAACTCCAACGATACATCGCTATTCTTGCCTTTGATTGTATTTTCTCACCTTCTACATTAGCATAGTATTCTAAATCAATACTCAGATTATTTTTTACAAAGTTTCGCGCGAAATCATTTTTTACAAGAGGCAATACGTCTATCGTAGATTTTTTTTCACTTAAATCGTCTGATACATCATTAGTCAAAGTCTCAACAGATAACTTCGCTAAACCAAAGAAACGATAACGTAAAGGATATATTAATTTTACACTTTGGATTCTATCTATATCAATAATAATCGACTTCTTATTTAATAATCCATATTTACACAGTAAATTATTTTCTTTTGTTGTTAGAATAAAGTTATAATATTTTACAATTGTATGAATAATTGAAGCTGTCACTACTAATAACATAAAAAAATTCCAATTGTTAAAATTAAAACTTTTTATATCACCAATAACTGACTTGGCATTTTTCTTGAAGTAGTTTATCAAAATAAGCTTCATTTCCAAGAATATACTTAAATACATCTCGAATCTTGTCATTAAATGCAAGTATTAAACCTAAAAGCAGCAAAAAACCTAACTCTCAACAAACCATAAAATGCAAGGTCTTTTACTGATAATTTTAATATTTCTTTTTGAGCTATCTCTACTTTTTTTCTTCTTCAAGAAAAGTACATTCTTCACTCTTCCTAATTTTTATTTAGTATCTCTATTAAGAATAATGCAACATCCTTTTTTTAAAGGTTTTTATCTTAATATTATCCCCAACAAGATTTATATCTACCGAAAAGCAAATCAAATGATTGATACAATATATTTGAACTAGTGTCAATCGATTGGATATTTTCCAAATTTATATTCTTTACTTTTTTATTTATTATTCCTGTCGTGTAAATAAAAGCACCATCACGAACTTCATAACTCTTTAAGAAATAATCAAATATGCCTACTACTATTAGCAATAAAATACCTGCAAAAAAATTAGTAAGTTAAGTTTCCAGTTTTGCTCTTTTAATGCTAATAATATAAGAATTCCATTTAATTTCAATCCCTTTATAAGAGTATCGATAATAACCAAAGGATGTACTCGACTTTTTTTATATTATTCATCTTTATACCTCCTATAATTAAGGTTATTTTTCTAAAAATTTTTTTAGCAAGTTATTTTTCTAACTGAATAATATCCTTACCTGAAATATAAAAAAACTTAATTTATCCGAACCACAGTTAATATTGACCCTAAATACGTTAAACCTCTTGGACAATATATTTTTGTTTAATTGTATAATCTAAAATATTTCTTAATGGTGCAACTTTCTCCAACTTATAGAATGTATATATTGAGGTTGAAGCTAATTTAAAATGTTCATCCGTAATTTCAAAAAAAGTATTGTATTCATACTTGTCCCTTAGCATTACAACTACACAGTGATTTGAAAATACTAACCCTAAAAGTATCCACATAATAAGATAGATTCCTACACCAAACACTTTGTCAAAACCTATAACTTTAAAAATCACAGAAATAAGCACGATACATATCATGCTTATTACGAAAATATTAAAGAAAAGATAATCAACATACAATCTCCCTATATATTTTCTCATAAACTTTCCCCTTACTATAATTAATATCTAATAAGATTTAAATCACGCTCACGTTTTATAGTAGTCTCATCACCATGTCCTGGATAGACTATTTTAGCACCATCTAATTTAAAAAGTACATTTCCTAATGAGTTTTTTAAAGCTTTAAAATCTGATCCATATAAATCATAACGACCAAATCCACTTCTAAATAAGGCATCTCCTACTACTATAAATTTACCAAAATCAAATGAAACTCCACCAGGTGAGTGTCCAGGTGTCGGTAATACAGTGAATTCCATACCTGCTAATTCATACTTTTTATTTTCCTCAAATTCAAATTCTGCTGGGTCTGTTATAGGAGACCTTCTTAATCTAAACGATGTTGCTCCATTGAAATCTGGATTACTTAACCAATCACGCTCATGACCAGAAATATATACAGGTACATTATAATATTTTCTACATTCATCTAAAGACATAATGTGATCAAAATGAGCATGTGTTAATAATATTGCCTCAATCTTTACATTTAATTCTTCCACTGCTTTTTGTATTCTTTCAAATCCTTCTCCTGGATCAACAATAAGTCCACGTCCATCTTTATAGATAATATAGCAATTCTCGTCTACCATATCCATAACTATTCTTTTAATTTCTACTTTTGCCATTTTATCAAAACCTCTCAAAATTATTATTATCTATATTTTTATCTGATTATATTGTTATTGGCAAGGATATTTAATCTCTAGTTATTTCTATAATCTTTAAAAAAATATTGATACTATTTAATTCTCATCTCTTGACACTTTTTTTATAATATTCTTTATACTTGTATAATGTGAGATTTTTTTACTCTTAGTAGACCTAAGAGAATATTTACAAAGGAGAAGACGATGAAATTAAATTCATTAGCGAAAATTTTTCTTTACTTAGTATCTCTATTTTACTTATGTCACATCTTGCGATTTCACCTGTCATTCCTAATTTATACAGGTTATATAACGCTCAGAATCCTAATATAGGATTAGCTTCTGTTGAATCGTTAGCTACTATTCCAGCTATGATGATTACAGTATTTGTGCTATTAAGTAATTTTATTATTAAAGGAATTGGCAAAAAAAATACAGTACTACTTGGTCTAGCTATAATTTTCATTTTTGGTTTAGTACCCGTTTTTACAACAAATTTTAAAATTGTTTTTATTAGTAGATTACTTCTTGGTGCAGGAATTGGATTATTCAATTCTTTATCAATTAGTATGATTAGTGACTTTTTTGATGAAGATACTCGTGGAACTATGATAGGAATGCGTACTGCATTTTTAAATATTGGTAAAGCCCTAACTACATTTATTTCAGGGTATTTAATTGTATATGGTGTGCAATATACTTTCCTAGTTTATGCCCTAGCACTGCCAATATTCGTTTTATTTTTAGTATTTGTCCCAAACCCTAAAAATAATGAAAGTAAACAAATTAGCATCAAATTCCATAAAGAAACAATCATCTTAACACTACTAACACTTTTAGTTGGTATTTCATATATGGGAGCTACTATAAAAATTCCAACTCTACTTGTTGAAAAATATCATCTACATCCAGAGGTTTCACGAAATTTACTAACAATACTTGCTATTAGTGGTATATTTTTCAGGATTTTTTTATTTGGTGAATTAGTTAAGAAATTTAAAAAAATCTAACACTTTCAATTATGTTGTTATTTATGACTTGTGGTAGTTTTTATTTTTTTGCAATCTTCCAGAGTTCAATATTGTTTTACCATAGGAGCTATTTTTAATAGGTATTAGCTTTGTTGGTACTATGTCTTTTAATTTCTTTTATATTTCTAAAAAGTTAGAGAATAAATATATAAACTTTGCTACAAGTGTTATTTTTTAGTCGGTGGAAATATTGGAGTTATTTTTTTACACCCTGTAGTACTAACTAAACTTCCTGAAATATTCAGGTTAGAAAAAAATATTACACCTTTTTTTATATAACTACTATACTTATGTTAATATGTACTATAATTAGTTACTTCGCTCTTAAAAAAATGATAAAAATTAACCAGTTAGAAAATTTCTAACTGGTTTTATTTTTATACTCTTCTTACATTTACGAAGTCTGTCGGTGGAGTATTTTTCTTTTCCTAAATCTGGTTGCCCAGCAGTTATTAGAATATAATCTCCTTCTTTAGCTAGTCCTGATTCTTTTTGAATAAAGAGCAGCATTTTCTAACATTTCGTCCATCATTAAAGTTTTAGGTTCAATAAATGTTGTTATTCCACGAGTTAAAGCTAATTTTTCTAGCTTTTTCTTTTTGTTGGTACAACGGCTAAAAACTGGTACTTTTTGGTCTATATTTCGCTATGAATTTTCGCTGTTGAACCTGACTTAGTATAAGTTACAATATTATTCACATCTAGAGAATCAATAATATGTTTTGTAGATATCGAAATAGCGTGGGCTATACTCATTTTTTGATCATTATTTTTTACATCATTTTCTGTAAGTGAATTTTGAGATTCAACATATTTTATAATGCGATCAATAGTTTCTAAAGCTTCTTTTGGATAGTTCCCTATCGCAGTTTCTTCTATTAACATCACTGCATCTACTCCGTCTATAATCGCATTAGCAACATCAGATACTTCAGCTCTTGTTGGTCGTGGATTATATATCATAGAGTGTAACATTTGAGTTGTTAGTATTACTTCTTTAGTATTGTCATTTGCTTTTCTTATGATTTCTTTTTGAACATTAGGTAAGTCTTGGTATGGTACTTCTACCCCTAATTCATCACGATTAATCATAATTGAATCTGCAAAACTTATAATCTCATCAATGTTATCATAAGCTTCTTTACAGTCTACTTTTACTATTAATCCAATATCTTTTTTATTATTTTTTTCCAGTATATCTTTAACCTTTTTAATTTCATCCAAATTACTTACAAATGGACATGCAATAAAATCAACATCGTTAGCACACGCAAAATCAACGTTATTTTCATCAATTTTTATAAGTTTGTATTTGCTTTGTGCATATATATGATCTATATCATATATAATCGCTGTATTTTTTTATTTAATTTTTTTCTCTTAATTCTTTTTACTCTTTTTAATACGTTCTACATTCTCCTCTTCAGAACCATAATACGTATCAATTAACACTGCGTCTACAGAACTTGTGATAATATCTTCTAAAATACTATCAGTGTTAAGTCCTAAAGTTGCTATTACTTTTTGATTTTTCTTACCATTGTTCCCCGTCCTATCTCAATTTTTTTCTACGATAATTATAACATATTAAATTAGTAATGACTAGATTCTTTTGATATCCACTTTATAATTAAAGTATTATTTCTTTCTTTTGAGGTTTTTCATTAGACTCTAAGAAATCTAAAAATTCACCAAACAGATTTTCCATCTCTTCATATGTATTTAGGTAATTAAGCTCTTTTTTTACTTTTGCTCCACCTTTAATACCTTTCATATAATATGCTGCATGTTTTCTCATCTCATGAACAGCTACTTTTTCTGGTTTGATTTCCATAAGTCTTCTTAAGTGAAGTAGACAAACATCAATTTTTTCTCTTGGTGTTGGTTCTGGTGTTAATTCACCTGTTTCTAGATATTTAACTGTGCGGTATAGCATCCATGGATTCCCTAATGCCGCTCTACCAATCATTACTGCATCACAGTTTGTATCATCTAACATTTTCTTTGCTAATTCTGGAGTTGTTACATCTCCGTTACCAATTACCGGGATTTTTAATTCTTTTTTTACATCACGAATAACATCCCAGTTTGCTTTTCCACTATACATTTGAACTTTTGTTCTACCATGAATAGCTACTGCACTTGCTCCTGCTCTTTCAGCATTACGAGCATTATCCATTACAAAAATATGTTCATCATCCCAACCCATTCTCATTTTCACGGTTACTGGCTTAGATACTGAATCAACTATTCTCGAAATTACCTCATAAACTTTATCTGGATCTAATAATAATTTACTACCAGCATCAACTTTTGTAATTTTTGGTACTGGACATCCCATATTTAAGTCTATAATATCCGCTTCTGTATTTTTATCAACATATTTTGCCGCCTCAACTAGAGTATCAATCTCTCCACCAAATATTTGTAAACTTAATGGACGCTCTCTTGGATCAATATAAAGCATGTTCATTGTTTTTTTATTATTAAATAAAATAGCTTTATCACTAACCATCTCCGCACATACTAATCCTGCACCAAATTCTTTTGCAGTAAGCCTAAAAGCAGCATTACAAACACCAGCCATCGGTGCTAGCACTACTCTATTAGGAATTTCTATTTCTCTAATTTTAAACATTCTTTATCCTTTCATCTTATAATTTACTTTTAAAAATTCTAATCTGTTCTGTAATTTTCTCTAATGATTTTTTAATATTCATCCCTGATATTTCAATATCACCATACATCTCTACTAACGGTGCTAACACAAAATTTCTTTCATGAATATATTTATGGGGAACAATCAATCTTTCGTCATTAAATACTAAATCGTCGAATGTAATTATATCAATATCAATAGTTCTATTTCCCCAATGTTCTTTACGCACTCTTCCTAACTCCAATTCAATCTTTTGAATTGTATCAAGCAGTTTATAGGCATCTAAATTACTCTCTACTTCAATACACATATTTAAAAAGTTTTGATCAGCTACTCCTCCCCAAGCAGGAGTCTCATACACACTACTTTTTAATATGATTTTTATATTATTTTCTTCAAGTTTTCTTAGTGCATCCTTTAAATATTGCTCTCTCGGTTCTATATTGGTTCCTAATGCTAAAATAATCATTATAATCTATAGAACTCCTCACGCGATATTTACTTCTACGCCACATTTTTCAAAATGATGTCTTACAGGCGCCGCTGGTTTATTAATTTTTAATTTTATATTTCCGATTTCAGGAAATCTATCAAAAATATTTTTAAACACCTCACCTGCTAAACGCTCTAGTATATTAAATGTATTTTCAGTAGCAGTTTTAACTACTACATCAGCTATATCAGCATAACTAACACTATCTGTCATTTCGTCACTAAATAATGCTTTTTTATAATTCAATTCACACTCAATATCAAAAATAAACTTTTGCCCTAGTTTATTTTCTTCTTCAAATAATCCGTGATTAGCAAATACTTCAAGACCATCAATAAATAACATTGTTTTCATGATTAAAACTCCTCAATCATTATTTTGATTAACTATAAAATTTTATCATATTTCTAGTTTTTTCTCTATTAATTATACTCCTAATAACCTTATTTATAAAAAAATCAACTCCATTAAATAGAGTTGATTTTTAGTTTATTTATAAATATCTTTTATTATATTAATTATTACGTTTTTTTCTACCTAAGAAGAAGGCCGCAATTACACCAAATATTCCTAAACCAGATGAACTAGATGAATCTAGACCTGTTTTTGGTAATACTTCGTTTTTATTTGAATGTGAATTAATTTTAACTTCACCTTTGTGATTAACAGCACTTAATTTTGTTATATTTTGTACTGCTGAAGATGTATTACCTTGAGTATTTTCTGGTTTATTAGGAGTTACTTCTGGACTAACCACTTCTTCAGATTTACTAAAGTCTATTTGAACAACTACAGGATCGTGGTCAGAAGCTCTACCATGCTCTTCCATAAATGATGCATTAATATGCACTGGTGAGAATAATACTCTATCCTTAATGTTTTTAGATACTAGTATATTATCTAAACTTTGGTTACTTCCACGATAGAAGTATGAGTATCTATCGCCCACTTCATGTTCTGCCATTAAGTTTACTAGTTCATTACCTACGATTGTTTTTACTGTATCAGAGAATTCAAAGTCATTAAAGTCTCCTGTTAAAACAAATTTTAAATTAGGATTTTGACGTAACCCCTCTCTAACAAATGCATTTAATAATTTTGCTTGTTCTACACGTTGTGCTTTAGTATTTTCTATTGCTGGTTGATTAGACCCATATACCGCATCATCCCCTAATTTTGATTTTAGATGGTTTGCTATAACTACTATTCTTTCACCTTTGAAATCAAACTCAGCAGCTAATGATTTTCTCACTTTTTCAAAGTTTATATTAGTTGGATCGATTCTCGCTGGGTTTTTTTCTAAATGTCCGTCTACAAAACGTGCAGCTTCTTCACTTCCACCTTTATCTTTTCCAATAAGAGTTACTCTATTAGGATTGTATAAGTATGCAACCCTAATATTTGCACCTGGTTTCCCTCCATCTTTTCCATCAATTGGAGCTACTTCAGTATATTTATATTCTGGTCCACCAAAACTTTTAATTCTATCAGCTAGTTTTTCTCCACTCTTAACACCTTCTACAGTTCCGTCATTTACTCCTCCGTTATTATCTTGTACTTCAATTAGTGTAATAATATCTGGGCTATGAACTTCATTTATAAATGACTTAGCAATTTTGTCTACTTTTTCTTCTGGTGTTTCATCTCTTCCTTTGCTATTTGCAGAAAAGTTTTCGATATTGTATGAAGCTATAGTTAATTTGTCTTCTGCTGGATATATTTTTGATACTTCACGTTTTAAACCGCCATCTTGTACTTTCGGTACTTTGTATGGATCAATTCTATATGTTTTATATCTGTACGTGAATACCCCTGTAATATCTTCATTAAAGTAATCTTTAGCTTTTGCTACGACTTTTTTCCCAACTTCAATAGCTATTGTCTCGGTATTTTGAACACCAGGGCGAAGATTTACTCCACCAATATTGTTTAGTTTTTGTCCATTATAGTTACCTGGTAATACATAGATATCACCTTTATATTGTGGCCCTAAAATTTTAGGTTTATTAATATTAACACGCATTCCTTCTAAGCTTTCAAAATAATCTAAAGCTTCATTTTCAGGATCATATTTTGTTGGTGTTTTGTCTACAGTGTCTTTAGGTATTTTTTTAGAGAATTCCACTGCATCTGGTAAAGCTGCTACTCCTAGTTTTGTAATAGTAGCATTAATAATTTGAGTTACAGTTAGGCTACCTACCGGTGCTTTAAAAGTCTGCCCTGGTCTAACAGAATATTCTTCTAAATATCCTTCTTTTACTGTTCCTTGAACTTTTAATAAATCTCCACTTTTTACTTTATCTTTTGACGCAACATACAATGCATCTGATGTTTTTGGGTTATTATCTGAAACTTTATCTTGCACATAGAACCCTGATTTATCTATTTTAGTAACAACTACATTATTAACTATTACATCACGACCAACTAGTGGGCTTTGATGACTTTCCCCCTGAATTTCACCAATATTAGCAACCTCTTTAGGTGCTGTTGCTTGCGTGTTAGCTGCTCCTGTATTTGGTGTTCCACTATTTTCATTAGTATTAGCAGGTGCAACTACTTCAGTTTTTACTTCTGCTGCTGCAGCATGATTTGTTTCAGCGGCTATATAAGTTGCTCCAACTCCTCCTAATACAGCACTAGCTAAAAATATCGATAATTTATACTTCTTCACAATTGATACTCCTTGTATTTAAGATTATTTGTCTACACTAATTATTTTACTATCTTTTCTTAAGATAGTAAATATAAAAATGTTGACCCTTACAAAAAAAATCTTTAATGCAATTAATTACATTAAAGATTTCTAACAATCTAAATTACTTTTATCCTTATTGACCTAAAACAAATACATCCTCTATTTGTTTTTCTTCTTTTTTATTACCTTTGCTTAAAAATGAGATTTTAGTAGCAATAACTGACATTTGATAATGATTAACACCATTTTTATCTTTGTAAACATTGTTACTCAATGTTCCTATGACATTTAATAAACTACCTTTATCACAATATTTAGCTGTGTTTTCTGCAACTTTTCCAAATGCTGTAAATTCTAAAAAGTCAGTTTCGTATTCACCATCTTTTTTTCTATAATCTGATTGTACAGCTAGAGTTGCTTTTAAATAGTTCTTTCCATTTTCACTCTCTCTGAGCTCTGGTTTTTTTCACTAGTCTTCCTATTAGTATAACTTGATTTAACATATTTTTTCCTCCCTAAAGTAATTTAGATTGTATAAAAACATATAAAAATATAGTTATACTTTTTTAGATTTACTTAGTTATCAAAGTAACAAAAACTTCTCCATCTGTTAAAAACTCTGCATTTATATAGTTGTCTCCATCAAAGTGAAGAACTTTACCAGGTTCTACTTTATGAACTTCAGTGTCATTTAAATGAACTTCTACCTCACCTTTTACTACAGTGAATACTACTAGCGCTTCTGGGTGATTATGTTTTTGAATTAAATCACCTTTTTTCCCTACTTTTTTTACTAATTTAAAGCGGTCGTGTTTTTTTAATAAACCTTTATCTTGAAAAATTGTTCCTACTTCCATGTCATTTCTCCTTTAATTTTTAAATTCTTATATTTTCAATTATAACGCTTTTTTTATTTACAAAACAAATAAAATTTAAATCTTTTTCTAATTTACTGAATGTAGTTTTTCATTTTAATAAATTGAGCTCTATTTTCTGATTTCAAACCATTTTTCAATATTCTTAAAGTGTTTGTTAGACCTTCATCTGTAATCATTCCTTTAGGATCCATAAGCGTTAGCTCATCCTGAAGAAAATTAACAGTAGTAAATCCTATTTGTGAGAACAGCTCTTTCCATTCATTCTGCGGAAGAGGAAATACACTAATATTTATTGCTTCTGATAGTTGTTTTCTTGTTTCTTCATAATTATTAACTAAAGCAATGTCATGTGTAAAAAGTAATCCACCTGGTTTTAATACTCTAAGATATTCTTTAAGAGCTCTTTCCTTACTCTTATTACTAAACATTGTCAGCATAGCTTCATTAATAATATAATCAAAGGTATTATCAGGAAACTTCATTCTAAAGGCATCTGCTTTTAAAAATTTAATATTTTGATATTGATATTTAGCTAGTTCTTCATTAGCTTCTTGTATCGCTTCTTTATCAACATCTATACCTACAAAAATTGTTTTTGGATATTTCTTAGCTAATTCAATTAAGTTCACTCCCTTATTACATGCAACTTCTAAAACCACATCTCCTTCTTTAAATGCTGCATGGGCTAAAAGAAAGTTTGTACCTCTAACTCCTCCAGGACGCAATTTTGTTTTTCCTAATTTTTTTAAAAACTTATGACCTGCTTCTTTTTTCATTTAAATACACTCCTATTTATATAAATCTTTACTCTCTATTTTATTACAAAATACAAAATATTACTAGCATTTTATTGATAATGATTATTATTTTTGTTTTTTTGTATGGGATTATATAACTATATCTGCGTATATAAAAAGCACCCTTCTTAGCGGGTGCTTTGAAAAAAGACTAAATCAAAATTATTTACCAGTAATACGACCAATAATTGTTGATACTTCACGTAATGGTGTATTATTCATAGCTAAAAATCCAGCTGAGAATATTGCTGCTTTTACTTTTTCTGCTGGTTTCATTTTATTAAAGTTTTTAACTACATCTTTAACAAATTCAGCATTAGCTTTTCTACTAAAATATCCATCTTTTTTGTATCCAATATCATGTTTACGACAGATAGCATCTAATGTATCAACTGGTTTAGGATTTTTTGTTAAATCACCATGCCCTGGACCACAATAATTCCCATGTAATGGTAATTTAAATTTTCCTTTTTTAGCTTCTGTAGCTTTGCTTGCTGCTGCAGTTTTTGTTACTTCTTTGGCTGCTGTCGCTTTGTTTCCTACCGCAGTTTTTGTTCCTTTTTTAGCTGTTGTCGCTTTGTTTGCTGCCGCAGTTTTTGTTCCTTTTTTAGCTGTTGTTGCTTTGTTTGTTACCGCAGTTTTTGTTCCTTTTTTAGTCGCTGTCGCCTTGTTTGCTACCGCAGTTTTTGTTCCTTTTTTAGCCACTGTCGCTTTGTTTACTACTGCAGTTTTTGTTCCTTTTTTAGCTGCTGTCGCTTTGTTTCCTACCGCAGTTTTTGTTCCTTTTTTAGCCACTGTCGCTTTATTTACTACTGCAGTTTTTGTTCCTTTTTTGGCTGCTGTCGCTTTGTTTCCTACCGCAGTTTTTGTTCCTTTTTTAGCTGTTGTAGCTTTGCTTGCTACTGCTGTTTTTACTGTTGGTGTTGTTTTTCTTACAACTGATTTTGTTGCAGTTTTTCTTACTGTTGGTGTTGTTTTTCTTACTGTTGGTGTTGTTTTTCTTACAACTGGTCTTGTTGTAGTTTTTCTCGCTACAGGTTTTGCAACCACTCTTCTTGCTACTGGTCTTGCCACTGCTCTTCTTGCTACTGGTCTTGCCACTGCTCTTCTTGCTACAGGTTTTGCAACCACTCTTCTTGCTACTGGTCTTGCCACTGCTCTTCGAACTGGTGTAGCTTTTGCTCTCTTAACACTACCTCCTTTTGAATGAGATTTTGCTTGAACCTCATGATTACTATCTGCTACTGCACCTACTCCAAATAATAAAGCCGCTAATGCAAATACACTTAATCCCTTCTTCATATGATTGTTCTCCTTTATAGTAAATTAGCTAACAAATAAACACTATTAGTTAACTTTGAGAAATACTATACCATAAATAAAATCGTATATCAATATCAATTTTATTTGATTAATCTTATAATCTAACAATTATTATCATTACTTGTATATTAAATAATTTACCTAGATATCTAATAACTCTTATCTATTTATAAATATTATTACAATATAAATATATTCTATATCTTTAAAATGATTTATAAATATTTTTTTAATAGACTCCTTAGTTTAATTCAATAAATTATATTTATATACTTAATATTTATATTATCTATATAATATTTTAGAGACTTTACAAAGTTATCATTTATATTTTTGAAAATTTTTTTCTGAAAATTTTTTTGGGAATTATCTATAATCATATCAGAATTTTTTTAGTTATTATGGATTTTTCAAGAATTTTTTTCACTTATCTATATATAAATAATAAACCTGAAATAAATTTTAATAATATATTTCAGGTTTATTGCTTATTAATTCTCGTTTGGTAATTGAATCAATTGATTATTATTAGTTCTATAGAAAGTCATATTTTGCCCTCTAAATATACGACTTCTAAACTTACTAACATTTGGGCTAACAACATTTAGTTGTGTTTGGTTTTGTTTATTATTTTGCAATGTTTTATTAGAAATTACTATATTATTTCTAGTTCTATTTTTATGTAATCCTGCTCCTCTTCTTGTTACAAAGTTACTTTTAAACTTATTAACATTTGGACTAACAGTATTTAGTTGTACTTATTGCAAATACTGTCAATCCTTTTTTCATTCTCTCTGTCTTCTCTCACTTTTATACATATATTTTTATCACAAAGTCAGTAAACAATAAAAGTTACCTTATGTTTTTTTGTTTATTTCTTTTTGATAAACTAATTGTATAAGAGTTTTTATGAATATAAAATGAAAAATTAGATTATTTTTTTAAAAATAACCTAAAGTTATTATAAAAGTATAACTTTAGGTTATTGAAATATTAAAATTATTAAACTGATTGATTCTTTTAAGATAAATTAAAATCAGAGTAATGATATACCCCCTTCTCTTTTGTTGTCTATTGCATTTTTCACAATTGCTTTACCTAGAAACTGCTACCTCAATAGGCTTATATTTTTCAAATCTTCCTACAAGAATCTTTTTAAAGATTGGTGAAAATTTCATAAACATCTCCTCTGCCAATCGCTTATCATCTCGCTTAGCTATCAATAGAGAAGGTCTGTATATTCTTAAATTACCCTAAATCTAATTTTGACAATTCATCCTCTAATTTTCCTTTTATCGAAGTATAAAAGTTCTTAGATTTACTTGTAGCTCCTAAGGCAGATACGACATTAAAACTTTTTACTTTACCTTCACATAATTTAGCAAAATTAACTGTATAATCTAAATCTATTTTCTTCTGATTCTCTTTTGTTTTTGCAATTTTTATCGTAGTTCCTAGTGCAGCAAAAACATCTGAACTATTTAAAATATCTGTGTCAAAATCTAGATTTTCAAAATCAATAACTATTTTTTCTAACTTATCATTATCAGGAAATCTCTCTATTGATTTTCTTCCTAGTATATAAACTTTGTTATAATAATCTTGATTCAATACTTCTTTTAAAATTTCATTTCCTACTGCACCAGTTGCGCCTATTATTACTGCTGTATTGTTCATATTAATCTTTCTCCTTTATAAACTAAAATAATAATGAAAGAAGTGCTAATATTGGTAGGCCACCTTGTTTTAATATAATTTTTTTATCACTTGTTAAACCACCATATATAGCGACTAAAATAATATATACCAATAACATCGCAACTATTTCTACTGGATTCTTAGATAGAAATGTACCATATAATAAAGCTACTCCTAATAAACCATTGTAAACACCTTGATTTTTAAATAATGTATTTAAGCTTGTCTTTCTTAATTCCTCTTGAGGAATATTAAATACTCTACTTGTACTTTCAGAATCTGTTGCAAATGTTTCTAAATACATTATATAGAAAAAAATAACATTGCAACTAATGTTACTAATATTATTGATAATATACTCATTATTTATACCTCTTTTATTTGAAATTTTTTTATTAAATTTATTTAACAGGATGACTAAGTCTTTTAAATCTTTCTCAGTAAACTCATTACCTATAATATCTTGAACAGTTGTTTCTCTTTCGCAACGTCTTATTTCTTCAAAAAGCTTTTTTTAGAAAGTTCCACTAAAACTTCTCTATTATTATTCTTATTACGTCGTTTAATTACATAACCATCTTTTTCTAAAATTTTTTTATATGCCTGGTTGTTGCTGCTGCATCTATTTCAAGACTTTGCGAAATTTGTTTTTGATGTGCTAAAAAGAACTTTCATGTAGATATTTTTATAATTTGAAATCTTGTTAAACTAATACCTATTTTTTTCTCAAATAAATCTAGCAATTTTTTTATCTAAAATTTTTTTAAATTATACAATAATTCTATACATTCCTTAACATCCATGCTATTCTCCTTTTTTTAAAAAAATAATTAATTGACTCGTCAACTATTGATTAATCAATTATAATTCTTTTTATATTTAATTGTCAATAGTTATTTTTGTAAGAAATTTCCCTACAACAGGTGTAGGGGATTTTCTAAAATATAAAAACTTTACATAATAACATTTACAGACGCTTTTCATTTATATATAATAAGGTTTATAAGTTACATACTTTATAAAATAAAGTAAAAAATTTATTCAAGAAGATTGACGTCATTCCTTCTAACAAAAAATTTAATATACTAAATTATTGAAGTGAAGGAGAAATTTATATGTTTTCGTTTTTAAAAGCTTCAGCACCAAAACCGAGAATCGACAGTTCTCGTACTGATGCTGAGTATAAAAGACTTCGATGGCAAGTATTCTCAGGAGTATTCATTGGATACGCAGCATACTATCTAATTAGAAAAAACTTCTCACTTGCTATCCCTTATTTAATTGATCAATACGGTTACACTAAAGCTGATTTAGGTAAAGTTTCACTTGCCCTATCTCTTGCTTATGGTTTCAGTAAATTTATTATGGGTAACGTTTCAGACAGAAGTAATCCTAAGTACTTTATTACTATTGGATTAGTTGCTTCTGCTGCTGTCAGCTTAATTTTTGGTCTAGTACCTGCAGTGCTTTCTTCATTAACATTTATGATTGTCCTTTCAGCACTTAATGGTTGGTTCCAAGGTATGGGGTATCCTCCTGGAGCGAAAACTATGACTAACTGGTTCTCTACTTCAGAACGTGGAGCTTGGTGGAGCTGGTGGAATGTTTCTCACAACCTTGGTGGTGGATTAATTGGACCACTTGCATTATTAGGACTTTCTCTTTTTGGTGCATGGCAATCACTATTCTACTTACCAGCAATAATCGCTATTATCTTAGCAATTATTATGTTCTACTTAATGAAAGATACTCCAGAGTCTGAAGGTTTACCTCCAGTTGATGAATGGAGAGGAGAAAAAATCGTAGAAAAAGTTGAGTCTGCTCACACTTTATCTGCAAAAGATATTTTCTTTAAATACATTATTAATAACAAATACTTATGGGCTATCGCAGTTGCTAACGTATTCGTATACTTCGTACGTTACGGTATTATCGACTGGGCTCCTACTTACCTAAAAGAAGTAAAACACTTCTCTGTTGATAAACAAAGCTGGGCTTACTTCTTATATGAATATGCTGGTATCTTCGGAATGTTAGCAAGTGGATACTTAAGTGATAAAGTATTCAAAGGACACCGTGCTCCTCCAATGTTATTATTCTTAACAGGGGTACTTATTGCAGTGTTCGTTTACTGGAAAAACCCTCCAGGTAATCCACTTGTAGATAACATTTGTCTAGTAGCTATCGGATTCTTAATCTACGGACCTGTTATGATGATTGGTCTTCAAGCTGCTGACCTTGTTCCACGTGTTGCTACAGGAACAGCTACTGGTCTTACTGGGTTATTCGGTTACCTACTTGGATCAGCAAGTGCTGGTTATGTTATGGGTAAACTTGTTGATGTATTCGGATGGAACGGAGGTTTCTACGCATTAATAGCTTCTTGTGTATTAGCATTCTTATTCATTGCTTTAACATTATTCAAGAAAACATCAAAACAATTAGAAGATTAATAAAAAAGAATCTCTATCAAATTATCTGATAGAGATTCTTTTATTTTTATAACATTAAGTTTGATTTTAAATACTCAACTAACTCACTTCTTTTTTTAGTATTTGTTTTTTCCATAAGTCGTTTTTTATATGTATCTACTGTTTTTACACTTAAAAACAGTTTTTCTCCAATATCAGTTAAAGTATATCCTTCTACTATATATTTTCCGACTTCTTTTTCTCGTTCACTAAGTTCTATTTCTTTATCCGCCTTATATAATTCATAAAAAATTGTAGCATACTTTTCATTTAAGTAGATTTCATTTTTTTCCATTACTACGTCAATAGCTTTTAAAATTTCCTCATGTGCTGTACTTTTTGTTACATAACCTGCTGCTCCCATTTTAAAAGCTTTTTTTATATATGATTTATCTTCATGCATACTTAGTATTATAACTTTAGCATCTAAATCTTTCTCTTTTATAATCTCTAATATATCATAGCCGCTTCCATCAGGTAATGATATATCACAAATAAATAAATTATATTCAGTAGTGCTAATTTTTTCTAAAAATTCACCTTTACTCCCACAATCATCAATTAAACTAAATTTTTTATTGTCTTCTAACAAAACTCTAATCCCCATTTTTATCAGTTTATGATCATCAATCAATAGTATTTTCATTAGACTTCTCCTCTATTGTCTCTGTTTTAAACTTACACATTATTATTGTAGAGTACTTTTTATTATTAAGCACCTTGAATTCTCCAGAAAAATCCAATATTCTCTCTTGGATACCAAATATTCCTAATCGACCTTCTTTTTTGGCTGATTCTACACGTTCTTTTGTTAATCCTATACCATTATCTGCTATACTCAAAATAATATAATCTGAATTACTATAAAGCTTAACAATTACTTCTGTAGCTTTAGAATGTCGTTTTATATTAGATAATGACTCTTGAATTATTCGGTAAAGAGTAATATCGAAATTATCATTTTTACCACCTTCATAATTACTATAAAAATCAACTGAGATACCATATAAATTTTTATAATCTTCGATATATTTACTTATTACCTCTTCTAAGCTTAGCTCTGCACTAGGTGGTCTTAGATTAACTGCTATATTTCTAATATTTGTTAAGCTATTTTTCGATTTCTGATTGAATTAGTAATAATCTATCTTTTTTCACTTTATCAGTTTCCTTTTCTACTAAATTACTTAATAAAAATAATAAACTCGCGAGTGATTGACTTACCTCATCATGCAATTCTCTAGAAAGCATTTTTCTTTCTTCTTCTTGAATCCTAAAAACCTTATTTAATAAATAGTTATTTAACTTTTTTTATTCTTTTTTTATTACTATCTACCATTTCATTTATAGAACTAACTAATACATGGAAATCCTGACTATAATTATCTTTATCTATATTTTTTTCTTATAATCACCTTCTCTAATTATTTCATCAGTTACAGAAGTTAGATCTTTTTACTGGTCGCTCAATTAATTTTTGAAATATAGTAAGCAACAATTAGCAACATTACAAAAAAACAACAATATTTAAAACAAGAATTCTTATAAATTGTATATATGTTTTCACATAAATATCTTTAGTATAAAAAAACCTATTCTTATATAACCAATATTAACATCATCGACAGGAGAAATGTATTCTAATATCTCTCCTTTTTGAACTACTATAACTCTTATAATTTTTTTAATTGTCCTTCATTAAACGTCAAAAGTTTTTTTCTGGAACATCTTTTAAAGTTTTACCTATAATATTTTTTTATCATTATCATAAATAATAATATAAGACACTTCCTTATTCGATGAAGCACTATGTATCTTTTTGATATATTTCATAAGTATTTTCAGTTTTTATATCGTCTGATATATCACCAGCTAGCTGATAGTAAGTTTGAGTAATTCTATCTTTCAAAGCACTTTCTAATATACTTTTTATTATTAACATATGTATATACTGAGATTATACTTAAATATATTGTATAGATTATCGCAAAAGAATATAATAATCTTATTTCTTATTTTCAACTTAGCCATTTACTTAATCCTCACTTATTAAATCTGGATAATCACTAGCTTTTGTTTCTTCATACTTTTCTATCTGAAGCTGTGATAAGACGTTCTTTATAGAATCATCTTTATCTATAGATAATAATATCTGTTTGATTTTTTCTTTATCCTCATAGTTTTTATGAGTTACTACAGGTCCTGTCGCGACTTCCGGAAACGTCTTAATAATTTTTATATTATTCTCTATTCCAGAAAAATTACTACTCATATACTGCAAAGCCCAGTCATCAACTATTGCAGCCGATACTCTTCCATTTATAACTTGATTTATAGATTCTTCATGACTATGTGTAAAGTAACTATTACTAAAAAATTTATTTGCTGTTGTTCCATTTTTCTTTAGATAATCATTGAATACTAAATATCCTGAATAACTATAAGTATCTACAAAAAGCAAAACTATTATTTTTCAATTCTTCTATTGTATTTATATTTGAATCATTCTTGGTAATTATTATTGGATGATAATATGCCTTACCTCTATTCGGCCTTGCTAAAAGTTCTAACGATTCTTTATCTTCATATAATGAATATGCACCGGTAGATAAAAATGCCACATCTATTTGATTATTTTTTAGTAATAAATTAATATCACTGTAGCTTTTTTTCTGTATCAACTTTACCTTTTTTTATTCAATTTTTTTCACCAATATAATTAGCTAATTCTTTTTTTCTAAAATATAACTTTTATTATCACCAGCAACAGAGATTAAACCAATTCTCAATGTATCATCATCTTTTCCATTATCATCGACATTTTCTGAAACTTTTGAGAAATCAATATAATCTTCCTGATTACTTTTAAACATAAAAGGCAGTGTTACTAATAATGCTATAGATAATATAACAACTACTAGCCCTATTACTACTTTTTTTCATTTATTAAAACCAACCTTTACTTATAATTCATTTAAACTGTATATATTAATAAACACTCATCTAAAAAAAGCATTTTTTTATCCAATATTAAGACTCAAACAGCTATACTAATAGTATAACACTATTAGACAATAAGAAAAAAAGAAACACTTGCTCAATAATATTAAACAGTATTCTCTTTCTATTATTATATATATTTACTAGCTTCTCTTATACTTAGCGAAGCCATATTATTTTTTGTATTTTTTTCAATGAAATCTTTTTACCCATTGGGGATTAGTTTTCGAATAGTCTCTTAAAGCCCAACCTATAGCTTTATTAATAAAAAATTCAGTATGATTTAAGTTATTAACTAATATTTTTTCTAAAAGATCAGTATCTGTCTTTTCTTTTCGTAAAAGTTGATGATCTATAGCGACACGTCTTAGCCAAATATTATCATCAACACTCCATTTTAAAATTTTCTTTTTTAAAGTTTCATCATGATAAATTAAGCTTCCAATAATTCTATCCAGTATATCAACTGTATCCCACCATGATTTCTTTATAACTAATTTTTTTAATTTTTCAAAATCAGTAATTTCTAAAAGACTTTCTGCAAACTCTTTAAGTAATGAGCTGCAACGTATTGACATTCCCTTTTTTCATGTTGCCAACAATACTCAACAAAATCCCAATCTATTTTCTTTTCTTTTTTTGCATCTTTAAAATATGGTTTGCAAATTTCATCTCGAATAGGAGCTTGAATACCAAAAAAAGGAAATTTATTTTTCATATATCTAGACATATCGAGAGCACGCGCAGTGTTTGCACGTGCCTCTAGTTCTTTTATTATATTAAACAAATCCATAATTAGCGTTTATTCTCTAAACTTGCTTTAATAAATCCAGCAAATAATGGATGTGCTTTTTCTGGACGAGATTTGAATTCTGGGTGGAATTGACCAGCAACAAACCATGGGTGTTCAGGTAATTCTACTATTTCTACTAATCTTCCATCTGGACTAACACCTGATAGAACTAATCCTTTATTAGTTAATCTTTCACGGTAGAAATTATTGAATTCATATCTATGACGGTGTCTTTCAGTTATGTTGATTTCACCATATTCTTTATGTGCTTGTGAACCTTCTGTTAATGTACAAGGATAACTTCCAAGACGTAAAGTTCCTCCCATTTCTACTACATTTTCTTGGTCAGGTAGTAAGTTAATAATTGGGTATGGTGTATTTGGATCTAATTCTGAAGAGTGAGCCCCAGTTAATCCACAAACATTTCTTGCAAACTCTACAGCTGCAAGTTGCATACCTAAACAGATTCCAAAGAATGGTATTTTATTTTCACGAGCATATTTAATAGTTGTGATTTTTCCTTCAACACCTCGATCTCCAAATCCACCAGGAACTAAAATTCCATCAGCATCTTTTAAATACTCATGAACATTTTCTTCAGTAATATCTTCTGATTGAATCCAATCGATTTTAACTTTAGAATTGTGTTTATACCCTGCATGTTTTAATGACTCAACTACTGAAATATAAGCATCATGTAATTCTACATACTTACCAACTAAGGCAATTCTAACCTCATCTTTTAAGTTATCTACACGTTCTACAAGTGATGTCCACTCTTCCATATCCGCTTCTTTAGCTGTTAAATTGAAGTGTTTTAGAACGATATCATCGATTTTTTGTGCTTTTAGATTTAATGGTAATTGATATAAATTACTTACATCACGACTTTCAATAACATTTTGTTTTGGAATATCGCAGAATAGCGATATTTTAGCACGTAATTCATCTGTTAATGCAAGTTCGTTTCTTACAACAATAATATCTGGTTGAATACCTAAACCACGTAATTCTTTTACAGATTGTTGTGTAGGTTTTGTTTTCATCTCACCAGCTGCTTTAATATAAGGTAATAGTGTACAGTGAATATAACATACATTTCTCACGACCTAAGTCACTACGAATTTGACGAATTGCTTCTAAGAATGGTAATGATTCGATATCTCCTGTTGTTCCCACCTATTTCTGTAATTACTACATCAGCATCACTTGATTCTCCAGCTAATAGTACACGTGATTTAATTTCATTTGTTACGTGTGGAATTACTTGAACTGTTCCTCCTAAATAATCTCCGCGACGTTCTTTTTCAATAATTGATGAATAAACACGACCCGCAGTCACGTTAGAATATTGACCTAGATTAACATCAATAAATCTTTCATAGTGTCCTAAGTCTAAATCTGTTTCTGCTCCATCTTCTGTTACAAAAACTTCTCCATGTTGATAAGGACTCATAGTTCCTGGGTCAACATTTAAGTATGGATCAAATTTTTGAAGTGTTACTTTTAATCCTCTATTTTTAAGTACTCTACCTACTGATGCAGCTACAATACCTTTTCCTAATGATGATACTACTCCACCTGTTACAAAAATATACTTTGTCATGTTAATCTCCTTTATAAAAAATAAAACCCCCTACGTAAATCGTAGGGGGTGGTTTTCTTCTATCACTCTTTTAGAGTGCCCGTATATTATGATAGCATAACATCATATTTTATTCAACTAAAATATTTTGAATTTTAGAAGAACTTAAATGAACTAAATGGATAGTATCTTAGACTTACTTTACCAATCATCGCTTCTTTTTTAACAAATCCAAAGACACGACTATCAGTACTATGTTGTCTATTATCACCCATTACAAAATACATTCCTTCTGGAACTGTTTTTGATTTAGTACTACTTAAGTACTCTATATTAAAGTCTGGTGTGAATGGTGCTGTTCCTGATTCTTTAGCTTCTTTAATTTTTTGAGTTAAATAAGGCTCATCCACTTTTTCACCATTAACATATAATACATCATCTTTATATTCAATAGTGTCTCCTGGAACACCTATTACACGTTTAATATAATCATCTGTTTCATTTGCATGAAATACTACTTCGTCACCACGTTCATAGTTTTTACTAAGTTTATTAACAAAAACTTTGTCATTATCAGCAAATGTATAGTCCATAGAATGTCCTTTTACTGTAAATGGAGCTATTACATAAGTACTTAAAACTAAGTAAATTGCTATAGATGCGACAACTACTATAATCCATTCAAATATTTCTTTTAAAAATTTCACTTCGTTATCCCTCTTAAATTTTATATTATTATGATTTTTTATTCTACCACATATCTAGTCAAAAATCAAAAATATCTTTTTAATCTAAGTATATATAGGTGAATTATTAAATCTATTTACTAATTATATTAAATATACATTAATCGTAACTAAAAAAATAATAACTATATAAATAGCAACTATATTATACTATATTTCTTGTATCACTTTTTTCAAACTACACTCTAAACTTGAAAACGTTAAACAGATTTATTGATTTTAATAATGTATATGATATAATCATAAATACGGGAGTCTGTAAACAGTCTGAGAGGAAATATTATAAATTTCGACCGCACCTGATCTGGATAATGCCAGCGTAGGTAGTATTCTTTAAGACCTAACTTAGACCCCTTTAAATTGTAAGGAGGTTTTTTATTTTGTCAAATTGCAGTATTGCATTACAAATTCTTCCATTGAGCGAACATAATGAAGAAAAAATAAAAATAATAGATAATGTAATCCATTATCTACAAAATAAACATTCTAATGTCGTTGTTTCTCCTTTCGAAACAGTTATAGAAGGAGAATTCAATGAACTTATGGATACTCTAAAAGAATGTTTAATAATTGCGGGTGAAGATAGCAAAAATATTTTTGCTAATGTGAAAATTAATTACGGGAATATTTTAACGATAGATGAAAAGCTTAGCAAATTTAATAAATAAATATGCTGCCGCTATTTCTATGCTTATTCTTCTAATAATTTGGCAGGGGGCTGGATATTTAAATTTACTTCCTAAGTATATTATTCCTACTCCTTTAGAAATAGTACAGTCTTTCATTAAAAATTATAAACAATTAATTTTCCACAGTAAAATCACCCTCCTAGAAGCTATTATCGGTTTACTACTTGGTATTATAATAGCTTGGACTCTAGCTTTAATTATGGATAGTATCCCAGTATTTAATAAAGCTATTTATCCTCTATTAGTCCTAACGCAAACTATTCCTACTATTGCTATTGCACCTATTTTGGTACTGTGGCTTGGGTACGGATTAACACCAAAGATTGTTTTAATAGTTTTAACTACAACCTTCCCTATTGTCGTTAGTATATTAGATGGATTTAGAAATTGTGATAACGATATGATCACATTATTAAAACTTATGAATGCTAGTAAATTACAAATACTATGGCATGTTAAAATACCAACCAGCCTAAGCTATTTCTACGCAGGACTTAGAGTAAGTGTTTCTTATGCATTTATAGCTGCGGTAGTAGCTGAATGGTTAGGAGGTTTTGAAGGCCTAGGTGTTTATATGATTAAAGCAAAAAAACTATTTGAATACGATACTATGTTCGCAATTATTATATTGGTATCTATTATAAGTTTACTAAGTATAGAATTAGTTAAACTAAGTGAGAAAAAATTTATTAAATGGAAATATATAGGAGAAAATCATGAAAAAAATACTAATTAGTATATTTTCTATTATTCTTGCAGTAACACTTACAGCATGTGGTTCTGCTAATAATAGTTCAAATAATAAAGATTTAAAAAAAGTCGACTTTGTATTAGACTGGGCAGTTAATACAAACCACACAGGATTATATGTCGCAAAAGAAAAAGGTTATTTTGCTGAAGAAGGAATAGATCTTGATATCAAACCAGCACCAGAAGATAGCACATCAGATTTAGTAATTAATAATAAAGCACCTTTTGGAATATATTATCAAGATACTATGGCTAGTAAACTTTCTAAAGGAGCTGGAATTACAGCTGTAGCTGCTATTATTGAACACAATACTTCAGGTATTATCTCACCTAAGAAAAACAATATTACTGATCCTAAAGCATTAGAAGGTAAAAAATATGGAACATGGAATGATCCTGTTGAACTAGCTATGATTAAATCTCTAGTTGAAAAACAAGGTGGAGATTATAATAAAATTGAGTTAGTACCGAATAGTGATAGTAACTCAATTACACCTCTAGAAAACGGAGTTTTTGATGCTGCTTGGATTTACTATGCATGGGATGGTAAATTAGCAGAAAGTATGAATTTAGAAACAAATTTCTTCTACTTAAGAGATTTTGATAAAAAACTTGATTACTATTCACCAGTAATTATCGCAAATAACGACTATCTAAAAAATAACAAAGAAGAAGCACAAAAGGTTCTTAGAGCTATTAAGAAAGGATATATCTACGCTATAGAACATCCTGAAGAAGCTGCAGATATTTTAATAAAAAATGCACCAGAACTAAAAGAAAAACGTGATTTCGTAGTAGCATCACAAAAATATATCTCTCAACAGTATGCGTCAAATAAAGAGCATTGGGGAGAATTCGATGCTGAAAGATGGAATGCATTTTACCGTTGGGTTAACGAAAACAAAATCATCGAAAAACCACTTGCAGACAATACAGGATTTAGCAATGACTACATAAAATAATGAGTGTCTTAACAATAAAAAACTTATCTTTCAATTACCCAAATAATAGTATATTAAAAAATATTAATATTCATGTCGACCAAGGTGAAATTGTTTCTATTCTAGGTGGAAGCGGAGTTGGAAAAACTACCTTATTTAATTTAATTGCAGGTATCAACGAACTTCAATCTGGAACTATAGAAATTCAAGGAGATTCTAATTTCAAAGGAAAAGTCAGCTATATGCTTCAAAAAGATCTACTTTTAGAGCATAAGACTGTAATTCAAAATATAATACTTCCCCTTCTTATAAAAAAAGTAAATAAAAAAGAAGCTGAAGCTGAAGCAATAAAAAACTTAAAACTATTTAATCTTTATGACTATAAAGATAAATATCCGAGTGAATTAAGTGGTGGTATGCGCCAAAGAGTGGCACTTTTAAGAACTTATATGTTTAAAGAAGAACTATTTTTATTAGATGAACCTTTTAGTGCATTAGATGCAATAACAAAGATATCATTACATTCTTGGTATTTAGATATTTGTAAAAAGTTTAATCTTACCACACTACTAATAACACATGACATAGATGAAGCAATCGACCTTAGTGACAGAATATATATTATTAAAAAAATAAACCTGGTGAAATTATTTCAGAAATAAAAAAGTTCAACTAAATGGTGAAAATGTTGATGAACAAAAAAATTAAAAATATAAAAAGAGAAATTTTTGAAACTTTTTAGGTTTATAAATATAGAACAGAGTCAGACTCTACTGATTCTGTTCTTTTTTTAATAATTTATCAATATATATTAATAAATATATATAATTTTTCTCATATACATGATATAATAAAATTATAAGTGAATGAAAAGGGGTTTCTATATGAAAAAAATTACATGGTATACTAATGTTATTATTAAGTTCCGTACTACTTGTGTCTTGTCAGGCAAATAAAAACGAAAATAAAGACCAAAATAAAGAGCAGACAACACAAAATAAGTCAAACAAACAAGAGGACTCTAAGAAAAAAGATGAAAATAAAAAAGAAGAAGCTAATAAAAAAGATTCAGATTCATCAAATAAAAAGTTCATCTTCAACAAACATTAAAAAACAGAGGATACTCAAGTTATTGGTTCTGACGAATACGGTTATGTTAAAGTGCCTAAAAGTTGGGTTAATTTCCAAGATATAAATGGTGGTAACGACATACAATCTAGTGATACATCCGCGTATAATGTTGTTACATTAAACATATTCCGTCCAAGTCAACTTGGAATATCTGAGGCAGAATATGCATCTATCGATCCTATCTATGTAGCAAATTCTGTACTATCTGACCAAAAAAACACTTCAGCATTCCAAAAAGGTTTGGGAGTGCTAAATCAAAAATTGGTGAATATGATGCTTATGTTGTTAATTCTATAACAACAAGTGGAAAAGTATTTTGTTACATGGGTTTTCAGAGCGAATGATGGAAAAAAATACACTATGCATCTCTTGAAGGTAATGAAGCTACTATAGAAGAATTACTTCCAATGATTGAAAAAAAGTTGGACACTAAAAAATAGGTGATTATCTTTTTCGCCTAATACTATAATAGGTTATCATATCATAGAAAATAAAGTAATACCAAGAGAAAATAAAATCTATCTTCTCTGGTATTTTCTTTACTTAAAATATTTCTTTCAACTCACATAAAAGTTTTTAAACAAACTACTTATAAATACTATATTTTCTATTCAAAAAAATAAATTAATGCTGCTGGTAATATTGTTAGTATAGCTGTCGTACTACCAAAAACTTCTAATGCCAAAAATATTGGAGTTACGAATGTTTTTGTCGCTGATGAAAAAACTAAACAATAACCAAGTGCAGCAGTAAATATAATTGGTAAGCCTATATATCCAGCTAGTACTACTCCTAAGCTAGCTCCTATTGCAAATAATGGTGTTACTTCTCCACCACTAAAGCCTATAGCTGTGCAAAGAGCAGTCAATATAAGTTTCAATATAAAATCACAACTAAGTACCAAGCCATTTTCTAGTGAAAGTTCAATTAAATTTGTTCCTAACGAACTATAACGAAAACTTGCTAATACACTTATTAGTATAAATATAGTTAGTAATATCCAACTCCATTTTTCATTATTGCAGACGATTTTTTTAAAAAAATTTCTGACAAAGGACAAAAACTACTCCAACAAAAAAATAAAACAAATACCTACGAGCAATGTTTTTTTATAAGTAATATATAATCAATCTTTTTCAACTTTTTGCTAAAAACAAAAAAACTTTTCTAACCCTAAAAAAATTAGAAGCTTCAGCAGAGAAAAAAACTAGCAATTAAATATATAATGAATTCTATTACAGTATTCAAATTAATTTTTTTACTTTTTTTAAATGTAATTTCTAAAACAAAAAAATAACGCTGCTAATGGGGTCTGAAATAGTGCAGCAAATCCACTAATCATTCCTAAGCGTATTAAGAAAATACATTGTTTTTTTACTGAATTCAACACTTCCTAGATTTTTTCCTATTGCTCCCCCTAACTGAACAGCAACCCCTTCACGACCTACGCTAGCTCCAAACCCGTGTGCTAACAACGTATTTAAGGTTAATAAAATAGGAAAGTACCAACTAATTTTTTTCTTATCTTTTATTGCTTCTTCTATAAAATACTTCATACTAATACTAGTAGTTTTGGCATACTTATTACTGTATTTTTGTAAATAACAAAATTAATGGTGTAAAATAAATTAAATAATTCCAATAGTCTTTTTATTTTAGAAATAATGAATAATAACACTTGACCAAAGTACGAACAGCATATCGATGCTAGTAAAACCACTATTACACTTCTTATAAAAAAATTATTAACCATGTACCCTCCTTTCTAGGATAAAAGAACAACATTTATTCGTATATTACTTACGATTAAACGTTGCTCCCTTTATTATTTTTTTCCTTTTTTAAAAAGTAAACTTTATTCTTTTTTTGGTTGATCAAAAGCTAAACCCTTCTCCCATAATATCATGCACTTCTGTTATAGTTAAAAAGGCATTTTTGATCTATTGTATAAATTAATGATTTTAGTTTGCTAATTTCCGTTCTTGACACAACACAATAACCTATATTCATATCCTTACGTGAATAACTTCCTTGTCCTTTAATAAATGTTAATCCACGCCCCATATCATCAGACACTTTTTGAGTAATTTCTTCAATTTTAGGCGACATTATCATCACAGCTTTTCCTGGGATACCACCTTCAATTAGATAATCTATGATTTTTTTGTACAAATATAAATATAAATTAACGTATATAAGATTGCTGGAAAAACTTTTTTTAATACCATAAAAGATAATAGTAAGATGAATCCATCCAAAACTTGAATTATCCTTCCTATAGAAAAACCAAAATATGTGTTAATTATTTTCGCAATAATGTCTACCCCTCCAGTTGTTCCACCAAAAACAAATACAATCCCGAGTCCAATACCTGCGATAATTCCACCAAAAACAGATGCAAGAAGGCGATCTCCACCTATATCAATAACAACATGGTATGTTTCAAAAAAATTTTTAATCCAAAAATGTTAGCATTAATATACCGTAAATTGTGTAAATCATAGTTTTTTTATCTAACATCTTATATCCAAGTATAAGTAATGGAATATTAACTAATAATGTACCCATAGATACAGGTAATCCAAAAAGCATATAATAGAAATAATGCTATCCCTGTACCGCCACCTTCTGCTAATTGATTAGGCACATTGAAATGCAGTAATGCAAATGAATAGATTGCACACCCTAAAAGCTATAAAAAAATAATTCTTTAACTATTCTTTTTTATATTTTTGTTCTCTAAATTTTTTTCGCTCATGTTATCCCTCCCATAATTAGTTACAAATTTATTATAACAGCTTCTAGTCTGTTAAACAATATCTAAATAAGCAAATAATAAAGTTTGCTATATTTTTTTAACTAAATACCCTTCTCATTTCTTTTAGACATTCTTTTCTATTTTTGTACTATAATTAAGAGTATCAATATTGGAGGATAACTTTAATGAATAAAAAAATTTTCATACCAAATTATCTTACCCTTTGTAATATTTTCTGTGGTTTTATGTCAATACTAACTACAGCTCATGGGTATTATATCTGGGGCACTGTCTTTATTTTTTTAGCTATGCTTGCTGACAGATACGATGGTATTGTTGCAAGAAAACTTGGTGTTGTTTCTGAAATTGGTCACGATTTAGATTCTTTATGTGATGTTGTTAGTTTTGGAGTCGCACCTGCTATACTTATTTTTGAAAAAGTTTTATTTTATGATAATCCAAGTGCTACTGTAACAGTTGTAGTTGCACTATTGTGCGGTATCTATGTTTGTTGTGGAGCCTATCGTCTTGCTAGATTTAACGTTACTAAAATGAAAAACGGTTACTACCAAGGTGTTCCAATAACAACTTGTGGTACAATACTAGCAATTATTGCACTTTTCAAATTACCTAGTATAGTTATGCTAATATTATTGATAGTATGCTCTTACTTAATGGTAAGTAATATTAAAATTAAAAAAATGTAATTATTAAAATATACCGATCCCAAAACGTTAGACAAAAACTAACTTTTTGGAGATTGGTATTTTTTATAACTAAATATAATTTTTAAATTCAAAATGGAATAAAAAGACGATTTAATACTAATATTCCACATCAAAAATTACTACAGATACAACTATTATAAAGTTAATAAAAAAAGCTAAAGTAATAGTAAAAAAACTTTATTTAGGGCCATTTATGGATATGTAAAATACTGAGATAATAAGCTATAATATAAGTAAACACCCAACAGCTAAAAATATATTGGATTCACTAGAAGCATCAACTAAAGTTACAGCTAACTCTCCTTATAGGAGAACTTTTCACCTGATCAAGGATGGGTTTATCAAATTAAGGCATATTCGAAAAGATTAAAAGAGGAAAGTATTTACCAAAGTATATCTAAAAAGCAAATTGTCTGGATAATTCGGTAATGGAGAATTTCTTTGAGATATTAAAACAAAAGATATATTATGGAACAACATATAATAGTTATAAAGAACTGAAATTAGCTATTGAAAATATATAAAATATTGTAATGAAGAGAGAATAAAAAGAAACTAGGATAGTTAAGTCCTAAACAATATGGAATAAAACATAGGACTGTATAAATATAAAATGATAGCGTAGCAGTCATAACAACTACTGCGCTATCTTAAGTCTAACTTTTTAAAGGTAGATTATATTTACTATAGTATTATTTTGGTTAACGTATAAAAAGAGTTACTAGAATAAAGCTTTTAGGGTAACCTATTTCAAATGAAATTAAAAACTATTATCTAGTATTACTTCATCTCTTAAACAGAACTCCTCATTAATTTTAATAATTATTAGAGTAACAATCTTCAATAATTGAAAATAGTGATTTTCATGATCTTCAAGATTTTGAGGATTATTTCCATGAGTATATTTATTTCGTAATGCAGGGCCATTATCAAACTGGCGATCATTTAGTATGAAATTTAAATATTTTTGTTCAGATCTTGAAAAAGCTTAGATTCGCAAATTATTTTTATTTTTCAGATATGAGAGAGTCCAAGAGAGCATTATTCTTGTAATAATTGATGCAAATCACCTCGTTATAATAGAAATCTTTTAAAAATATTAACAATATTAGATTTTATACGTATATATCCGTGAGAATCTTCATAGATAATACCTTTTTCTATTAATAAATTTAGAATAGTTTGCTGATTATTAGAAAAGTCTGAAATTTTGACTTTTTCAGCTTTTTATTAACCTTTCAAAGTTTAAATATCCTTTCTATTTTTCAATACATGTAAGTAGAGATTGATCTGAAAAATAGTTGATGTGAGATATTTAACAATTCAGAATCATCAATGTATCCATATTTCTTCGAAAGAAAACTTGGTATATTCTCTATCAAAGGGGTAGTCCTAGAAATTTCCATTAATTCTCTATTTATTTCTCCATTGTTAACATAATTAGTAAATTGTCTTAATATAGAATCTATCTCTGAACATAGGGTTCTAACTTTTTCTAAAAAGAGGATTTATTAGATGGTATAGAGAGAATAAATCCGTCTACCTGGAATTCTACAAGCAAGTATTCCTCGAAAAACCATTTGAATATTTCTTCTAATCTTTTATCTAATTTTTAAAAGTTCATAATAATATGTTTTGATTTGCATACTAGATATCATTTCTTTAAAAATCAAAAAGATACTCCAACATCATATTCTCTATCTCCTTTTACACCTAAGATTTTTCCATAACACCCAACTCAGTTTTTAGATGGGAAAGTCGACCTAGTGTGGGAATCAACATAACCGAATAAAAATACAAAATTATTAAGTAATGTTGGATTATTTAAATTTTCTTTTAACCATGAATGACTATAGATTATTTTTAGGATTTAACAGATCTTTATTATCAATACTAATGACTTCATCAGTATTAGCAAAACCAACGACGGCACCAAAGGAAAAACAAGACTCATTAGAAAAAGAATCTTTTAAAATAATTCTCATATCTCTTTTTGCTTTTTAAAACGAACTTCATCTGGTATAGGGAATTCGTTTCTGCTACGGGATTTATACAGTAATTTAAGATAATTAGGATTTACATTTTCTGATTCAATATATTCTTCAATTAAGCGAAGTTGATCATCTATACATAATGATTTTTGGAATATAATATTTTTTTATGATTCCAATCTTTTCGTTCTAAAATGATAGGTTATTAGAATTATAGCTGTAGACTTTGAATGTTTCATATAATCACAAACTACAGCGTTAAAAATATTCTACAATAGTTTTATGTTCTAAAAATTAAATGAAGAGGGATATTAAACTCTGTTAAGATTTTTTTGAAAATTCTATTGAAGATACTTTTTTCATATATTTTATATCGAGTAAATAGTTCCCAAAAAGGTATCATAATAGTGAGGGCTAATTGTAGTATAAAAAGATGTAATTTTTTTGAATAATCTATATTAGAGCAAAATACTCTGATAAGAGGTTTGAATTTTTCTTACTATAGAATTTAAACTTTCATAGTAATCTTCACACCATGAATTTAATTTATTTCCAGAATCAAAAAGTAAGCAAATATTATATAACTCTAGAATATAATTTATATTAAGATTATCAGCTTTTTCATCAAAAAGAATTAATTACCTTTTCAGCTTGTTCTAGACTCCATCCAATACTTAAATCAGTTTTACTTATAATATTTTACTCCATAATACTTAGAATTCATTAACTACTCCTCCTTAAAAATTATTATTCAGAAAGAATTAATTCAGTAGTAACAACATCTATGATTTCTTGTTCAGTAGGCAATTCACGAGAATTATAATACTCATCAATTAGATTTTTATAGATTTTTCTTACAAATTGCCTTGCATCGTCTCCAGTAGAGTACATTTTTTGAAGAAAAACATTAAAGTTTTTGTGTAGAAATGTTTTATTTAAAGCATCTTCAAATTCCTCTTTAGTTAATCCGCTCATAAGAATAGTATCAATGAATTCTTCTTTAGCAATTTGAATCATTTGTACAGCGTCATCTTCTCTTATATAATCAGCAACACATTTAGCGACAAAACCTCCCACCGCGCCACCAGCTATAGTTCCTACAACAGGCACAAAACTGCCTAGCGTCAGACCTGCAGCTATTCCGGCACCAGTTACTACAGTGTTTTTAACTAATTGTCCCCAAGAGATTCTGCCTCTTAATGTACAAATTAAATCTGGGCCAACAGTTATGGTAGCTGTTATAGTTACCATACTCCCCTTTAGTATGACATTTGTAGATTTTTTCCCTATTTCTCCGAACAGGCTTTTTGCTATAGAAGATCCTAGGAGACTACGAGCAAATTGAGCAGATAGCATATAAGTAAAACCAGTGAAAAAATAGGTTTAATAAATGCTTTTAGCGAATTTTTCAGAGCGCCAGAATTATTAATACCACGCCATCGATTATTACAATATATCCAGACAGAAGATACTGCTGCAGTACTTACTCCAGTGGAAAAATCTAAACCAGCAGACCATAATAGTTTTTCTTGAAATGAGACAGTTCTGGTGACAATATTTCCATTTGAGTCTCTAACGACTTTCCCAGAACTATCCCTAACCTGAATAGTAGAATTTTTTTCAAAAATAGATTTAGTGGCTATATTCGATTGTTCATATGTTAAGGCTCCTTTTTTCACATATTTATAAGCATTATCTGGATTAGATTCATTAGGAACTTCTCCACTATCTATACGTCTTGACATGAGTTCTACAGCTTTATTATATTGATCACGAGGTACTTCAATTTGCATCATATTTCCATTAGATGAAATATATTTAGCATGCCCATTTTCAAAACATTGGCCTATGCTTTTTCCAGCAGTCGCACAATATTTAGTTTGTATCAAGTGACCATTCACAATTCTATCTGCCCCATTTTTTTCGTGGGAGCCGCCAAGAGGAGAAGCATGTTTTAATTTTAATCTATCTAGTACATTTCCTGCTTGTTCTCCAGCGTGGCCATGCCCTTGACCGCCACCGAATCTATCATTGATTTGATTACTAGTAATTTCCTGTGTCCCCTCTTTTTATGTTGCAGAGTCAGTCATTACGTTTAAAAATAATTCATTTTTTGATTCTACATCTAATTTATTTTTTACAAAGTCAACAGTTTTGTCAATTTTTTCTAACTGGGCACTATTTTCCTGGTAACTACTATCATTTATATGATTCTTTACGTTTATTGTCCATCCAGAGTCTATGGCGATATCAAGTATTTGATAGATTAAATTGCTCTCTTCTTCCGTGAATACATTAATATTTACCTTTGTTTTTATCAGCATAAAAACAATTATGTCCTTTTTTTATTCTTCCTAATTACCTTGTATATATTATTAGAAGGGTATAAATAATTCTAAAGTATCATTTCCGTCTTGTTTTTAGAGTAGGTTTATATTTTTATTATTATTTCTGCAGTTGTAACTAAAAACCATGTTCTTCAAAGTTTACACTTTTTTTAGATAGAGCCAAGCGCATGATAATAAATAGGGAATACTCTATCACTATCATTGTGCTCTTTTACTGCCAGAAGTAAAAATATAGCATCCTATTATAAGGGATATCTCCACTTTTATATCTAATAAAGTCACTGTTACAATTATACTCTATAATATTGGAAAAAGTATATGAGTCAAAATGTTGAAAGTTTTTTGGTTTTTCCAAGTAGCAATTTCTTTTGTCCTGTTTTTATCTTCTATGGTATAAAAGATAAAGATACCTATTCCAAGTAATATTATTAAGATTATTAATCCTACAAATTCAATAGTGAACCAAAGAAAAGCTATTATAAATAGGGATAATATAATACCTATAGCTATTTTTGCACTTGGAATTAGCCTATAACCAAATTTAAAAATATAATATAGCAAGTAGTATCCAGAATATTACAGTCATAACGCTCCTCCATTTAATAATAAATTATTTTTAAGTTTTCATAGAAAAAGAAGTTATTGATTAAAATAAAATTTTTATACAACTATTTATCCTCCTAATTATTTTTTTAGTTAAAAATTTTTTTATATTTTTAAATATATTATTTACTTTTTTTAATTATATTATTTAAACTTTTATTTTGTAAATAAAATCAAGGGAAAAATTGTATAGATATTTTAATTTAAATATTTAATTTCAGTTATGTCTGCTTCTTTAAGATATTTATGTGAGTAAGCAATATAAAAATGCCAAGTAGTTTTATATTGCTTTAGCATTTTATAGAGTTATTTTTCTCATACCCCGTATTTAATATAGAGCCGAAATTTACCATTTAATATAATACAAAATTATTCTTTTTATTTATGAAAAACATCCTTTCTTTATTTTTGAGCTTGAACTACTCTTATTTTTATCAAGAAAGGATGTTTTTCAATTGTTTAACTTTTATCTCGCATCCGCATACCGGGTGATTTTTTTGTTTCGTAAGCTTTACCCTCTCAACTGGCTTAAGCCATTAATATAAAAATGATAGCATAGCAGTCATCACAACTACTACGCTATCTTTAAGTCTAACTTTTGGGAGGAAAATCAAAGTACGAAATATTGTGTTTTTATTTATATTCTTATATTAGTTTATTAACTATAAACAACTAGCTATCATCTCTGCCAACCCTTCCGATTCTCCCAGGCCATAGAATGCCCTGCTTCTTTTACAACTTTTACAATAATTCCGTATTTAGGTAATTCTTCATAATCTGGACTCGGCAAAGTTTTTTCTCCAAAAATAAAATATTTTGGAATATCAAAACTATAAAACATATCTCGCCATGAATTTTCCCTCACAACAACTGCATCACACGAAATTTGGTATGCTGCTTTTGGTAACCAGTTACGTAAGGTTGCTGCCCACATAGTATTTCTGCCACTTTCACATAGCTCTATTAATCCTTTTAGCCTTTTTCATAATTTTCTTCTGTATACTGTGCTACTGCCCAACTACTACGCCCTTTTTTAGCAGGATCTAAGTTAGGTTCTGTCAAAATAAGTTTTTCTATTTTTTCCTGACATAATGAACACAACTCAATGGAAGTAGCTCCCCCAAGACTATGACCAAAAAGAACTATTTTATCTAAATTTAAATCTTCTAAAAACTCATTTAAATACTTAGCATGATTTTTTTAACCTCATAAACAAAAATCTAAAGGTTTATCACTATAACCCGCCCCAAGTAAATCAATTAATATTCTTCTATGATCTGCAAATTGCTTTTTCATCGCTATTTCTACATAGTCAAATGATCCCTGCACAGCCTAATCCATGAATAAAAAAACAATAGGTGTTTTTTCTCCTGGAAAATCATTATACCTAATCTTATAATTTTTGTCCTCTAAGTTGATATTCTTTCATAAAATGTCTTGCCTCCCATTCAATTTAATTTAATTCTATTATATCATTTATTAAGCATTTCATCATTTTTAAAAAGGTTATTTCTTTCATTTTTGTTATATAATTTTATAAGTAATTTTGAACTTGAGTAAAAATTAGTAAAGGAGAAATTTTTAATGATATTTACTGAAATTAGTAATGAGGAATTAGAGAAATTTCAACAAAAATAACAATGAACGTTATTTTTTTCCCTCAATCAGCTGAATATAGTAAAATGGCAAACAGCAATGGTTTGAAAACTACAATACTTGCTGTTAAAGAAGATAACAAAATACTCTGCCTATGGTTTATTTATTTATTTTTCAGTACAAAAAAATACTTTTTATAAAGTAACAGCTCAACATGGACCAATTATGGATTATTCAAACATTGAATTGGTAAACTTTTATTTTAAAGAATTAAAAAAATACTTCGCTAAAAATGTCAGAGTCTTATGTGTTCGTGTTAATCCATTTCTTAATGAGAAGTTTTTACAATGATATAGAATTTGTAGGCGAAAATGACCTAGCGATAAATACAAATAATGCATTATTAGAGCTTGGTTATCATCCCCTTAATGATGATTTATTTACCAATCCAACACTAGCATCACGTTGCGTATATTCTAAATATCTAGATGAAGATATAACAGAAAATAATCTACTAAAGAATGTTTCTCAAATTGCACGTTATACAATTAATAGAACCGCCAAAGAAGGTGTTCTTGTACTGTGAAAATTGATATTTTCAATGCAGAAGATGCGAAGATTTTTGATGAAATTAATCGTGATACAGAAAGCAGAATTGACTTTGTAATTCGTGACAATGATTATTTTAAATCACTAAAAATAACATTGGTAATAAACTTCATCTATTAGTTTCTTATATTGATTGTGACTTATTCGTAGAAACTACAACAACTACAATTGCTAATCTAGAAAAAGAACGTGAAGAACTTAATGAAAAACTTGAACAAGGCAAAGTTAATGCAAAAAAAGCAATTAACCGTCTTCGTGAATACGATGAAAATATCGCTATTTGGTATAAAAAAATTGATAAAATAAAAGAATTAAAAAGAAGAACACGGCAATATCATTAATTTATCATGTGCAAGTTTTATTGAATCTGGACAAGATATAATTTACTTCACCAGCGGTGCCATGCAAAAATTTCATCGTTATGAGGGACCATATGCAGTATTGTTCCATATGATGAAATATGCAATTAATAATGGTTTTAAATATTTCAACTTCTTTGGTACATCACAAGGTTTCAACGATGAAAATTCTAGCGATTATGGAGTTCTTCAGTTTAAGCGTAATTTCAATGGTAATATTGAGTACTTTATGGATAATTATGAAGTACGTAATGCCATCGGAAAAAAATTTGGAAAATATAATTTTAATAAGCTAGGTTTGAAATATTTTTGAGCCTAGCTTTTTAGTTTTTAATACTTTATTTTTATATTTTCTATGTACCTACATAAAAAAGAAGTTGACAGAAATCAACTTCTTTCTTGTTTTTTATTCATCTGCTTTTTTAGTCGCTTTTTTTGCTTGCGTTTTTTTGACTTTTTCTTTCTTTTGTGGTTTACCATTTTCTGGATACATAACCTTATCAACTAATCCGTAAGCACAAGCTTCCTCCGCTGATAAGTAATTATCGCGCTCTGTATCTCGTTCAATAGCTTTTATAGTTTGACCTGTTCTATCAGCTAAAATTTTGTTTAATTTTTCTCGCGTTCTCAAAATATGTTTAGCTGCTATTTCGATTTCTGTCGCTTGTCCTTGTGCTCCTCCTAATGGTTGGTGAATCATCACCTCAGCATTTGGAAGTGCATATCTTTTTCCAATAGTTCCAGCTGCAAGTAAAAATGCTCCCATACTCGCTGCCATTCCCATACAAATTGTTACAACATCACATTTAATATGTTGCATTGTATCATAGATTGCAAAACCTGCTGTTACGCTACCACCTGGTGAATTAATATAAAAAAATAAATATCTTTTTTTCACTATCTTGTGCTTCTAAAAATAATAATTGACTTGTTATAGAGTTTGCTACTTGATCATTTACGTCAGATCCTAATATTATAATTCTATCTTTTTAAAAAGTCTTGAATAAATATCATAGGGCTCTCTCCCTTGAGAAGTCTGCTCTATTACTGTAGGAATCAAATTCATGTTTCTTACCTCCTAATTTTCATTTCACTTGATATTATATATCAAAAAAATGGTCAATAAGCAAATGTTTGGAATAGCTATTATAATTTTATGTTAAAACAACTATAAATTAAGATAATAGTATTTATTTTTAATCACATAAAAAAGATTTAAAGAAAGATTATCCATTAAAAATTTAATTTTAATAAAAATATCTTTTATACTTTAAATCCTTTTTATACTTTTTTATAGACTATACGAATGCTCTTTTAAAAATTACCTACTATTGTATTAACTGCTGTAACCGTAATAAAAGCCCTCAGGACAGTTTTTTTGATACTAGTTTTTTTCAATAAATACATTTCATTTTGTTGAATTACAACAACAATCATACGTCATGGCTATAACCACCTTCTACATCCATAATTGTTGAGCCACGATGTAGGGTATTATTTATAAGTTCAACCATTCTTTTCTGGACAATTACAAATAATTGTACATTGAATATAAGCTGAGAAAAAAACTTCTGAACGCCTTTCATAGTTTGATTACGCACAAAGCTCATAACAAGTGCATACATAACATATTTTATATCAAAGAAAAATCCATACTATTGTATAAATTAATATATCTTGAACTAGAAAAACGGTCGGTAAGTTAAACTTCATCTTTTCGAGATAAATTTACCTGTAATATCCGTTCCCCTGTTGAGGCTCCTCCTACTAAAAGACAACACATTGCAAGACCTGATATTATTCCACAAAATATTGCTGCAACTAAAGAATCCCTCTAGATAAACAGGTTTTATAATCTTTGGAAGATTATTTATAAGAAGTGATGATACACTGATAACAAATATAGTTAATAAAACAAATTTTTCTACTTATATATCTATACCCAATATAAAAATAGAGGTACATTCAATAAAAAAATTGAGCTGTCCCTATTTTTTTATTCCTATTGCCTTATTTAAAACTAAACTTAGCCCTAGTGCTCCCCTGCTCCTATATTATTGATAGGAAGTAATAGACCCTGCATAAATTGAAAACAAGATAGTTCCGATTATTAGAAGAAAAATATTCTTAAATTCTTTATGCACTTCTGTTGTGTATATAGCATCTGACAATTTCATGTATTTGTATCCTTTTTAATATTATCTACTTATTATTTTAATACAAAATAGAAATATTTCAAGGAATATGGAAATGTTAATTTATAATTTAATTTATCCTTATTTTGTGTTAAAATTTAAGTAATGATTTTTATATTTAATTAATTTTTTATTAGTCTTTATTTTTTAAAAATGATTACTACTTAGTAAAGGAGTTATGTATGATTAAACTTTATAATACATTGACAAAACAAAAAGAAATTTTAAAAACAATTGAAGAAAATAAAGTAAGAATGTATGTATGCGGCCCTACCGTTTATAATTACATTCATATCGGGAATGCTCGTCCTATAATTGTGTTTGACGTTGTCCGTAAATATTTAGAACATAGTGGTTATGAAGTAGATTTTATTTCTAACTTTACAGATGTTGACGATAAAATTATCAAAGCAAGTAATGAAGAAGGTATTTCAACTTCTGAACTTACTGATAAATATATTGCAGCCTTTTTTCAAAGATTATGATGCACTTGATTGCAAACGTGCAACTCAAAAACCCTCGCGTAACTGAATACATGCAAGAAATTATTGATTTCATCGCCAAACTTATTGAAGAAGGTTTCGCATATGAATCTAATGGTGATGTTTATTTCAGAACTCGTAAAAAAGAAGATTATGGCAAACTTAGCAAACAATCTATTGATGATTTAATTAGTGGAGCACGCATAGAAGTTGGTGAACATAAAGAAGATCCCTCTTGATTTCGCCCTTTGGAAAAAGCAAAGCCTGGTGAAGTAAAAATGGGCTAGTCCATTTGGTGAAGGGCGTCCTGGTTGGCATATCGAATGCTCTGTTATGGCTAAAGAAACTCTTGGAGATATTATTGATATTCATGCTGGTGGCCAAGACTTAACTCTTCCCACATCACGAAAAATGAAATCGCACAATCTGAATGTCACAATCACGCTCCGTTTAGTAATTACTGGATGCACAATGCGTTTATTAATATTGATAATGTTAAGATGAGTAAAAGCTCTGGCAATTTCCGCCCTTTGTTAAAGACATAATCTCTGAAATTGATCCAATGGTTCTACGTTTATTTATGCTAACTGTTCACCACAGAACACCTATCAACTACACATTAGAAAAATATTGAATTAGCTAAAACTAACTTCGAAAAACTAAAAACTTCATACCAAAATTTAGAATTTAGATTAAATAATGAAATGACTGTTGAAAAAAATTAGATGATGAAGTTGTTGCTTTAGTCTCTAGCGAACTTGAAAAAAATTTGAAGAGTATATGCAAGATGATTTCAACACAGCTAACGCACTATCATCTTGGTAATGAAGTTGTCAGAATAACTAATTCATACACAGCCCAAAATGAAGTTAATAAAGAGACTCTTGAACTTCTGAAAGCTGCTTTTGATACATATAGCTCTATTCTAGGAATTAATATTAAAGACGATAACTCTTTAGAAGATAGTCACATAGAAAAACTAATTGAAGAACGTGAAAATGCACGAAAAAATCGTGATTTTGTTCTAGCTGACAAAATACGTGATGATCTTAAAGAACAAGGAATTATCCTTGAAGATACAAAACAAGGAGTAAGATGGAAAAAAATATAACTTTTTAAATTTACTGAAAAACTTCTATCCCCTGGAACAAATGCAAGCATTAGCACTTGCATATATCGGAGATAGTATCTACGATATTATGAGTAGAGAGTACGTTATGAAAAATCATCTTAGTAAAATTAATGATCTTCATCGCACAGTTTCAACACTAGTTTCTGCACGTGCTCAAGCTAGTTTTATGAAAAATATTCTGGAAAATAATATTTTAACAGATATTGAAGAAAGCATATATATTCAGCGGGAAAAACCAAAAAAATAATTCTAAAGCAAAAATGCCAGTATTATGGAATATAAGCTTGCAACTGGTTTAGAAGCTGTTTTTGGTTACCTATATTTAGAAAAACTTTGAAAGATTGGAGGAAATGTTTAATTACATCATAAATCTATATGAAGAAAACAATAAATACTACAAAGAATTACGTTCTAAAAATAAAGAAGAAAAAGAATAATCAAAATATAGAAGTAGACGCCGACAAAGAAGTTATCGCTGGTCGAAACGCAATTTTGGAAGCAATAAAATCTGGGCGTGAAATAAATAAAAATTCTTTTCCAAGAAGGAATTGAAAAAGGATCGTCTTAAAAGCTATTTTCTATTGCAAATGAGAAAAATCGTCTGTCAGGAAGTACCAAAAAGAAAAACTTGACAATTCTACAACAGAACGCCATCAAGGAGTTATAGCCTCTGTCGCTCCTTACAATTATTTTGAATTGGATGAAGTTTTTAAATAAAATAGAAATCAATAAAAATACTACATTGTTACTATTAGACCATATTGAAGATCCACATAATCTTGGAGCAATTATTAGATCTGCAGAAGCTAGTGGGGTTAAAGGTGTAATTATTCCAAAACGTCGCGCAGCCGTAGTTAGTCAAACCGCTGTTAAAGCGTCAGCCGGGGCAATAGAACATATGCCTGTCATCCGTGTTTCTAGCCTCATTGATGCAATTAAAAAAATTAAAAGAAAAAAAGGATTTTGGATTGCAGGTACTACCCTTACAGAACGTTCAGAAGACTATACTAAAATTGCAAAAGATGTACCTCTAGTTATCGTTGTGGGTAATGAAGGTGAGGGAATGAGTAAAGTTGTAACTAATGAATGTGACTTCTTATATCATCTTCCTATGCTAGGAAAAGTTCAAAGTCTAAATGTGTCTGTAGCAGCTGGAATTGTAATGTATGAAAGAATTAAATTCAATGATTAAAATTTTAAATAACGAAAAAGATTTAAAATCAGGTTTCGCTCTTCGTAAAGAAGTTTTTGTAAAAGAGCAAAACGTTCCGCTTGAAATAGAAATTGATGAAAAAGATTATCTTAGTAGTACCGTTCATATCGGTTACTACGATAATGAAAAACTTGTTGGTGTCTCTCGTATTACCGATTTAGATACAAATGTTATTCATATTGGACGCGTTGCAATAGCTAAATCGCATCGAGGTCTAGGATTAGGAACTAAACTTATTTCTACTTGTGAAAGTGTTATAACATTAATTACAAGTAAATCTACTGTACCTGCTCCTTTCACTATAGAACTTAGCTCCCAACTTCATGCTGAGAAGTTTTATGAGAAGTTGGGTTATACGCGCGCTAACGACACCGTTTACCTAGAAGCTGGAATACAACATATTGATATGAAAAAAACAATCTCATAGGAGGTGTTTATATGAAAAAACAATATTTATTTATCGATGGTTATAATCTCCTTTTTCGTATGAAAGAATATGGGCTTATAAAAAGTTCTACTTTCCCTACTGAACGAGATATGCTTATTGATATTTTGCGCGAATACGCAGGAGGAAATAATTATATTGTTTATTGTATTTTTGATGCTTACTTAACAAGATCAAAAGAATATATAAAAAGAGGAACCTCCTATTACTATTGTTTATACAAAAACTGGAGAAAAAGCTGATCAGTGGATTGAAAAGAAAACAAAAGAACTTAGAATTGAACATTTTATTGATATTATTGTTGTAAGTGATGATAATGATGAACGAGATATGGCGCTTGGTTATGGAGCAATACTTCGTGACTGTCATAGATTCATCAAAGAGTTAAAAGAAAGAAAACAAACTGTTTCAAAACTAACTAAAAATCACAATTCCAGAAATTTAAAAATCGACATATAAGAATGAGTGAAGAAACCCAGAAGAAGCTAAAAACTTCCTAGAAAAATGGAGAATTTTAACTCTATCTCTTGGCTGTTTTTAGATACTATAGATAGGATTTCTCTCTATAATAAAAAACAAACTAACTATTTTAGTTTTTTAACTATATAGTTAGTTTGTTTTTTATTTATCTCATTGTTACAAATTCTTCTGAACCTGTTGGATGTATTGCTACTGTGTTATCAAAATCACGTTTTGTTGCCCCCATTTTAATAGCAACAGCAAAACCTTGAATCATTTCATCAACACCATACCCAATTCCATGAAGCCCAATTACCTTTCTTCTTTTCCTAAAGTAACAAGTTTCATAACGCTTGGCTGACGGTTAGATGTTACTGCTGAGTACATTGGAGTAAATGTAGATTTATAAACCTTAATATTTTCTTCTCCAAACTCTTTTATTGCCTCTTCCTCTGTATAACCTATTGATCCAATTGCTGGATGTGAAAATACTACAGTTGCAACATTAGTATAATCCAAATGTTCATCTGTTTTACCATTAAATAATCTTTCTGACAATCTACGCCCAGCAGCGACAGCCACCGGTGTCAATGCAAGACGACCAGTAACATCTCCTACTGCATAAATACCTTTTACATTTGTATTTTGATATTTATCAGTCGGAATATATCCTCGTGAATCTACTTCTACTCCTGCAGCTTCAAGATTAAGTTCAGCTGATAGTGGGCTTCTTCCTATCGCCCATACCAACATATCGACTGTAGTTTCACGACCATCTTCAAGAACTAATGTTAAACTATCATCTTCATTTTTAATCACTTTTTTAGGGATTGCTTGTGTGTGGAGTTTTGGTCCTTCTTTTTCCATAACCTCTACCAAAGTATTAACAATATCACGATCAAATGTTCTAAGCGGTCGATCACGTCGAACAAACAAGTGTGTATCTACTCCTAATCCATTAAATACTCCTGCAAGCTCAACAGCTATATATCCCGCGCCAACTACTGCTATACGGTTTGGAAGTTTTTTCAAAGCGAATACTTCATTTGATGTAATACCATACTCCGCTCCCTCAATATTAGGAATTGTTGGTTTCCCACCTGTAGCAATTAGTATATGATCTGCACTATATTGTTCACCATTTACTTCAACAGTGTTTTTATTAACAAACTTAGCGTAGCCTTTTACTACATCGACTTTATTATTATTAAGCCCACGTTCATACGCACCATGAATACGATCGATATACGCTGAACGATTTCCTACTAATTTTGAAAAATCAAACTCAACACTATCGAAACTAAAGCCGTAGTCAGCTGCATAAAGTTTTAAACTTTCTGATATTTGTGATGCATGCCACATAACTTTTTTAGGTACACATCCTACATTGACACATGTCCCACCAAGTTCATTTCCTTCTATTAATAATCCTTTGGCTCCGTACATAGCTGCACGATTTATAGAAGCGATACCTCCGCTTCCTCCACCAATTGCTATATAGTCATAATGTTTAACCATATTTTTCACCTCTTTTGTTTAATCTGGCTCTTTATACTATCTATAAACTATTACATTTATATTTAATATGTAATAGCATTATATTTATTCATAACAATTTTTATAAAGTAGAAGATTAGAAACGTGTCTAATCTTTATACGATTATTATGCATTATTCAGTGTATTAATTCAATAAATCTGCTTTAATTATAAAATTAAAATCAGAGTACATCCATACTCTGATTTTTAATTTATATTATATATCTATCTTAAATAATAAAGTGGCCCTAATATAGCTCTTATATTTTCTGCTGACTCTAATTCTAGATTAAGTGCATCTTCCACTGTTTTTTTATTTTTATTATTTTTCTATCATATCTTCTAATTTCCCTGAAGATAATGTCCATTTGAAAATAGGTGTTATTTTCAAGTTTGTTGTTGGAACTATATTATAAAGATCTTTTTCTTCTATTCTTTGTCCTGCGAAAATTTCTTTCGTTCCGTTCCCTACATTAACCTTAACATTTTTATCAACAACAAAAATATGATAAACTATAGCCCGCTCTCGGTACTACTATTATTTTATTATTTTTAGTAGCATCTCCAATACTGTTGAATTCATCAACTTTTAACATGTCTTCCGTTTCTTTTGATAGGGTAATACTTCCCACCGGTGTTTTTTCAAATTCAACATTAAACAATTTTCTATATACAGCTGTAAATTCTAAATCTTTACCCTTTTCTGTTACTACTGCTCCTAATTCATTTGTTTGAAGCAATGTATTTTTCGAAACATGATGTTTGTTAGAACCTTCTCCAGCAATTAAGTAATCCCTATTCGCTTGCCAACCTAAAAATTCTCTTGAAGTTTCTCCTGTCGCAGTAGGTAAATTAATCATACTATCAATCCTAGAATTTGCAAGAACTTCCTGACCATCAGATAAAAATTTATCAATTCCTTTTCCTACAAACTTAACAGTTACCCATTCTTCTTCTACTTTTTAAAATATATTTCAAGAACAACATCATTTGTTAAATATTCTTCTTCATTTACTATTTTTTTACTTATTCTAAAAATGCTTGATATCCAGTACTAGGTTTTATCTAAGCTCTCTAAGTAATTCTCCAATGGTTTGAGACCACTCTATATCTTTTATCTCTAATAGAATTATCTACTTTTCCCAAAGCGTTTATTATATTCATCTTAGCGAATGCTAACAATATTAGTTTTTCTTTGTAATTTACTTTTATTATTACACTTTCATCGACAACTTCGTCATTTAATTTTTCTACATCTTTAATTTTCTATTATCTTTTTACTATAAATTGTATAGTTTTCTATATAATATTTAGATTTATCAAAAAGCTTTCATCTACACCTGACAATTTATCTCCAGTTGATAATGTCACTTCTTTTTATTTTCACCGTTATCTAATATTATTTTTGTCTTGAATTTAGCATTTATCTCTGTATCATCTGTAATTTTTGATTTAAGTACTGTTTTAAAGCTCCTTATTATTCATGTAATATCCAATAAACTCATAGTCATTATTACTATCAGATTTTTCTTTTAGAGCATTCTCTTTTAAAAAAATTCGCCTAAACTAGTATCTTTCTTAACATCATATGTAGTATTTTCTTTACTATATTCTGTTGGGTATACTATTTTTCACATTTTTCCAATACTCTTTGTTTTTACTAAGACTTACTTCTATCTTTTTAGCTGTGTAGCTTACCTCTAATTTATTAGGTTCCTTCTGTTCCCCATCAATGAATACTTGTTCATTTGTATATGAATAATATTTATCAGGACGATAATATTGTTCTAGTTCATAAGGATAAAACAAGAACTTTATTATCTTTTTGCTTCATTCCCCAAACTTATGATTCTATTGACTACCTCTTTATTCCCTCTTTACAACTAAATTTAATGTCTTTTTAGTATAATATTCCTTATTAGTCGGTGAATGTTTGCAGATTTTCTATATTTCCTTTATCATCAATATCAAAAACTCATAACATTCATTATTATAGTATTATTAGGTTTCAAAAGTTTTTAATAACTTCTTATCTACTATTTTTCCATCTCCACTATTAACTATTGGAACCCTAAAAGCTCATTTTGGTATATTATTATCATCCAATGAATAGAATATTAAACAATTATAAGAATTTTTCTTATAGCTAAGTAACTCTGCATTATAATCAATTTATTTATATTTTCTGAGTATATACTATTTTTATTTCAGGAGGAGTGTATCTCACTACTTTTTAGAAAAATATCAAAAGTCAAAAATATTTGGCTTCATAATACTGTCTCAAAACAGTTGTATTATAATCCGTAAAGTAATCTGCTTTTATAATATGGTGATCCGAAAGTGATAGAAAACCACAGCACATTAAACATCCTACCAAAAACTTTTTACAACGCATGTTTCTCCTCCTTTCTTTTTTTATCTCTATTTCTATCATAGTTTACTTTATAATCCATTCTGCAATCAAATTATACTAAAACTTGCTAAAATTAAACTTAATTATCGTATATTTTAAAAATTGACCTATAAGGAAAAACTTTTAAAATTTTTGCTTATAAGCCAATCTCCTTTTATTATTAATGTTAACTAAATCTCACCGATATTTTCTAACATTATTTGATCATTAGATATACTAACTTCATCATATTCGTAGTCATCTGCAAAATCATACGAATATTCCTTATAAAGGAACATCTCATTAGAGTAATCTAAAACCTCATCTGAGTAGATAAATTTATCTCATTATATCCTTCATCTGCATAATCTGATAAAAATTTCGTTTTCATAGTCTATTTCTGTATTGAAGTCCTGGGAATATTCATCGTCTTGCGCGAACCTGGGATCCGGGGACTCCAAACTAGATAAGTTCATTGTATACATAAAAATCTCCTTTAAATTCTTTTTTATTAATTATACAAAAAGTACATTATTTTACAAGAGAAAACTATAGTTTTTTTAAAATAATTTTTCTCAATTCATCTAACGCTCTAGTACACGTTCTTGTACGTATTAATTCTCTATCTCCGGTAAATAGACATTCTACCACATCTACTTTTCCTTTACTATATAATCCAATGTACACTAGTCCTACAGGTTTATTGCTAGCATCTCTATTTGGTCCTGCTATACCTGTTGTTGCTACTGCAAAATCACTATTTAAACGGCGAGCAACACCTTCAGCCATCTCACGTGCCGTTTGCTCACTTACTGCACCAAACCTCTCTAGTGTTTGCTCTTTAACACCTAAGGCAGTAATCTTCGAGTCATTAGAATAACAAACAATTCCCTCTAACAACGAATTTGAGATACCACTCTTTTCCACTAACATTGATGTCAATAATCCACCTGTTAAAGACTCTGCAATTGATAATGTTAAATTATTTTCAATAAGTAGGTTCGCAACAACACTATGTAATTCAGTTTGGCTACTAGATATATCTTCATCACCAATTAAATAAATATATTCTCCTACAAGCTCTTCTATTTCTTTTAGTTGTTGCACTATTAATTCTTCCGCTTCTTCAAAAGTACTTGCACTGGCTGTGATTCGTAGTAATACTCTCAGTTTTTGCATATAATGCCAATGTAGGATTAGTTTGATTATCTAAAAATATGTTTAATTTTTGTTTCTAATAATGATTCTCCTATGCCATAAAATCTATATATTTAGAGACAAATTTGTTGGTACTTAATTTTTGTAAATATGGGCGAACACTTTTTTTCAAAACATATCTTTTCATTTCGCGTGGTGGTCCTGGCATTAAAATAATCCTTCTATTATCTTCTTCTATTATTATACCTGGAGCTGTCCCACAAAAGTTTTCTAACACAATTGCTCCTTCAGGAATCATTGCTTGTTTTTTATTATTGTCTGTTATTATATTGCGGGCTGAACGTGTTAATCTTTCTAATATTTTAACCCAAGAATATTCATGAAAATAAAAATCACGTCCAAAATACTGAGCTGCACATTCTTTTGTAATATCATCATCAGTTGGCCCAAGTCCACCAGTAATAATAACAGTATCATTTTCTGAAAATGCCGCATCTAAAGTTTGTAATAATCGCTCGCTATTATCCCCTATTGTCGTTTGACGATAAACACCTATACCTAATGCTGCAAGTTCTTTTGATAAATAAGCTGTATTTGTATTGACTATATCCCCAAGTAATAATTCTGTCCCCACTGATATCAATTCAACTCTCATAACAATCTCCTCACATACTTAAAATAAATATATTTTTGTTATTACCTACTATTATTCTACATCAAAGTATAAAAAAAATAAAGACCACAACTCTGTGATCTTTATCAAATTTTTATTACTTGTTCTGCATTCTTCTACCTTTTTGTCGAAGAACTTTTTATCTGACCACGACGTTCCATTACGAGGTTTTCTATCGCGACTATCTCTCTCTATCATTTGAGCGCCCACTTCACGAGATTTTTTCTTGTTTGCGAGGAAGAGGTTTTTCAAAATGATAATTCGACATCTACTCTTTTTTATCATTAATCAATTTGCTTAAAAGCACCGTAATAATTTTTTCAGCATTAGCTTCTGCCATTAATTTATTTGCTAAACTATTAAACTCAACATGATTATTATCTAGTTCTGAAACTACTTCTTCAAACATTCTCGTTGTAGCGCGCTACTTCTTCACTAGTATAAGGTCGCAACATTTTCATTCTTTCGCCACGAGAAGCTTCTATATCTTTTAAATATGGCATTTCTATTGGATTTAAGAATGTCACAGCTACTCCTGATTTCCCTGCACGTCCTGTACGACCAATTCTATGTGTATAACTCTCTGTATCTTGAGGGATATCAAAATTATAAACGTGAGTCACATCACTAATATCTATTCCCCTAGCTGCAACATCAGTCGCAACTAATATTTGCAATGAGTTATTTTTAAACTTACGAAGAATTTCTAAACGTTTTGACTGCGTTATATCTCCATGTAAGCCCTCAGCCAAATATCCTTTTGCGATTAATGCACTAGATAACTCATCAACACGACGCTTAGTACGCCCAAAAACTATCGCCAAATTAGGATTTTGAACATCTAAAAATCCTATCAATGTTTCTAGCTTCTCATTTTCTCGTGCAATTGTTGCAAACTCAGTGATATCCGGATTAAGATCCTCATCACTCATCGTTTTAACTAGTTTATAATCTTTCATAAAGTCTTTTGAAAGTTCCATAATAGTTTTTGGCATTGTTGCTGAGAACAGCAGTGTTTGATGACGAGATGTTATTTTTGATAAAATAAATCTAACATCTTCGATGAATCCCATATTTAGCATTTCGTCTGCTTCTATCTAATACTAAATGAGTCAATGTTTCAATCTATAGTTTTTCTATTAATATGGTCTATTACTCTCACCAGGAGTTCCTACTATTATTTGAGGACGTTTTTAAATCTTGTATTTGTCTTTCAATACTTTGTCCCACCAAAGATTATACTAACTCTTAAGTCCTTTTGACACGTGACATTAAACGAAGTTGCTCTCCCTACCTGCTGAGCTAATTCTCCTGTTGGGAGCCAAAATCAATGATTGTAGTTCCTCTGTTTTTCTTACTGTATCTACTATTGGTATCCCAAATGCTCCTGTTTTTCCTGAACCTGTTTTGGCTTTGCTAATATATCAATTCCTGATAGTACATATGGAATTGTTTCGTTTGACACCAGTAGGAGATACAGTTCATAGTTAGTTAGCGATTCTACTATCTTGCTGCTAACTCCTCAATTCTTCAAATGTTGTCACTTTGGTTCTCCTTCTATCTAGTTGTTTTTACCATTTTTTCTGTAACCAAACAATTATAACATATTTATTTCTTCAAGTACATTATAAATCATCAAATTAGAAGAATAATTAGTAATACTAAAAACAACTACTAATTATCCTTCTTAATTTTTACATATTATTTTCTGTTAACTGATTTATTTTCTTGAGATATCAATAATAATTTTTAGCAGAATTTTTAAGATTATTTGTGTATATTAACAACATGTAATCTTGGTTACCAAAGACAATAGCTGTATCGTCATATTAGCATCTCATTCCACCGTATTTGCTTTTTGCAAATTTTTATCTGAATCCCTTTGTTTTTATCCATTCGTTATCACTAGACGCTTCTAGGTATTTTATTAAATCTTGATATTTATCTCTTTCATTATATAATTTTTGTCCATACTGCTTCCATCATTTTTGGAGTTATTCTATTTTGGGCAGCCTCTGCTGGAGGTAGTGTTATTCCTAACTTAGCAAAATACTTTACAAGAATATCCGTTGCAGTCGCAGTATTTCCTATTAACATCTTAGTTGCAGTGTTATCTGAATATTGAATCATATTTTGAATAACATAATCAAGTTTGTAACTATCTTTCTTCTCTTGATTAGTTATTTCTCCAGCTCCCTCTTCTAAATATTTAGGATCGTATTTAATATCATCATCTTTGCGTATTTCTCCTGCATTTATTCGATCATATATTTTCATCGCATAGACAACCTTAATAGTACTTGCTGCTGCAAAATAACGTTCATCATCTTCTGAAAACCTATATCCCGTTGAAAAGTTTTTATAAACTATTCCTATCTCATTATTTGCTTTTATATTGAGATATAATATTCTTCATCGCCTTATCTAACTCCAATTGTGTCTAACTTTTCTTCTCTTCTGGTTTTGTTCTTTATTTTGCTATTTTCTGCCTGTTGTGTTGTTTCTTGATTTTTTCGCATCTTTTTCGCTTTTTAAATATCCACCGCTGAAAAACTCATAAATAATTAAAAACCACTGCTAGTGATTCAATAAAAAACTTTAATATTCTTTTCATTAATCTTTTCAATTTCTTATTCACATCCTTTTCATGAACATCCTCATACTTAGTTTACTACACATCTTATAATTCATCAATATATTTATCAATAAATACCCTATCTATGCTTATAATTAAAAACAGAAAAAGAGTTATTCCCTCTTTTTCTGTACAATTTATCTAAATTTTTGTTTTTAAATAAAAATCTTGTTCAGAAATTTTCTTAAATCCAATTTTTCATACATATATTTTTGAGTATCATTAGCATCAGCAACTAATAAAACATCTCTGTTCATTTTTTTACAGCAAAATTAATCAGATGCATAGCAAACTCCTTTTTCGCCTGTATTCATGTGGATACATATAGATTGTCTATTTTCGAAAAAGTCAGCCTTTACGATAATATTCGCTGTCCCAATAATTTTATCTCCATCTTTGCTATTAATTGTTTTATATTATCAGATCTAATATCTTCATAAAGAAGATCTTGATTATGTTCTGGCCCACTCTTCATCACTAGATTCCAAGTCTATTTTTATATTGGAACCCAAATAATTATTCAGATCTTTTTGTTAAATAACTTATATCATAACCGCCATCTTCTTGTTCTACAAAAATTATCAGTATCTAAATAATACAAATCTAAGTTTATCTCTGTATAATTCTCTTTTTAAGTGTTTTTTCAACTTTTTAGAGAGTTATATTCTCTTGAGAGGCCAAATGAATAAAAATTTACACCTTTATCTCTATTTCTACACGCAGAAATGTAGTAACTCTAATTCTTCTATTGTCTCTGGTGTTTTCATAAGTAGGTACTCCACTGAAAATACAGTCTTGATTTTAATGTTTGGTATACTACATACTTATCTCGTTTCTGCTGCCACACGAGCTCTCGAATGAATATCTTTAAAACTGTAATTCAATATACCTACCTCTTTTTATGATTTAAATTTTAGTGACTATGTCCATGAGGTCCATGATGGTGTTCAAAATGTTGAATTATCTCTAACACTCTCTTACTAGCTGTTAAGTCATAGACATTTCAGCGTCTCCAAATATGTAGGTTCGTCATGAAGAACATTAAAGTAAGTTACAACCTCTTCTTCAACAAAAAATCAATGTAATCTTCTTCCTCAGATAATGCATTCAACGCTGCACCCTAAAAGAATAGGATCATCTTTAATTAATGAATGCTCATTGTATAGTTCATAAATTTTGTCATACTCATACAGTGCTTTTAGTGCGTTTATTGTAATAAACAATGTTTCTTCTGAAAGACCTAGAGTTGTTAAAATATTTTGCATCATAACGCGAATTTTATCGTACTCTTGGTCATCTTTATAAAGAGAAATAAGATGTAAGTAGGCGCTCATAGCCACTCCTTGAAGCTCTAAATATTTCTCAAGATAATTTTGCTTCCTCACCTTTTGACATATGCCCTAGGTGTAAATAAGCTTCCGTAAAATCAGCATCTAGTGCAATAGTTTTTAATAAATGCATTTTCGATTTTTCTAAATTTTGTATTTGATTATACGCAAAGGCTAATGAGAATAATATACCAGCATCTTCATAACCTTTACCATGTTGATTATAAAATTCAATAGCATCATCAAAACGTCCTAAAGCAAATAAATTATCAAAAGCTATTTTGAAGTTTTCTAGCGTTTGTTCTTCATGGAAAATTCTTTCACTTAACTCTTTTGCCTTTTCTTCTTGACCTGTTGTTAAATAAATCGCAACAAGTTCCTTATCGATAGCGCGAATTGCTTCATCAAAATCTGTTCCACGACGGGCTTGAAGAAATTTTTCTTCCGCAATCTCATACAATCCATCTTCCATATAGATTAGCCCTTCTTGGTATAAAATAGATGGTGTTTTAGGGGCGTTATACAGTACAACTAAGGCATCGTCTTTTCTATCTAAATATTGTAAATTATGTACATACCCTTCTATCGCATCATCATCTTCTTTATTTTTGTTCATAAATTATTTTTAGACAGCTCCAAGCACTCTTCAAATAACCCATTGTCAAATAAGATAGAACGAAAAATTTTTCCTGTTGTTCTCTATCTAAGACACTAAAGTCTATCTCTTTTAATTCTTCTAAAAATTGTTCAATATCCATTTAATTTTTCTCTCCTTGCTAGCTTATCCATAACGAATACTAATTCTTCTTTTTACATTGTCATTTCCTAAATTTTTCTATATTAAGCAATGCTTTTTTCTAAATAACGTTGACTTATCTCTAAGTTTCATTCAAAATACTTCCAGTATTTTTATAAATTTAATTATATTTTTGTTTTTCTTCTAAACTAGAATCTTTCGAAAAATTCTTAAACAAAGCTGAGTTATGTTCTCTCTACGATAATTGCTGGTAAAGTTATATTTCCGTTTATTAAATCTTTGACCTATTTCTTTTACCTAAAGTTTCACTTCCTCCAGCAAAATCTAAAATAATCATCAATTATTTGATAGCTCATACCTAAATAATAACCAAAAAGCATAACTACGTTGAATATTTTCATTAGATGCACAAGAAACTATACTACCTGCACTTGTGAAAAAGCAATAAGAATAGCTGTTTTCCTTTTTATCTTCTTCAAGTAATCTATTCTTCTTGTTCTTATATTATATAACCCTTCTTCTTGAATAATCTCTCCTATACAAAAGCTCTTTCAAAGTATTAGATAAATACATATGCAGTCTTTCATCCCTAAATTCTGCAACTCTCTTAGCACCGTTGCAAATAGATAATCACCCTACGTAAAGAGCATATTCTTCTCCATAAGCCCTACTCATAGTTGTCTGCCCACGACGAGTTTTCGCTTTATCAATAATATCATCATGTATAAGACTAGCTGTATGAATAATCTCAACTATGCTTGCTATTCTTATAATATATATTTTTCAAAATCACCTAGATTTGAACATATCAAAAGTAGTAATACACGTACTCTCTTACCACCATTTAAAAATATTCTTTAATTATTGTATTTAGTTTCTTATCATCACTACGAGTGATTTCGAAAATATCTTCTAGTACCTCTTGTACCAAAGTATCATATTGTTTTAACATTTTTCACCATCACAAACTTATAAGAGCTTGGCTATCTTTTTTTCATCAAAAGTTAAGTTATAAAAAAATCAAACCATTGACTTATAATAGTTCTATTAAAAGAGTTTATATCCATAGTTAATTTTTGTCAATCCTAGGTAGCCTGTTTTCATCACATCTGTTAATAATATTAATTTATCCAAATCATACTTTAATAAACTATAATAAACAAAGCTATAATAATCACCAAAAAGAAGATTTTTAGTAGGTATCTTTTGCTCTTTTTCTACAATGATGCTCATAAACAGAGCTAAGTGCATAAAAATTGCCAAATTATACTTCTCATTGTTAAAATTATACTTTTCAATAAAGTATTTTATATTCAATTTTTTTCTATTAACTCTTTATTATAAGTATATCTTTCCATAGCATATCCTTTGCAAATTGTCTGTTACAATTATACCACATTATGAAAAATTTATAAAATCTTCTCACCTTTGCTTTTCACATAAATTATTTAAAAGAAAAATGAAGTTAATTAATTTTTACTACTTAATTAACCTCATTTTATAAATAATTTTATAGATAACTTATTGTTTCTTGTTGTTCCTGTTGTTCTGGAAATTCTGTTGGTGGTTCTTTTCTAACAAACAACATAATTGCAACGATAAAATGTAATAAGTATACAGGTAATAATATTCCGACGGTAGTTACACCTACAGCAATCGCTACTAATAAGAAAAATATTCCTGATAAAATACGTTTACCCATTAGCAATGTTGCTAAAATAGCTAATATCGCTAGAATGATATAAATAACAGCGTAAACTTTAAATGCAACTACAATCAAATTAATAAATTGTTCCAGCGAATAAATCGCTACTTGCGGGTCTCTAGCAAGAATTTCTCTTACTTGCTTAATTAACTCTGGATTATTTTTTACTAAATCTAATTGGAAAAATGCTCCATAAGTTAAATATCCAGTTAAAATTATCAATAGGACATTAGCTATCCACGCTAAAAACTTTTCTACTGTTCTATTAAATGGTCTCATAATAAATCCTCCTAATTTCATAATAAAGACAAGATAAAAATTATCTTGTCTCTATTATATCATAAGTTTGTCTTTTTATAAATTTTTTTAATTAATCTCGTACTATCCCTTTTGCTAGCTACTTCTTCTCATCTAGCGTAAAACGCGTTTCTATACTGAAAAATTCCATCTTTAGGAGCATACGCTTTTATTACTTCTTTATGTTTTTTCAGCAATTACTTGAGCCATAGATAAACCAATACCGTATCCTTTAACGTGGCTATTTCTTGATTCATCTAAACGATAAAATCTATCGAATACTTTTCGTAAAATCTCCTTTTTACATTAGCTTTATTTGAAATTTTCATAATTGCATAGCGGCGATTTTTAAGACTAATATTTATATCACTATTTTTGCGGAGCATATTTTATCGCATTTTCTAATAAAATATCCATTAGTTGAATTATTGCTTGTTGATCTCCATTATAATAAAGATTATTATCAATATCTGTAGCAATAAATTTCTTTTGAAAATTAGCTAATTCATTAAAATCATTTATGCGAGATTTTTAACGTACTTGTCAAGTCAAACTTCGCTCTTTTCTACTGTATCTTTTTCTTCCATTCTACTAAAAAGCAACTAAGCTATTAACAAGACTAGTTAAACATTCTACTTGATTTTGAATATTTTTAGTCCATTTAGAATTGCCATGCTCAAGTTCTAATACATCGGTATTGGAACTAATAATAGCTAATAGTGTTTTTTTAATTCATGACTAGCATCTGTAATAAATTGCTTTTTGCTTTACATAACTCTGTTGGATTGGTGCTATTACTTTTTTGATACCATTACAATAATTATAAGTACAGATAAGATAACTATAGAAGATATGATTATTGTATTTCTAACAAATGAATAATAAGACTCTAAGTCTCTTTGACAATTTAAAAACAATATAACATTTCCAGTCTTAGTTTCTGCTTTTAAATATCGATAACTTCCTATAAAACCACTCTCTTGTCCATTAGTATATATTTTATCAATATAACTTTGCAAATCTTTCTGCGACGAAATCAAAAGCATCATCTCGATAAGATTTTTTTCGATCTTCCCTTCAGAATTTACTTTTCGCTACAGAAAAACCTGTTGAATCAGTAGCACTAGATGTATTTTTAGTTATCACTAAATCATTTTCTGCACCTTCTTTGAACAGAGCAACTAATGTTTGTGATTTTGCCGTTTCATGTAGTGTTTCATCTATTCGTTGCTCCAACTTATAATAGTTAATAAAATTTAGAGTTACTGCCATTAAGGTTATAACTACTGCAACACTAACTACTGCCGAAGCTAACAAATTTTCTTCTAAGACTCTTGAACATCGACTATCTCCAATGTATATCCAACATTTCTAGTTGCTTTTAATTTGAATATTAGCATCTAATGCTTTCAGTTTTCTTAAGTAAGAAATGTTAACCCTAAACTACATTAATCTCCGAATCACTATCATAACCCCAAATTCTTTCTAGGAATTGTTCTGTTTGAATAACATTTCCTGGATTACGCATTAGCATTTCCATCATTTGATATTCTTTATTTGATAGTCTTACTTTATCTTTATCAGTAGACAACTCAAAAGTATATTTACTCAAACTAACATTTCCTAATTCAAGAACATTACTCGTAAATGTTGCCTGTCTTCTTGTCATAGATCTTACACGTGCTAGTAATTCTTTAATAACAAATGGTTTTGTTAAATAATCGTCAGCCCCGCTGTCAAGACCATATACTTTATCTTCTACTTCTGATTTTGCCGTTAATAGTAGTACAGGTGTATTTTTTTTATTTTCTCTCAATTTTTTAACTACTGTTACTCCATCCATCTTCGGCATCATAACATCCAATATAGCTCCATCATAGTCGTCAAGCATCAGATAATCTAATGCATCCTGACCATTATCAACTGTATCTACCGAATAATTATTATGCTTTAGCATTGCTTCTAGAGCATCTGCTAAGTCTCTTTCATCTTCTGCTAGTAATAGTCTCATTTCTCAACACTCCTTACTTTAGTTTATTTCATCATTAATTATATAAAAAGTAACTAAAATCTAGTTTAAACATAGACTTTAGCTACTTTTTATTTTTTTGACATTATCTAATTTATATTGCTTATAAAAATTTTTAAAAGTTGGTTTATTATTTAGATACTACTTTATATTATTTTCTACCTATTAATAACCCGCTTTGTATATAGTCTTTCATTCCCTTACCATAACCCCATTTTTCAGCATATTCTTCTGTAACATCTGAATTAATAATCTGGAATTTTTGTAAAGCCTGCTTTTTTTATAATATCGACCATCTCTTCTTCCAGAAGAGCCCCAGCCACTCAAGTACAATATAGTTTTTCAGAATTTTTTTCCACTTTTTCTGGTAAGCTTTGTTTTTAAAATTATATCAGAAATAACAAACATACCATCATCTTTTTAATATACGATAGATTTCATTGTAAACTTGTTGTTTATCTGGTTCAAGGTTAATAACACAGTTACTAATAACTCTATCCACCGATTTGTCCTCTAAAGGAATATCGATTAGTTCGCCCTTAATAAATTCTATATTATCAAAGTTCTTGCTTTCAACTACTTTACGAGCTTTTTGCAACATAGAGTCCAATCTATCTAAACCGTAAAGAGTCCCGACTTTTGGATTTTTCATCTTTGTAACGAAAATATCCATACCTGCGCCACAACCTAAATCAATTAGAGTTTGTCCTTCTTTAATTTTTAAGTGGTTAATTGGATTCCCACAAGAAAGCCCCATATTAATCTCATCAGGAAATTCGTTGATAATATCTTCATCATAACCTAATGACATACTAAGTGCTTTTAGAATTTACTTTTTGTTTTCTTTTTTTATTTTTGATATGTCATCATAAAATTTACCTACAGAAACTCTTATTTTAATATTATTTAGTGACACCTTGTTCTTTCCTTTCATAACTTTTTCTAAAGAAATTTAGTTGCTTGAATTTTTACAACTCAAGCAACTAAGTTCATATTTATTTTATCATAGATTAATAATATTTACTAAAATTATAGTTTTACGATTTCTCTGTATCTAAATGTTGAATGTGGTCTTCCTGGAATTAAAGCATTTAATTTTTCCTTCTTTGTATCCAGCTTCTCTAAATACTCTATCAATTTCTTCTTTAATAATTGCAGTAAGGTTATCTGGGTGTACTTCTACACGAGCATTTACAGTTAAGAATACTCTATCCTCTCCATCATTTAATTTTCTTAATGCGGCTGTTTCTTTTTTCCCTACAATATTTCCAACTAAACCAATATTTTCCCCTTGTAATAAGAATTTAACGTGTCCTACGTTTAAGTTTTCAGAATCAAATCTTTGAGCTAAGTTAGCTAAAAATGCAGTAGCAAGTTCTTCAAAGTTTTCTTCTTTAGCAACACTATAAGTTCCATTTAACCAACCGAATAATGCTTCACCATCTGCATAAGTATCATAGTCAACTTCTACAATTTTGCGACCAACTTCTTTTTCACTAGTGATAATTTGGTTAAACCATTCATCTAGACCTTCTCCAGTTTTCACACTAGTAGTTAGTACATTTTCATTGTTAAATTCTTTCTTAGTAGCTTCTACTAATTCTGCTAATTCTTGTTCAGATAATAATTCAACTTTATTGATTAAGATTACATCAGCTTCTTCAAATTGTTTATAAATAATATAATCTCCAGGATTTGAATGATCTTTAAGAACCGCTTTTTAATCTTGTTGGATCAGCTAATACTGTAAGTTGTTTTAGATTTAAGCTGTCACTGTATTTTTCTTTTACTGGTTGCATAATTGTCGCTGAAAGGTCAGTACAGCTACCTACCGGCTCAGCAAAAAATTATATCACTATTATTTTGTTCTTGAAGATGTTTAATAGCATCTGCAAAACCGTTAAAGTTACAGCAAAAACAACTTCCACTCACTTCTTCTACAATATCGTCATTAGTTTCTAAAAATGATGTATCTACAAGCTCACTAGCTTGGTCATTTGTAATTAATCCAACTTTTTTTCCCTTGTTTGTTTAATCTTTTTGCCATTTCAAAAAGTAAGCTAGTTTTTCCTGCTCCTAAAAATCCACCAACTAATACTAGATCTGTTTTCTTTGTCATAATAAATTCTCCTTATTTTTATTATATTATTTAGTTAATTCTTTTTGTTTTTTCATAGCTGGTTCTAATACTAATGTAAAGAAATATCCAGCAAGTATTCCACCTACAATAGGTGCAAGTATATATACCCAGAAAAAGCCACCGCTACTATCTGGAAATGCTGCTTCACCCCAACCAAACATCCATGCAACTAAACGTGGTGCAAAGTCACGAGTTGGGTTCATTCCAGCTTGTGTAATTGATGCTAATAGACATAATAACGAACCTACTGTTAACCCGATTAAAATAGGTGCAGTATTATCATTAGGTCTTCCAACATTAGCACCTTCAGTAAATAAGAAAATAATAAGTACTAATAAAAACGTTCCTAAAGCTTCGACTGCTATAGCAAGCGGCATAGATAAACTATATCCTCCAGGTTGGTTATAATATTCACCAAACATTTTTGCTGTTGTAATAGATTCGAAAGTTCCTCTTACAATATTTTTCTTCGCTTCATATTGAGCTATAGAAGAGCCATAAACTCCATAAACAGTTAATCCTCCTAAAAAGGCTCCGACGAATTGACCTAAAATATAAGTAGGGAGTCTCTTTGCTGACATTCTACCAGTTAAGACCATAGCAACACTAACTGCTGGGTTAAAGTGTGCATTACTTAAATGACGTGTCATATAAATACCAAATGTTACCGCAAATGCCCAAAGCATACCAATTTGAAATAAACTTTGATGTGCATCATAAAGTACTGCTGCTGCAACTGCCCCAGTCCCAAATAACACTAGGATATATGAACCAATTAACTCCCCTTAAAAATCATTTTTTAAAGAATAATCTTTCATTAAAATTGTTTCTCCTTTTCATAAAATTCATACGACACCAGTATATCATAAAAAGTATAATATTTGAATAATTATTTTTAGCAATTTATACCATCTCTGAGTCTTTTTCTAACTTTTTATTTTTATATTTATTATACTCTGAAATATAAACTTTAAACGATGAAATTTTTTTATTTTCGTTGTTATAAAAAAACTTTTATAACAATTCGGAGCTGGAATAATCATAAAAAGAAAAAAATAAATATAATTATATTTATTTTTTTACACCATAAAAATAAAAAGCAACTTTAGACTTACTAAAATTACTTTTTTTATATGAAATTATATTAGAGATTTATACTCTTCTACTGTAAGATAACTTGAGATAGCTCCTGTTTTTGTCGTCGTAAAACTTGCATAGTTAGTCGCAAATGTTGCCATCTCTGATAATTCTTCTTCTGATATATCATCAATATTTTTCTTGATTTAACAACTTAGATAAAAATGAACCTGCGAAAAGCATCTCCTGCTCCAGTTGTATCTATCGCTTTTTATGCTAGGAATAGTAGTTACTACTTTTTTATCTTTGTAGTAAACCTCTGCCCCCATGCTCTCCTTTTTGTATAAAGAACAACTTTTATGTCCGCAAAAATCCTTTTCTAAAAGCACTATTAATATCTGTTGTTCCTGTTAAAAACTCAAGCTCATTATCCGCTACTTTAATAACATCTACATATGGTAGAAATTCTTTTATAGTTTCTAAATAAATTTTGTGGTCATCCCAGAGGTTAAAGCGTAGATTAACATCGAACGATATTAAAACTCCAGCTTCTTTTGCTTTTTTTAAAAGAAGGTGATGACTTTCTTTTGATTCTTCCTGAATAGCGATACTTGCAAAGTGAATAGCCTCAATCTCTGATAAATCTACTTTTTCTACATCTTCTTTACTAATTCTAAGTGCTGATGAACCCTTAAAATAAAAACTAAATGAACGATCACCAGTTTCATCTAAAGAAACAAATGCTAATGGTGTAAAACTGTCTCCTTTTCGTGACACATATTTACAATCTACATCTTCTTTTTTCAAAGTATTTTCTAGGAAATCTCCAAAACCATCTTGTCCTAATGAAGTAAGCAAATAACTTTTATGTCCTAATTTTTGTGTAACACAAGCTACATTAGCAACACATCCTCCTGCTTCTTTTTTTAAATGATTTTACTGTGTCAATTGTTCCAACACCTTCTCCGATAAAATCTATTAGCATTTCTCCTATACATAAAACTGCCATTCTAGTTCTCCTCTCTTACGTTAATTACTCCTAATTTTTGTGCAATAAAGTTATTCGCTGAAATTTTAACATTATGATTTTTTCGGATAAAATCTAGTAGAAATAACAAAACTACCACCGTTCGCAAATAGTTCTACTGACGAGCTGTCAAAAACTATTTCAACATTTTTCTAAATCTAATTTGTATTTTTCTATTATCTCTACCATAACCTGCTGTACCGAAATCAACTTTAAGTTCACCATCTAAATAACTTAATTTAAAATCATCTATAATGATTTCAAAACTTTCACCATCTTCTTGTTTATAATACCATGTTTTTTTCATTAAATTCATTTGTTTTTATCTCTTCACCAAGTAATGATTTAATAGACTTATGAGGTGTTTGATATAACTTTCCATCACGATAATTTACAACACGTGGGATTGTTAAACAATGTTGATAACCAAAGTTTGTTGTTGGATTTGTATAACTACTATCTGGTACTGCCATCCAACCGATTAATACACGTCTATTATCTTCGTCAACAAAAGTTTGAGCCGCATAAAAATCATGACCATAGTCTAATAGACTATAATTATTTATCTTTTCTACATTCTCTATTCCTTCTTCAACAACCGAATACACTATTTGATACATATTTTGGAAATTAGCGTACATTCTTGATATACCTTGTGGAGAAAATATAAATATTTCTTTACCATCTACTTCAAAAATAATCTGGACATTCCCACATAAAACCTAGATTTTTCAGAGTAGATTGTTTTATAGTGATTGAGCGTGTCTTTATCATACACGACTAGACAACCATAATCATTCTTATCACGAGCACCTAAAACTAAGTAACTCTTTCCATTTTTTTCAAATACTTTTGGATCTCTAACATGATTTGACATATTAGGATAATCATCTGTTGTTAGTAGACATTTTTTTCTCAGTAAAATTAATTCCATCCTCTGTTGAGAATAGTTTATGGTATTATGACCACGCCCAGCATGAACGTAGTCATAATCTCCTTTATGTTTCACATTTCCTGTATAGTAGAAAACTAATTTCCCGTTTCTACATTGGCGCTTCCTGAGTAAACACCATGCGTTTCTTCCGCAATTGTTGGTGATACGAAAACACCTTTGTCTTCATAGTTTACTAAATCACTGCTAGTATAATAATACCAATGTTTTAAACCACCGTTTACTTCGTATGAATATTGATGAAAAATATGATATTTCCCATTAAAGTAAGCTAAACCATTTGGATCATTTAACCAACCATGTCTAGGTTCTAAATGAAGATTTTGTTTCCAGTTATTAGCTAGCATTAACTAACTCCTTCTTAGTTTTGAAGAAGTATGCTGTTACTGAGAATGCTACGATGAATGATAATGCTAAACCAATTGCAAATGTTGACCAGTGGTTCGCAGGAATTGATATAAATCCTGGAATACCTGCCGCACCTAATGCTGATGCAAATACTTTATTAAGACCAATCCATGCACTTCCGACCGCACTTCCTGCAATTGCTCCGTAAAATGGATATTTAAGTCTTAAGTTAACCCCAAACATCGCTGGTTCTGTAATACCTAATAATGCAGAAATACCTGATGCTGAAGAAATTGATTTCATTTTTGTGTTTTTAGAGAATACTAATACCGCAAGAACAGCTGCACCTTGAGCTACGTTTGACATAGATGCTATTGGGAAAATAAATGTAAGACCTGTTGCTGCAAGTAATTGAGTTTCGATAGCTGCGAAACTTTGGTGAAGACCAGTAATAACGATTGGTGCATATAATAGACCAAAAATACCAGCTCCTACAAATCCACCATTAGTGTATAACCACTGTAATCCTTCTCCAAGAAGAGTACCAGCTTCACGAAGTACAGGTCCCATCCAAGCGAATGTTACAAATCCTGTTACAAATAACGATACTAAGGGTGTAGTTAAGTTATCTAACCATGATGGAGTAACACGACGTAAGAATTTTTCAATAGTCGCAAGAACCCAAGCCGCTGCTAAAATCGGTAAAACAGTACCTTGGTACCCTACTTTAGCAATTTTAAATCCAAATACATCCCAGTATCCAAGAGATGTTACTCGTTGCAGACCATCTACGGCTTGACCGCTTTGATTAACGATATCCAAAGCAGGTGCTAACAATTGGTTAGTAGCTGGATCTAATTTACCAAATACATAGAAGTTCATTACATCTGGGTGAACCATTAACATTGCAAGAGCTGCCCCAAGATATGGATTACCACCAAAACGTTTAGTAGCAGAGAATCCGATTAATACTGGTAAGAATACAAATGGTGCATTTGCAAACACATTAACCATATCCGCTAAACCAGCAATACTTGGATTTGCCTCAATAACTGATTTTCCAGTATAGAATAAATCTTTTGCTGTAAGAACATTGTTGATACCCATCAATAACCCTCCAGCAACGATTGCTGGAATAATCGGCACGAAGATATCACTTAGCATCTTCACAAAACGTTGAAGAGGATTTCCTTTTGGTCGCTTAGGCTCATCTTCTTTTGAAGCGTTAACTGAAGCTTCTCCTTTATACACTTCGTTATAAGCCGCAAATACTTGTTGAACAAGCCCACTTCCAAAGATTAATTGAAGCTGTCCATTGTTAAAAAATACTCCTTTAACTCCTTCAATATCTTCTAGTTTGTCTTTATCATATTTTTTCTCGTCATTTAATTCTATACGAAGACGCGTTGCACAGTGAACAACACTACGAATATTATCTACACCTCCACTGTGTTCAACAACTTCATTAATAACTTTTTTAAATCCATTATATTGTTTCTCCTTTTAAATTTAACTTTTCATAAGAACATCTTTACTTTACAGAAATAAAAATTATAAATGGTAACGTTACTTTTAATATTTTTACATTAACCCATCCGGATTGTCAAGAGAAAAAGTAACGTTACCTAATTTTATTTTTAATTTTTTTGATTATGCTATTTATTTCTGTTATAATCTTTTTGATTGTACTTTAATACATTTACTTTTTTATCGATATTTTCTATAGAAAGGAATTAAACATGGATATTTCTATTAGAACTCTTTTTTTAAAAGTGTTTTTGAATAATATTTATAAGCACATTTTTCACCCATATCACTATTGCCACACTATTGCAGCTAGTCATGTTGTGTGGAATATGGCTTGTTGGACGTATTTTTTCAATTTACCCTTAGTATAGCAGGCGAAACAAATCTTAATAAAAATAATATACTCACAATCTTAACTAATCCATTGAGTTTAATACTTTTTACTCTTATTAATCTTATTTGTTGCATTTCTAATGTTTATAGAATTTTTCCGCCTTAACATTTTGCTATTTATGCTCAACTTACAGAAAAACTACTCGGTTAGAAATATTATTTCTAATTCTTGGAATAAAATGCGTAACTTAGTCAGTATCCAAATATTATTTTTATTGGTTATTTCATTCTAACCATTCCTGCGGCTAATATCGGTATAAAGTCAATAATCACTAAGAATATATATATACCTAAATTTATCAGTAGCGAAATCATGAAAAACTAATACTGGTTTTTTTATATGGAGTTTGGTTATTATTCTTTTTGCTTATATTAACTTAAGATTAATATTTACACTTCCACTTGCTGCAATTGGTAATAAAGAAGTAGGTGCCAGTATTAGAAAAAAAGCTGGAAACTTACACAAAAAGGAAAAATTTAAATTTTTATTAATACTAGGGTTATTTGAACTTATTTATGGTGTTATCGTTATAACAATTATACTTACTACAACTGCAATTTTTTTCTTTATATTGATCCTACTGGAAATAATTTAATAATTCAAACTTTATTTTTTTACCGTAGTTAGTTCTATGATCTTTGGGGTTATAACTAAAATAACAGTAATCACTTCGCTTATTACCGTACTTATTGATAAAGAAAAATATCTGATAAGATAGTTGCATCACCTGCTGAAGATAAGAAAAAATCAAAATGGTTACTAGCGTTATCCTGGTTATTAGTACTGGGTATCACTTTATATAACGGGACAATTATTTATACAAATGGAGTTAACAATAATATTAAAACTATATCCCATCGTGGTTACATTTCTAAAGCGGTAGAAAATTCTATTGAATCACTTGAAGCTGCAGCAAAAGCAGGTTCTGATTATGTCGAGGTGGACATTCTTTTAACTAAAGATAATAAATTTGTAGTTATGCACGACTATAATCTTAAACGTCTGGCTGGAATAAATAAAAGCGTACAGGATATGAATTACAATGAAATCGTAGGTCTTCCTATTAAGCAAGGAGAACATAGAAGTAGGATTCCGTCATTTGAAGAATTTGTTACTCGTGCAAAACAGCTTAATATAAAACTTGTTGTTGAATTAAAACCCCATGGTGGGGAGCCGAGTAATTATATTGATATTTTTTAATTAATAAAATTAAAGAACTCCATATTGAAAAAGAGTATAAATATATGTCACTTAATCTTAAGATAATAGAAGAATTAGAAACTAAGTTCCCTGAACTTTATACTGGTTATGTAATTCCTCTTCAACTTGGCAATTTTTCCAATAACAATGTTGACTTTTTTTCGTTATCGAAGATTTTTTTCTTACCGAGACTCTTTAGTTCAACAGGCTAGAAAACTAAACAAAGATGTCTATGTTTGGACTATTAATGATTCTACTCTTATTAGTAAATACCTGATGAGCCCCTGCCGCAGCAATTATAACTGATGAGCCAGAAATAGTAAAAAGAAAAAAACAAGAACTTCAAAAATAACAATACTTATCTTGATAGAGTTATGAGGCTTATAAATATAAGAAATTAAAAATCAACCCTAGCTATATAAATTTTTATAGTTAGGGTTGATTTTTCAGTCTACAACCTTAATAATTAATTCTATAGTTCCATGAATATTTGGGGATGATTCTAAATAATACCTTTTAGTCTCAACTCCACCTATTATCACTTATTACGCTATTTTGAAATTAATAGCTCCATTTGCTTTTATCGTTTGATTTTTATATTTTGCTGAAATTTTATATGTGACCGTTGAATTTCTTAACTCCTCTGGAACAACAAACTCTAAAACAATTTTGTTAGAATCTTCACTGATTACTTTCAAAGTAACATCTTTCCAAGAGTTACCATCATGGAATCTAAAAGCTTAAATCACTCACTTTTTAGATTTTTTTCCCATTAACTGTCACCAATAGTTTTCCATCTACTTTTGATATTACAGCTTTATCTCCAGTATAACTTGTGACTTCTGATACTTTTTCTTCTGGTGCTGGTGATTCTGGTGTTGTATTTGGTTTATCAGACTTATCATTTGCAAGTTTATTTTCTTCTTTCAAAGTTTCTAATGCTCTAGTAAGTTTCCCAACTTGTTCTTCTAGAACTTCTGCTGTAGCCTCACCTTGTAATAATGCTTGCGCTTTTGCTCAAGCTGTTTTCCATGCTTTTTCTTGAAGGCTGTCTTTTAATTTATAGTTATCTTCTTTTGTTGGATCTTGTTCTACCAACTTTTGTAGTTCTGTTTTCAACTCGTCTACACTTTTTGTTGGTTTTGTTGTATTTCCTGCGTTACCTTCTTGTTTAGGCTTTTCTTCACTTGGTCTCGAAGCTTCTGTAGAATTTTCTATCGAAGCAATTGCTTTTTCAAGAGCTACAATTTGATTATCTACCTCTTCTTTATTCTTACTTTCCGCTAGTACACGATTCGCTAATGCTCTTGCTCTTCTCCAGTTTGTTTGTAGTTCTGAACTAGCTTTTTTATAACTATCTTCTAGTTTTAAATCTCTATCTGCTAATTCTTTTAACTTAGCTTTTGAAGTTGCCAAAGTATCTTCTTGTGGAACAGGTTTTTCAGTTTCTGAAGGTTGAGCCACTTCTTTGTTTGTATAAACAAGAACTATTTCTTGATCCTTAGTTCCAAATTTCCCTGATAATGCCTTATTGTCTTTAACAATGACATTTTTGTAACCATCTATTGCATCTTTTTCTACACTATAGTTAAACCATGAATAACCCGTCAATACTTTATCATCTTTTAATGTTTTACCATTTTCATCTTGATATTTCACAGTAATAGTTCGTTTAACTGCTGGTCTTACGTTAGTAGTTTTTTCTACCACCGCAGTTACTTTATGTGCTTCATCAAAGTTTACACCATCTGGGGCAAATACATATGTAAAGGTCATATCTGTATCCAAATTGTTAGGTAAAACTATCTCGGCTTCTTGATAAGTACCATTTCCAGAAATACCATTTCCTAATTTTCCGATAACCATCATTGGATAATCAGATGCTTCTATATTGCTTCCTGTAGTATGAATTGGCCATTCAACGCCATTTTGGTCAATAATTTTAACTTTTGTAATATTTGCTTTTAAATTAGCTCCATATAAATGAGCAACTGTTTTTTTACTAACATTTCCTTTGTCAGTTGTTGTAGTTGTTAAATCAGTGCTATGATGTGCTTGATAAGAGCTTATTGTCACAAAACTCAATACTGAATCTTGTTTAGTTTTTCCTGCTGGTAAAACTGTTATTACACGACCATTTTCTCCACGCTCTTCTGTGTACGTTACTTTAGCCTTCATACCTAATACGTTGGTAAATATTAAATTAAATGATTTTGCTGTTGAAGTTGTATTGGCTGGTAGTTTAATAGTTGCTACTACATCATCGCCTACTTTTTTTGTATGTAATTGAATTTGATAATTCTTCCTCTTTTGCTGCTGTAAAAGGATTTAAAACTTTAATCTTAACATTGTCAGCAGTTAAGTTTTCCCCTTTTATAGTAACATTAACTTCTCCTCCGGCTGATTCTACCACTTTATCATCAAAACTATAACTATTAATTACTGGCTTTGCTGATGGTAGTGGCTTATTTCCATTTTCATCATTTCCTGGTTTTTCTGGAGTTGTTCCTGGTGTTCCTCCAGGTGTCCCTCTGGTTTACCTGGTTTTTCCTCTGGTTTATTAGGTCCTTCAGGAGTTGTTTCATCTTCTGGTTTTAACTAATTTTTAATTCTAAAACTGCTTCTAAAGTTTTTTTGCTTTTTCTTAATTTAGGAATCAAGTCTAATCTGTTTTTCTGCTCTTATAAATTTTTCAACTTTTACTTTTTTTCACTTCCTAAAACAGCCTCATATATTTTTTCTTCTAAGTTTTTAATAGCTGCTTCTAATTCTTCTTTTGTTGCCGAATCATTTTTTAACACTCTTTCAGCTTCTGTTTTTGCACTTATCCATGCATTATTAGCTATTTGATTCCCTTGGTTTGCTATATATCCAGCTTCTGTCCTTAATTCTCTTTTAACTAATTCTTCTAACTTCGTACGTAAAGCTTGATTTGATGGTCCTTCTGGCTTCACATCTGGTTTTGATGGTCCTTCTGGCTTCACATCTGGTTTATTAGGAGCTATCGTTCCTTCTTCTACATCATACGAAACTACAACTTTTAGATTACTTTTTTCTAACCTGAATGTTTTCTCAACATTTTTTCTCACTACCGCCGTATTTGGTAATGTTTTTATTTTTTTAGCTAGACTTTCTTTTACTTTATCTAGTTGCGCTTTTATTAGTTCTTTTGTTATGCTTTCCCCTGCTTTTAATTTATCTACATGATATGTTGCTACTTTTTGTCCTTCTAATGTAATTTTTATATCAACATTACTTATATCTTTTGTAGCAGTTATTTCTATCAACGCTCCACCTTGATGTTCTACTAGTTTTATTTCTACATCTTTAGTTGCTTCTACTTCTATTTTTGTCTTTTGCTTGTACTTCCGTTTTTTACTAATGGCTGTGCTCCACTCAACATACTAGCTCCTATTATTACTGAAGCTACTCCTACACTTATTTTTTCTTATTGAAAATAATTCTTGTTTCCTAAATAAGTTTTTATCATGCTTTAAAAATCTCCTATAAAATTTTATATTTTTTTAAATGTTTATACAAAGTAATTCTTTTTATAAAAATTCCTAGTCTTAAATCTTATTATCACAGCTACAATCTTCTATCCTTTTTGATATAAGATTAAGTTGAACGACAGGTTCATCTGTACCTACTTTAAACGCTACAGTTTCTCCATCCATATCTCTAATTTCCACATCTTGCTCATAAGTATAGTTATCATTATTTTTTACCCTTATAGTATAAATATCACCTATATTAACCTCAATACCTACTAATAAACCATTTGAACTTCTTTTTAGTAACAATATCATTAGATTTTTTATTTACAAACTCAAAATCTATCTCATCTAATGCAGGGAGCCCATTTTTAGAAACTATCATTTGAGAAATAATTCCCTTTTTTTCACCTTTTTGTTCCCCTTGATTATCAGACTCTGATTTTTTCTTTTTGTACAGATATTGTTTCTATAACCTCATTAGTTTTTTTGCATCATGTAAAACTTTAAATCCATCTAAATCTTTAACTTTAACTACTCTTTTCACCAAAAGTATAGCCCTTATTATCTTTTTAGCGTAAGTTTATACTCTTCATTTAAATACAATTTTTCTCCGCCTAACATAGCTAGCTCTGTTGTTTTTTTCTACTACTTCATTCGGATATTTTATGTTAGTAAATTGAAAAAGTTAATTCATCTAGCACTGGTCCATTATCTCCTGATACAATCACAGGTTCTACCGTTACATTTGTTCGATTTTTCTGGTTGATTTTTAATTTTTTTCCAAAGCTTTTCGTTAAATCTTTTAAATATCCTCCCTACATATATAGGTAATGTTTCTGGTTTTGCTAATTCTTCTTTTGCAGAATTTAATATATCGCGAAGTTCTTTTTATTTCTCTTGTTTTTTTAATACTTCTTCTGCTTCTTTTTATTTTTTTCTTGTAATTCAGTTTTTTTAAGTGATTAAGATCTATTTTCTTAACAACAAATACTGGGATATTTTTCTCCATTATAATTGAACGTATTATAATCTCCGCTAATATACTTTTACTTTTACCTTCTTCTGTTACAAATAATGATACTGCCTCTGGTTTGAATTGCCAGTTAAACTGATCATTTTTTTGATATATTAACTATATAATCAACCCCATTTACCTTACTTTCTAAATTAAGTGTAACTATTCCATTTTTTTATCCGAACGAGCATTTTTTTAATGTAGTTATTTTTTTGTTCTAATTCCACTTGCAGAAAGCTCTACATTTTCGACTGGACTTCCTTGTTCATCTACTACTTTAAAAATGAGCTTGAGTCATTTTTACATCTTTATCATTAACTTTTTTCTTCTTTAAACTCAATTGTATTTGCAGTTGTTTTTGTTATAGCTTTATTATCAATAGTATTGATTTTTCCCATCTTTATCAGTTGTAAACACAACATTATCTCTTAAGAAAGGTTTATCTCTTTTGTATTCTTAAGTCATATTTTCTATTTGGTTTTTAAACTTTTAGTATCCAGAATTAATTCCCTGAAGAATTTGTTCTAGCTTCTTTTTACTATATTTGGAATATTTCTATCAAATTCAAACAATCTAAATGGTACATCTGCAAAAGGTTTATCATCTTTTGTTATTACTTTAGCTACAAGTTTATCTAATGTGATTTCTCCTGGATTTTCAGAACCTGATGTTTTTCCTTTTACCAATAGTGTTTCAATAGTTTCGTTAGTATTGGCATCGTGTAATACTACGAAGTCACCTTGTTTCTTAGCTTTTACTAATCTTTCGCTAAAAGTATAACCTGCATTATCTTTAAGTGTAAGCTTGTATTCTTCATCTAAATACAATTCTTCTCCGCCTAACATCGCTAGGTTTGTTGTTTGTTCTACTACTTCTTCCGGATGTTTTACATTCGTAAATTGGAAAGTTAAATTCGCTAATACTGGCTCTGTCCCTTTAGTCACAAATACTGGTTCTACTGTAGCTTTTGTTCTTTTTACTTCTGGTTTAGCCCCTGGATTTGATGGCCCTTCTGGTTTAACATCTGGTTGCCCTGGTTTCGATGGTTCTTCTGGTCTAACATCTGGTTGCCCTGGTTTCGATGGTTCTTCTGGCTTAACCTCTGGTTTATTAGGAGCTATCGTTCCTTCTTCTACATCATACGAAACTACAACTTTTAGATTACTTTTTTCTAACCTGAATGTTTTCTCAACATTTTTTCTCACTACCGCCGTATTTGGTAGTGTTTTTATTTTTTTAGCTAGATTTTCTTTTACTTTATCTAGTTGTGCTTTTTGTTAGTTCTTTTGTTATGCTTTCCCCTGCTTTTAATTTATCTACATGATATGTTGCTACTTTTTGTCCTTCTAATGTAATTTTTACATCAACATTACTTATATCTTTTGTAGCAGTTATTTCTATTAACGCTCCACCTTCATGTTCTACTAGTTTTATTTCTACATCTTTAGTTGCTTCTACTTCTATTTTTGTCTTTGCTTGTACTTCCGTTTTTTACTAATGGCTGTGCTCCACTCAACATACTAGCTCCTATTATTACTGAAGCTACTCCTACACTTATTTTTTTCTTATTGAAAATAATTCTTTTTGTTTTTAACATATTTCTCTTCTTCTCCATTTATGTTTTATAAAAAAATATTTTTATTAATACCTATGCCTTAGAAATAATTCTTTCACCCTTTGTCAGACCTGTATCTCATAGTTATCCCCCTTAAAATTGTTATAATACATATCTATAATACTATAAAAAAATATATTGTTTACAATAAGCTGTATAAAGCTTTTACTTCTGATTGATATAAATAATTTTCCTATTAAATTTTTTATTAAACTGATATACTTGATATCTATTCCAAATATAATTTTTATTATCCATATATTTCAAAAAAATAATAATTTTTGAGATAAAAATAAATCTGACGCCTATTTCTAAAATAAACGTCAGATTCTTATATTTATAATTCTATTTAACTAATTTTTACAAAGTATTTTAGTGTTTTTGATTAATTGAGCTGTATACGACATTTCATTATCATACCATGCCACAACTTTCACCATTTGTTTTTCGCCTTTTCCTATGACCTTAGTTTGTGTAGCATCAAACAATGATCCATAGTTCATTCCTATAATATCAGATGATACTATTGGATCTTCTGTATAACCATATGAGTCATTAGCGGCTTTTTTCATTACGGCATTGATTTCTTCTACTGTTGTAGTTTTTTCAATATTTGCGAATAATTCTGTTAGTGATCCTGTTGGTACTGGTACCCTTTGTGCTGCTCCATCTAATTTTCCATTCAATTCCGGTATAACAAGTCCAATAGCTTTAGCTGCACCTGTGGTATTTGGAACAATATTTTCTGCCGCTGCTCTTCCTCGTCTAAAATCACCTTTTTTATGAGAACCATCTAATGTATGTTGGTCTGCTGTATAACCATGAATTGTAGTCATAAGCCCTTGTGTTATTCCAAAATTATCATGAAGAACTTTAGCCATAGGTGCCAAACAGTTTGTTGTACAAGATGCTCCAGAAATAACAGTCTCCTCTCCTGTTAATATCTCGTGATTTACATTATAAACTATTGTTTTTACATCTGTTCCACCTGGTGCAGATAACAACACTTTTTTCGCCCCAGCTCTTATATGCGCCTCAGCTTTTTCTTTGCTGTTAAATCTACCACTACATTCTAATACAATGTCAACACCTAATTCTTTCCATGGTAATTTTTCTGGTTCTGGTTCCCCAAATACCTTTATTTCTTTACCATTAACGATAAACGCTCCTTCTCCTTCTTCTACTGTTCCAGGAAAAGGTCCTTGCGTAGTATCATATTTTAACAGATATACTATTTGATCAATAGGTCGCATTCTTGATCTATTAACAGCAACAACCTCAATATCATCTACATGCTGAGCTTGAATTTGTCTTAAGACCAATCTCCCAATACGTCCAAAACCATTAATAGCAACTTTTATTGTCATGTGTTTTTCCCCTGATAATTATTTTACTTCTACAAGACAACATATAAAATTATCCCAAAATAAAATTTATGACAAATATAACTTTTTAATTCTTAATTTTATATTTAATTTTAATAATCTACAAGCAGCCTTGTAGTAAGCGTTTTAAACACCTACTTTGAGTATATCACAATTATGTAAAACTAACAATTTTTTTATTTAAGTTCCTAAAAAAATAGATAAAAATAAAATTCCATTTATTTTATCTCTAATTTTTTATTTATATTAATATAATATATACTAATATAACATATACTCATCTTTATCTTATTATTACGTCTACTCAATTTTTACTATATTATTCTTTAAAAAAATTTAAAAATAATTTTTTTATATTTTCCTATAAGCTTTTATAACTTTAAAATAACGAACTAACGATGTATAATTATTATCAGTAATTATTTTATAAAAAAACTTAAAAGGAGTCAACATGAAAAAAACTAATTTAAAATATGTCCTTATCCCTGCATTTGCAGCGACTGCATTTTTACCTATTTTTAGATAATTCTAGTTCTGCAAAAAGCAAATGACGAAATTACAACTGAATCAACTTCTCAAAATGCAAATACCACAAAAAAATAGATAACCCTTCTTCGATTAATAATAAAGAGGTACCTAACAAATTACCATTATCTTTAGTTGAATACAAGCAAAAAGTGCTTTAGAATTAGCAAAAACTTATCCGTGAGAAAAAAAGTAACTAGCACAGAATTAGTTGATTTAGCTTATAAAGTTATAGAAGAGGAAAATAAAAATTAAATGCTGTTTTTAACTACAGAAAATGGAAAAATCCCACAGGCCATAGTTGATGAAGCCTATAAAGAAGCTAAAGAAATTGATAATAGAATTACTGCTGGTAATGCATCTGCTAATCCTATTAATTGGGATGAACAACCTTTTTTAGGTGTTCCTACATTAATTAAAGGATTAGATCAAATAAAAAATGGTGATGCTTCTAATGGAGTTTATTTTAATAAAAATAAAGTTTCTAAAAAGTGATTTAATGGTCGCAAAAGAATTTAAAAAACTAGGGTTTGTTATTCTTGGGCAAACAAACTACCCTGAACTTGGTACTAGAAATATTACCGACTCAAAACTATTTGGTCCTGCTGGAAATCCTTGGGATTCTACTCGTAACGCAGGTGGTTCGTCAGGAGGATCTGCTAGTGCTGTTTCTAGTGGTATGGTCGCTATTGCTAGCGGGAGTGATGCTGGTGGTTCTATCCGTATCCCAGCTTCTTGGACAGGTTTAATAGGCTTAAAACCTACAGGCCATGTAGTAAAATTTCCATTGGTAAAAGATATTAATGACGCAAAAGTTTATTTTGATAAAACAAAAATCAATAAACCAAAAACACTTATTGATGTTCCTAAAAATCTAAAAACTCTAAAAATTGCATACTCATTGAAAACTCCACTTAAAGATGTAGAGTTAAGTGAAGATAGTAAAAAAGCAGTTTTAAAAGCAGTTGCTTTTCTAAGAGAACAAGGCTTTACTGTTGAAGAAGTTAATGAATTTCCTATAGATGGTTATGAAGGAATTCGTACTTACACAGTAGGTGCTATAGGCGGTGCTTATGCTCAAGCTGCCAAATTAGCAGACAAAAATACTAAATACAATCTAGATCCTGCTACTTACGCATTAGGAACTTCTGTAATTAAAGGGCCAAACGCTAACACAGATATTTCGGATGTAAAAACCTGCGTCTGTCTATAAAAAAACAAATGGATGAATTTTTATAAAAAAATATGATTTATTCTTAATGTCGACTAATGCCGTTACCGCTCCTTCAAATGATAAGAAAGTCGACCCTTATGTTGATCCAGAAATAGAGAAGAAACTTTATAATATTAACGACATTAAAGATCCTAAAGAAAGATTTAATCTTCTTGTTAAACAATGGGAGCCTATGATGAAGAGAACTCCATATACATGGCTATTTAACTTAACTGGAAATCCAGCAATCACTCTTCCTGTTTATAAAAGTGCAAATAATTTACCTTTAGGAGTAATGTTTGCTGCTCAAGATAACTCTGAAAAAATTCTTTTGGAGATGGGGAAACTTTTCCAAGACAATAACCAATTCGTAATGCATGAAAATATAAAAAATTCTGCATCAACTATTAATGGAAATAAAATTGCAGAAAATACCTATGGTACTAAGTTTGAATACAATGTACCTAACGAAGCACCTAGTGTACCAACCCTACCTGAATTAGAACTAAATGATTCTAGGAATACTGTTACTATTAAATTAGCTAATGGCACAAGTGTCGAACTTGATAATAAACTAGCAAACGGTTTGAATTTTTGAAGCAAAAAGATATTACTAACAATCTTAATTTAGACGAGATAATAAATAAAATTTTTAGAGGATAAAAACGGCCGTATTAAAAAAATAAAGGTGAAATTTCTACTATTCGTGTATTAGATTTGAACTTAACTAAACATAATAAAGAATTTATTTCAGATACTCAGCATATCGTCCATATAAAACTTCTTGAAAATGAAAAGAATAAAGATATTTTTAGTCTATCACATAAAAGATGATAATTCTCTAGAGTTAATCAAATCAACTGTTTCAAATGGTATATTAACATATACTATTAATCATTTTAGTAAATTCGTCATTATCGGCAAAAACAAAAAAATATCTCACCAAATAGATTCAACTAGCACTGATAATGATAAAAAAATTCTCACTATTAGATAATAAAGGTGCTAAAAAGTAATTCAAAAAAATGATATTTTACCTAAAACTGGTATAACATCTAGTAGCAATGTTTCATTAGGTCTAATTATTATTTTAATAATTTCTGCTCTTTTTAAGATTTAAAAAGCATTAAAATAATACTTTTAAAAGTAAAAGCTATGTAGTGCTGAAGTAACTCTTCAACTCTACATAGCTTTTTTTATTTTTATTTCTCTGCAACTTTCAAGCGAGCCATCGCTCTTGCTAAAGCTAGTTGAGCACGACGAACATCAAGAGAATCTTCTTTTTTCTGAAGACGTTCTTCTGCACGCTGTTTTGCTCTTTTAGCACGCTCTACATCTATATCTTTATCTAGCTCAGCAGTTTGAACTATTACAGTAATTTTATCTTTATGCGTTTCTACGAAACCTTTACTTATAGCTAGACTTTCCTCTCGACCATCTGGAAAAACTACCTTCAATGGACCTATTTTCAATGATACAACCATAGGTACGTGATTTGCCATTATCCCTAGTTGACCACCTGTAGTATCCAGAACTACCATAGAAGCATTTTCAGCGCTATAAGCTTCTCCATTAGGAGTAACAATACTTACATCTAAAGTATTCATCTATTTACCTCCTATTGTATTATACTTCTACTCCCAGTTTACGAGCCTTTTCTAATACATCTTCAATTCCACCTACAAGACGGAAGCAATCTTCTGGAATGTGGTCATATTTACCATCTAAAATTCCTTTAAATGCCTCTACTGATTCTGATACTGGAACGTAAGAACCAGGTTGTCCTGTAAATTGCTCTGCAACGTGGAAGTTTTGTGATAAGAAGAATTGAACACGACGTGCTCTATCAACTGTTTTCTTATCTTCATCACTAAGCTCATCCATACCTAGGATAGCAATGATATCTTGTAACTCACGATATTTTTGAAGAGTTCTTTGAATTGTTGTCGCAACTTTGTAGTGCTCTTCTCCTACGATCTCAGGAGCTAATGCTCTTGAAGTAGAAGCTAGTGGGTCAACGGCTGGATAAATACCCATCTCTGTTAACGCACGTTCAAGGTTTGTTGTTGCGTCTAAGTGAGCGAATGTTGTCGCTGGCGCCGGGTCAGTATAGTCATCGGCTGGTACGTAAATCGCTTGGATAGATGTAACAGAACCTTTTTTAGTTGATGTAATACGTTCTTGAAGACGTCCCATTTCTGTTGCAAGAGTTGGTTGATATCCAACGGCTGAAGGCATACGCCCTAATAATGCAGATACCTCAGACCCTGCTTGTGTGAAACGGAAGATATTATCGATAAATAATAGTACGTCTTGTCCTTCTTCATCACGGAAGTACTCTGCCATTGTTAATCCTGTTAAGGCAACACGCATACGTGCACCTGGTGGCTCATTCATTTGACCAAATACCATGGCAGTTTTATTAATAACTCCAGAGTCTTTCATTTCATAGTACAAGTCGTTACCCTCACGAGTACGCTCACCTACCCCAGTAAATACTGAAAGTCCTCCGTGTTGTTGTGCTACGTTGTTAATAAGTTCTTGAATAAGAACTGTTTTCCCAACTCCAGCACCACCGAATAGTCCAATCTTACCACCTTTAATATATGGTGCAAGAAGGTCGATAACTTTAATACCTGTTTCTAATACCTCAACATGTGTTGATAATTCTTCGAAAGTTGGAGCTTCTTTATGAATAGATTCTTTTTGAACTTCTGCTCCAGCTTCTTCTCCGTGGTCAACTGCTTCACCTAATACGTTGAACACACGTCCTAATGTATAGTTACCTACTGGCACTGTAATTGGCGCTCCAGTATCAACTACTTCTGCCCCTCTGTTTAATCCATCAGTAGATGACATCGCAATAGTCCTTACGACATTATCCCCGATTTCAAGAGAAACTTCAAGAACTAATTTTTTTCTTTTTTTCCCATCGCCTTTTTCTATATAAACTTCTAAAGCGTTTAGTAGATTAGGCATATGCCCTGATTCGAATTTAACGTCTACTACAGGTCCCATAACTTGGAGAATATAACCTTTATTCATATGTTGTTTGCTAACTTAATAGCTTCTCCTTTCTTATTTACTATTTTGTAGCTGCCGCTCCACTTACAATCTCAGTAATTTCTTGTGTAATTGCAGCTTGTCTTGCACGATTGTATTTAATCGTAAGTGTATCAATAATATTTCCTGCATTATCAGTCGAATTTTTCATCGCTGTTTTTCTTGCAGAATGCTCACTAGCTTTACTATCCAATATACTTCCATAAATCATACTTTCTGCATATTGAGGTAGCAAGACATCTAGTACAGCTGCCTCACCAGGTTCAAACTCATAAGCACCAAGCACTTTTGTTTCTGAATTTGTAAATTCTTCTGTGTTCTCAACTGGAAGCACTTGGCTTTCCGTTACAACTTGTTGAATCATACTAACAAAGTGATTGTAATGTATATAAATTTTATCGTATTCTTTATCTATATAATATCCCACTATCTTGTTAGTTATTTCTTTAACCTGCGTGAAACTTGGCTCATCTGGTATATCTCTATAACTATCAATTATGTTATAGCCATTTTTTCTAAAGAACTCTGCACCATAATTACCAATAGCAACTATACCATAATCGCTATCTTTGTGACGAGTACTAACAGTGTTAACAAAATTTCTAATAATATTAGAATTAAAACCTCCACATAAACCACTATCACTAGTAATTACTACATAAAGAGTTTTCTTAGCTTCTCTTTTTTCTAACATAGGATGTTTTATATTAGCATTCCCACCAAAAATAGTTCCCATAACCTCTTGCATTTTTCGCATATAAGGACTAAATTTTTGGGTATTAGTCTGTGCTTTTAAAAGTTTTGATGTTGATACCATCTCCATCGCTTTAGTTATATGACTAGTTTTTTTCGTAGAATTGATTTTATTTTTAATATCTCTAAGTGACGCCAATTAGTTCACCACCTTTACTCTACTTATCATACTAGGCAAAAGTTTTTTTGAATGCAGCTATTACTCCATCCATAACTTCTGTCGCTGGTAAGTCTTTTGTTTCAATTATATGCTTAACTGCTTCTGTTTCATGTGCATCTAAATATGCGTATAATTCTTGTTCAAATCTATGAATATCTTTCACTTCAACGTCATCTAAGAATCCATGAGTTAAAGCATAAAGAATCATTACTTGTTTTTCTACTGGAATTGGTTTATGTAAGTCTTGTTTTAGAACTTCAACTGTACGTTTACCACGTTCTAATTTTTCACGTGTTGCTGGATCTAAGTCTGATCCGAATTGTGCAAGCTTTCTAACTCACGGTAAGATGCCAAGTCAAGACGAAGTGTCCCTGAAACTTTTTTCATAGCTTTAATTTGTGCAGATCCTCCTACCCTAGATACTGATAACCCGGCATTAATCGCTGGTCTAATACCTGAGAAGAATAAATCTGATTGTAAGAAGATTTGTCCATCTGTAATTGAAATTACGTTTGTTGGAATATACGCTGAAATATCTCCGGCTTGTGTTTCTACGAAAGGTAGTGCCGTAATACTTCCTCCTCCAAAATCTTCATTAACACGAGCTGCACGTTCTAATAAACGACTGTGTAGATAGAATACATCCCCTGGATATGCTTCACGACCCGGTGGACGTTTTAGTAATAATGACAATTCACGATAAGCTGCTGCTTGTTTTGATAAGTCATCATAAACGATTACTACATCTTTGCCATTAAACATGAATTCCTCTGCCATAGCAACCCCTGCATAAGGTGCAATATATAAAAGTGGAGCTGGTTGAGACGCTGATGCAGTAACTACGATTGTATAATCTAATGCACCATGTTCTTTTAATGTTTCTACAACACTACGTACTGTAGATTCTTTTTGTCCTATTGCCACATAAATACAAATTACATCTTGTCCTTTTTGTGCTAAAATCGAGTCAATAGCAACAGCTGTTTTACCAGTTTGTCTATCTCCAATAATAAGCTCACGTTGACCACGTCCGATTGGTACTAAAGCATCAATCGCTTTAATCCCTGTTTGAAATGGAACAGATACTGATTTACGTCCCATAACCCCAACTGCAGGAGATTCGATTGGACGACGTTTTGTAGTATTAATTGGTCCGCGACCATCTACAGGTTGTCCTAATGGATCAACTACACGTCCAATTAATTCTTCTCCAACAGGAACGTCCATAACGCGTCCTGTACGGCGCACTTCATCGCCTTCTTTAATATCAGTAGTTGGACCTAAAATTACGATACCAACATTAGTGTCTTCAAGGTTTTGAGCAAGTCCCATAACCCCTGTTTTAGTGAACTCAACTAACTCACCACTCATTATTTCATTAAGACCGTATACACGAGCAATACCGTCCCCTACTTCTATAACTGTACCGACATCTGTTGACTTAACTTCAAACTGATAATTTTCTATTTGTGATTTTAGTAATGAACTAATTTCTTCAGCTTTTAATAGCCATTTATGTCCCTCCTTGTTTCAACTTCTTCTAGATTGTAGAAATTTTTTTGCCTTTATAGCACTTAATTTTGCCTTGATACTTGCATCAACTACCTTATTATTATAAGTTAGTTTGAAGCCACCAAGAAGACTTTCATCTACAAAGTTATTAAGTTCTACTTTTTTTCTAGTTGTAACTCATTTTTAAGTTTTTTTCTTTTAGATTTTCTAACTGTACGTCAGTTAGTGGCGAAGCTGATTCAACTTTCACAACAACGCTATTTGAATGTTTTATTAAACAATTCTGTAAATTGCTCTAAAACAAAATTTATTAATGAGATTTGCAGATTACCTGCTAAGATTTTTCACTACATTTACAACATATTTATTAACACCTGTAAAATGAAGCATCAATCAAATTAATTTTTTAATTTTTTTCTAAATTAGGGTTGTTCATCAATGTAACAAAAATCTGAAGATTCATTAACGACTTTTTGCAACTTCATTTAACTCATAAGAAACTTGTTCTAAAGAGTTATTTTTCTTTTCGCAACTTCAAATAATGAATATCCAATTTTTATTAGCTAATACTGACTTTACTCATTATTTCACCCCTACCTCTTTGATGACTTTATCAACATATTCACTTTGTGTTGAGCCATCTAATTCTTTTTCTAAAATTTTCGAAGCTACAAGCACTGATAGTTCAGCAATTTGTTTGTTGATTTCTTCAAGCGCTCTTTTCTTCTCATCCTCAATATCTCTTTGAGCATTTACTTTTAATTGTTCTGCTTGTTTACGAGCTTCTTCAAGAATAGCTTGTTTTTCAACCTTAGATTGTTCACGAGCATCTTCCATCATAACTTTGATTTCTTTTTGAGCATTTCTTAATTTTTCTTGATTTTCTTCAAGTAAAACTAATGCTTCTTTTTGATTTTTAGCGGCATCATCAAGTTGACCTTCAACTAATCTTTGACGCTCATCTAACATATCAATAAGTTTATCCCAAGCAAATTTTTTCAGTAATACTAATAAGATCAATACAGCTACAATATTAATAGCCATATTTCCCAGATTAAAACCTTGATGAGAAGAGTGTTCAGTAGCTAAAAATACTAAATTTTTCCATTTACTAAATGCTCCTATTCTTCATAGTTCTTTTTGTTTACAGTATTATACTAAATTATTTAGCTAAGATAACGAATGAAATAACGATAGCTAAGATAGGTACTGCTTCAACAAGTGCGAATAATACGAAAGCATTTGATTTTAATCTTGACTCTAATTCTGGTTGACGAGATACACCTTCGATAAATTTACCGAATAAAAATCCGTTACCGATACCAGCACCAACTGCTGCTAAACCTGCTGCTAAACCTGCTCCAATTAATTCTACCATAATTATATTTTCCTCCTTTGGATAATGAAATGAATTTTTATTAATTATTAGATTTTTTGCACATATAGTGCAATTAAAAGATTAATGTTCATCACTAATTTTATGTGATAAATAAATAAATGTTAAGACAGTAAAGATATATGCTTGGATAAATCCTATAAATAGAGAGAATCCTTTCCATACCACTAATCCTACCATACCAGCTATTGCACCAAAGAATCCTACTGTTGTAAGAGTTGCTAATAGTGCTAATAATATTTCACCTGCATAGATATTACCGAACAAACGCATTGAAAAAGTCATCAAGTTTGTGAATTCTTCAATAACCTTGAATGGTGTAATACCTATACCTGAAGAAGTATATGTACCAAAATAGTGTTTAACTCCTTTATACTTAATTCCTGCAAAATGAGTAAAGACAATCACTAATAATGCAAGAGAGAAAGTAAACGTTGGATCTGCCGTTATAGAGTTTACATAAACCACTCCATCATAACTTACTTCTATAAGTACGCCTATAGTATTTGCTACTGCAACAAGTGAAATAATCGTTAGCGCTGTCGCCCATAATCCTTTACCATATTTTTTCCAGTTAACATTTCCTTTTATTACGTTATCACTAACGAAATACGCAAGTAATTCAACCGCGTTTTGACGTTTACTATCTGGTCTTAATTTTATTCTACTAGTTAGAAACATAACAAAAATAAAGGTTAAAACAACCGTTATTAGTGTTGTTATTGCACTAGGAATATTTACTGTTATATCATATCCAAATAGTTTGGAAATCAGATATGTATGATTTTTCCATGTTGAGTTTTCTCACCTCTTCTCATAAGATAGTGTTTATAAATACTTCAAAAAAATCTGTATTAGTGCAAAATTAAGAAATATCTATTTAACATTATATTACTTTTTTTAGTGATTTTCTAGTTATTTCTAAAATTTTCTACAAATTTATGAAAGTGCTTTTTATATTATTTAGTTCCGAAGATTCGATCTCCCGCATCCCCTAATCCTGGCACAATATAACCATGATCATTAAGTCTTTCATCTAAGCCTGCAATATAAATATCCACATCTGGATGAGCTGTGTGTAATGCTTCTACCCCTTCTGGAGCCGCTATTAAACACATAAATTTAATTTCTGTTACTCCTCGTTGTTTTAATGAATCTATCGCAGCGATTGCCGATCCTCCTGTTGCTAACATTGGATCCACAACAATAAATAATCTTTCTTCTGGATTACTAGGTATCTTCACGAAATACTCATGTGGTTGAAGAGTTTCAGGATCACGATATAATCCTACATGCCCAACTCTTGCTGATGGTATTAAATTCATTAATCCATCTACCATTCCTAGTCCAGCTCTTAAAATAGGAACAAACACAACTTTTTTCCCAGCAAGACGTTTACAAGTAGTTGTTTGAATTGGCGTTTCTACTTGAATATCTTCTAATGGTAAGTCTCTTGTGATTTCATAAGCCATAAGAGATCCTACTTCATTAGTTAGCTGTCTAAAGTCTTTTGAACCTGTATTTTTATCTCTTATAAAAGATAATTTATGTTGAATCAATGGATGATCAAATACATGAACTTTTGACATAATTTTATAGTCTCCTTCTTTATTTTTGTTATATTTATTTTTACTCTAATTATTTCATTTTTAACAAGCGTTATCTAAAAAAATATTTTTTTAGGATTTAAAAAAATATTTTTTTATAATTTTTCTATATTACTAGACTTACTAATGAGAAAAATATTACAATAGATATCATACTATATTTACGGAGTCGTTACTATGAATAAAAAAAGTCTACTTGCTACATTTATTTTAACAAGTATTTTTGTACTATATTATCCCTTTAATCTTTCTGAAATTTTATTCAGGAAGCTCTGATAAAAGCAGGATTTATTTTAATATTATTTTATATTTGTTCTGCTTTTTCAATTACTATGTTAATATCCTATTTTTATAGAAAGAAAAGTATATATTCCTTTATTTAGTATTATTTTTATCAATACCACTTATTTATGTTTTTTTAATTCAAGTGCTTTTTGTTATAATAATTCTAATCGCCATTTTTTTCTTTCTTATCTTATGGCTTATCAGCTATACTAAAATAAAATTTAAGGAGAAATATATGTCTATATTAAAAAGAAATTTTTTTAATTGCTAGTGTTATCTATGTACTATTTTATTTAGGTCCTATTTTTAGTAAATCCTCTTGCTATGTTAAACTTAGCAGAAGCAGGCACTGTTGGCCTTTTTAGTCTTCGGTGGTTTCTATCTTAGTTATATCTTTTTATATACAAATAAAACTAAACTTAGAGAACAAACGAAAAATACTATTATAACTCTTATCGTTATGCTTATTGCACTATTTATTTATTATAATCCAATAACATTTCCTAATTCATTAAATGTTGTTGTTAATAAATATTTAGCCATTGTTCTTTTTAATTGGAATTTTAATAGGATTAATGCTTATTGTAAAAACATGAAAAATTCTATTATATTTATTATCTTATTTGCTCCATCAATTATTCAAGGTATATTAATGCGTATTTCTTATAAGGCTATGCTTTTTTTATCTAGCTAATCCTAACGTTACACTTTATATTATCCTTGGAGGATTTGCTGTATATTATATTTATAACCAAAAAAACAAATAACAAAACAAAAAGATCTATTGAATTTTTTTCTTCAATAGACCTTTTTTTATTAAAATATTAACTATCAATTTTCACTTTCAAAACTTTCCTGTTACAGCATCTATTTCGATATCATATTCTAACCCATTTGCACGGACTTCTAAATCATAAATAAGTAATGGTGCTCCATTATTTTGATATGCATAGTCGTCTTCATATTCCGTACGAATTTTTTTGAAATAAATATCTCCTTCTGGTGTCGAAATAGCTTGCGCCACAATTCTTTGAACCTCTTCTTGCGACTTTATGTTTGAAGTAGAATTTTGTTGAACATTGTTTGTTGCTTGTTGGGTATTATTTGTATTACTAACGCTAGCATTATTATTTGAATTATTTTGTTGAGTAGATTCATTATTTTGGGGATTCGTACTTTGATTACTTTGACTTTGATTATCTACATTCATTTTACCTAAAGAAAAAATCAGCTTTGACTAACATCAAAACTGATTTTTAGTTTATTCATTTTCTTCTAGATTATACAATAACTCGTATAATTCTTTAGCATTTAACTTTTCTTTTTCCTCACGATTTATATCACGAACTAACTGTCCTCTATGAAGAATAATAATTCTATTACCATATTTTACAGCATCTTGAATATTATGAGTAATCATTAATGCGGTTAAATTCTTCTCTTCAATTTTTTTGCGTGTTAATTCCATAATTTTTTTCTGTGTTTTTGGATCTAACGCTGCTGTATGTTCATCAAGAAGTAGAAGTTTTGGCGTGGTCATCGTTGCCATAAGAAGCGCAATTGCTTGGCGCTGTCCACCTGATAATAGTCCCATCTCGCTATCGAGTCTATTCTCAAGTCCCAAATCTAATGTTGCAAGTAATTCTTTAAAAAGTTTTCTATCTTCTTTTGTAGTGCCTAATTTAAATCCACGGTTTTTACCACGGCGCAGTGCTAATGACATATTTTGTGCAACAGTCATACGTGGAGCTGTCCCATCCAAAGGATTTTGAAAGACGCGACTTATGAACTCTGCTCTCTTATGTTCAACGATATTGCTAATATCTCGTCCTTCTATTAAAATCTCACCATTATCCAAAGAAAAAGAGCCAGCAAGTGCATTTAAAAAAGTAGATTTACCTGCTCCATTTCCTCCTAAAATCGTAATAAAATCTCCATCCTTAATATCCAAACTTACATTTTTTAAAGCATATTGTTCTCTATTTGTTCCAGGGAAAAAAGTTTTATCTAAATTTTTTATTTCTATAAATGACATCTACTTCACACCCTTTCTTTTAGTACTAAGTTTCAACTGTGGTAATGTTAAGAATAACGCAATAACTAAAGCTGATACCAATTTGAAATCATTTGCCCCTATAATATTTAACTTTAACACGCCTACTAATAATAAACGATATATAATCGCACCAAAAATTACACAAACTAGACGCTGGGTAAAACTCATATCTTTGAAAATAACTTCTCCTATAATAATTGCTGCAAGTGCGACTACAATAACACCTATACCACTATTCACATCAGAATATCCATTATTTTGTGCCAAAATAGCTCCAGCAAGAGCAATAATTCCATTTGCAAGCATAAGTCCTAAAATAGTCATAGCCTTTGTAGAAATACCAAGTGCTGTTGCCATTTTCACATTATCTCCTGTCGCAATCAAACTTTGACCAAGCTCAGTTGAAAAGAATAGTGACATCATCCCAATAATTATTACTGAAAGAATAAAGCCTAATAATACAGTATCATAATGAGTGGGTAAATTTAAACTTTGGAATTTACTAAAAATAGTTTCTTTGTTTAACAAACTCAAATTAGGTCTTCCCATTATTCTTAAATTTACTGATAATAGTGCTGTCATTGTCAAAATCCCCGCTAATAAACTTGGAATTTTACAAATTGTAATCAAAAACCCTGTGACTAAACCTGCCAGCATTCCAGCAACGATAGCAATTACAGTTGCAAGAACTGGATTAACTCCATTATGAATGCAAATAACACAAACACCTGCACCTAATGGATAAGCACCTTCCGTCGTCATATCTGCTATATTTAGTACTCTAAAACTTATAAATAATCCTAGTGACAATAATCCCCAAAGTGCGCCTTGAGCTATTGCCGAAATAATTAAATCCATCAAAACACCTCTTTCATTATATTTCAAATTATTAATGAATAACATTTTTTTAATTATTATCCATATAATATCAATAAAGTTATTTTTTTATCTACAACTTTTGCTTTATTTTTAATATCTTGCGGAATTTCTATTCCTAACTGTTTTGCTTTTGCTTCATTTAGATAAATAACTCCTTCATTAGCAAGAACGATAGGCATTGTCTTAGTGTCTGCTCCTTTTAAAACTTTTGCTATAACTTTTGCAGTCTCAACTCCTATTTTGTATTGATCTACTCCTATTCCAAGCAATCCTCCATCAGCAACCATTGTGTCAGAAGAAGGGAATACTGCAACTTTCTTCGCATCAGTTACTTTTACGACTGTAGCCATTGCACTAGCAATTGTGTTATCAATTGGAATAAATATAGCATCAGTCTCTGCTGCAAGAGCCTCTGTTACCTGTTGGATATCATTTGTATTCGCAACTGTTGATACTTTTACTTCCAAGCCTAATTCTTTTGCTAATTTCTCAGCTTCTTGTGCTTGTTTTACAGAATTATCTTCACTTGCTGTGTAAAGAATACCTACTTTTTTCATTTTCGGTAAAATTTGTTTCATAGCCTCTAGTTGTTGCTTAATTGGTGTTCTATCACTCACACCTGTAATGTTATTTCCTGGGTTATTTTCACTCTTAATCAATCCTGCTTCTACTGGATAAGTAATACCAGCCATAATTATTGGCTTATCCTTTGTTGCATTTGACAATGCTAACGTTGCTGGTGTCGTAATTCCGACTAAAATATCATTATTATCGCTTACTAACTTTTGTCCCATGCTTACAAGATTACTCTGATCACCTTGGGCATTTTGAAGGTCTATTTTTATATCCTTACCTATTTGATAGCCTTCTTTAGCTAATCCTTCTTCTATTCCTTTATAGATTTGGTCTAGTGCAGGGTGGCTAAGTAATTGAAGTACACCTACTCTAACTTCTTTTGTCTCTACTTTTTCAGCTATATTTTTTTTACCTTCATAATACCCATAACCTAAAACACTCGCTAATAACACTGCAAATCCTACAAAAATCTTATTAATTTTCATCTTCAAATCTCCTTATATATTTTCTATCTAGTTAAATAACAGTCACTAATAATTCTAGAAGCGTATCTATACAAAAAGACCACTAGCTTTTTATCCCTAGTGGTCTCTAATTTTTAAATTTAAATTATACTAAAATAAATATAAAAGACCACCTAGATAACTCCATGTGGTCATTTTTTTAATCATCACAAATAATCCACATAGATACTAACTTCTCGAAGTCGTATCTATGTTAAAAGAACAAGATCGACCCCGTATCTAGTGGCTTTGCCAACGAATATTCAGTTGTAAAGTTTCTACTTGATACAGTTTCATAAATTTGTTCTCCTTTACTTTTTATTACTTGGCTACAATTATATCAACTATTTTTACTGTCAAGATATTTTTTTACAAAAAGAAACGAAAATTCTGACAATTCGATCTTCATTAGCGTGGTTGCTTAGATTATAACCTTTATTATGGAAAAATAATTAAAAAAATATATTAGGCTCTTTCTTATTTTTTTATAATCGATATTTATTGATCCTTATTTTTTTCATTTTTCCACTTGTGAAAAATAATTCGTTTTCATTTTTTTGTGTAAAGCATTTTCCGAAAAAAATTATTTTTTTCAACACACGATGAGAATACTATCAATTAAAAGCTTTTACAGAGGTGTAATTGTTTCATTATATTTTGGAAATAAAATTGAATATATATCATTTTTTTGAAAAAAATTTCACTTGAAAATGTGTTTTCATAGGAGTATTATATAATATATATTTTTAAATTTATGTTAGGAGATTTTCATGGATAGTCACTCAGACATCAAAAAGAAGAAAAAAATTATTTAACTCAGGTTTTTATTACAATAACTACAATTAACTTTATAGTATTTTTTTAATATACTATTGCTTTGTTGTTATTACAGCAAAATTTGCAACAAGTGAGCTTGGCGCTACTGCTGCACAAGCCGGATTTGCTGCAGGTATTTATATTATCGGTACACTTGTCGCTCGTCTTTATATCGGAAAAAAATTAGAATTAATTGGACGTAAACAAATTTTACGTTTTGGAGCAGTAATTTATTTACTTACAACAGCTGCATATTTAATTTCAGCTAATATTATTATTTTAGACACTGTTAGATTTTTAAATGGTTTTGCATACGGAACTATTTCTACTGCAGCAAACGCAATTGTAACAACTTATATTCCAAAATCACGCAATGGTGAAGGAATTAACTATTACGGTTTAAGTACAAGTTTAGCTGCTGCTATAGGTCCATTTATCGGGATGTTACTTCTTCCTATTACTGGATTTAACGCAGTAATTATTTTAGCAATAGTGTTATCAGTTGCTGTAGCCATAGCTTGTTTCTTATTCCCTGTTCAAAATATCGAATTAACTGACAAACAAAAACAACTTCTAAATAGTTGGTCATTGAATACATTTATTGAATACAAAGTTTTATTTATTTCAACAGTAGCTTTCCTTATCGGTCTTTCATATTCTAGTGTTCTTGGATTTTTATCTATTTATGCTGACAGCCTAGGTCTTGCTACAGCAGGGCATTCTTCTTCGTAGTTTATGCTCTTATTATTACAGTAACTCGTCCTTTTGCTGGACGTATATTTGATGCACGTGGAGAAAATGCCGTAATGTATCCTAGTTTTATATTTTTAACTTTAGGTCTGCTAATGTTAAGTTTCACTAACGGTAGCTTCATGTTATTATTCTCTGGTGCCTTAATCGGTCTTGGTTATGGTACATTTATGTCAAATGGTCAAGCTGTTTGTTTAAAACTTGTAGAGCCTGAAAAAGTAGGTATCGCACTATCTACCTACTTTATCGGACTTGATTTAGGCTTAGGATTTGGTCCTTATGCACTAGGAACCTTACACGGCATTTTATCTTATAGCGGAATTTATATTCTTTGTGCTGTTTTAACAGTCAGTGTTACAGTGCTTTATGCAATGTTTTATAAAGGAAAAAATATTAAAGTATTAAAACTAAAAACTACTAGATAATATAAAAAGGAAATCTTAACAAATAAGATTTCCTTTTTATATTATCTTTTTTCTGGATAACGACGAGCAACGTCTTTTAGCTTTTCTTTTATAATTTCTTTAGGGTCTTCTCAAGATGATAACACATTGCTAATGAATAAATCAGTACATCTGCAAGCTCATCTTTTTATCTCCTGCATATTATCTCCACTTTCATCCCATTGAAAATGTTCTAATAATTCTGCCGCTTCTATTGAGATGCTTTTTAGAAAATCTTTCCAAAGTATCGTACTCTCCCCAATCACGTTTAGCTCTGAATTCTGTTATTATTCTTTTTTTAATTCTTCCATGATTTTCCCCTTTTACTAAATTAAATTATTATTCTTTAGATTATTATACAAATTATAAAACTCTGTTAATGTTAAAGTTTCACTTCTACGTGTAGCTTCTATTTCACTATCAAAAACACGACGCTTGAAGATCTTGCTTTTTTTATCTTTTTCCATAGCTTGAGATAAGATTATTAAGTAAAGTTTTTCTTCTTTGAACAAAAACATGATCGAACAAATTTAAAGAATTTTTGATCTACTTCAAATTCTTTTTCTCCTTTGTCATAATTTTCACAACAGCACTTTTCTACATTCGGTGCTGGTACAAAAACTTTTTGGTACAGTAAATAAATATTCTACATCCGTATAATAATTTAATAAAAATAGTCAATGAATTGTAGTCTTTTGTTCCTACTTTTGCATTTAACCTATTAGCTACTTCTCGTTGCATCATTACAACATAACCGTCTATTTTCTCAGTATTCTCTATCAAATGAGTAAGTATCGGTGTCGTAATATAATATGGCAAGTTAGCCACTACCATAATTTTTGTCACAATCACTCATTTTTTTCAGCAATAATATTATCTACATCAACCTTTAATATATCATTATTAATAATTTCAACATTATTATAATCCGCTAGTGTCTCTGCTAAAATCGGTAATAACCTTCCATCTATTTCAAACGAAATAACTTTTTTAGCTTTTTTAGCAAGTGCTTCTGTTAGTGAACCAATACCAGGTCCAATCTCAATAACACCAACTGTTTCATCTACACCGGCACCATCTACTATTCTATTCAAAAATATTTGAGTCTATTAAAAAGTTTTGTCCTAAACTTTTTCTTAAAAAGTAAATCCATGTTTTTTAGTATTTCAAAAGTTTTTTTAGGTGTTCCTATCATCTCTTATGTCCTTTATTTATTTTATTCATTTCATCTAATAAGCGTTCATGGCTTATATTGTACATATTCAATTTATTTAGCAACTGTTTAGCATTAGTATATCCTATATTTAATCTTTCACAAAGCTCTTCTCTTAAAATTTTTGAAGTATTGCCACCGACTAAACCTAACTCTAACAATAAGTCATTAGTTATATCATTTTTTTAACCTCTATCATTGGAGTATAATAATTTTTCTAATGCTTTAATAATGTCTTCTTTACTAGCTGCTTCAATCCCGATTTTTCCCTTTACTATCGACAGCTTTTTTTATTAGAAATATAAGCATGTTTTTGCAGTCGGGATATTTTTCAATAATATTTCTTATTCTTTTTCCCAGCATAATCAGGATCTGTTAAAACAATTATCCCTCGTGTCTTTTCTAAATAAATTAATCTTTCAATTTTTTTCTTTGTTAAAGCAGAACCATTAGTTTCAAATGTATCACAATCAACAGCTTCTTTAACCCTATTCGTATCATCGCGTCCTTCCACGACGATTATTTCTTTTAATCTTCATTTTTGTATCCTTTTTAAAAAAATTCATCAGTCTATTATAACATATTTAAAAAATTTTTTTGCTTATACTAGCACGAATGTATTAAATAATCTAGTAAATTGTAGGTGATTTCTTGGTAAAGTCTATATTGATGGCCATCACACACAAATTTGTTTTTTTCAGCTCAAATTTATCTTTTAAGTTTTATTAATTCTTCTATAATTTGTCAGTCCCTTTATTATCGTAATATCACAAAAAGACCTCGCAGAATAATTCTGTGAGGATATTTTTCTAGTGAATATCTTTTTTTCTTAAAGTTTCCACCACTTACTTCACTAACTGTTCCAATTGATAGAAAAGCACTTCTATCATTTTTTTGAATACTATTTTTCTTTAATTTTGATTCTTCTATACGCGTAATAACACAGAAAAATTATTTTAGTTTCATGTCCTGAATATCCCCCTTCTCCATGAAGAAGTGTTACCCCTCTTCCTAGTCTATCCTGGATTTCTTGACTTATTATCTGATAATTACTTGAGATAATCATAACAGATTTAGAATCATTAAGTCCCTCAATAACGATATCCATTACTTTAGAAGCAATAAAATAACTTATCATAGAATAGAGCGCTGCTTCCCATGTAAAAACAAATCCAGATACGATAAAAATTATAACATTTATTCCAAGGACCATCTCTCCTACTGAAATTGGCATTTTTTTTGTTGCGTAAATAGAAAAAGCTTCACTTCCATCAAGAGTTCCACCATTTCTTATAACAAGTCCTACTCCAACTCCTAAAATAATTCCACCAAAAATACATGCTAAAAATGGATCAGTCACAAGTGGTGTACTATCATGAAGCCATACTGTAGCAAGAGATAATACCGAAATACCGAATATAGAAGCAACAGCAAATCCCCTACCTATTTGTTTATATCCTAAATATAAAAAAATGGAATATTTAGAATAAAGATAAATATCCCTAATGGCAATCCTAAATAATGGCGAGCTATAATAGAAATACCGATTACCCCACCATCAAGAATATTATTTGGAATTAGGAAAAACTCTAATCCCGCAGCAAAAATTAACGATCCTATAATTATGCTTATATACTTTTTCAAAAATTCAATTATATTTTCCATACAATCTCCCTTCTTATCTTACTTTCTCTTTTGACAAATCGGACAAAAATGACTAGCACGTGTTTTTATAACAATGTTATCCGTCTTGTGCCCTAAAGGACAAGTTTTTTTACCATAGATTTGATGAAAGTTTTGCATATTCCCTTCACCGCCATCAGAATGAACAAAGTCCGAGATAGTAGAGCCCCCTTGCTCTATCGCAAAAGTTAATATATTTACCAGTTCATCAAAAAGGTTTTCTTTTTGTTTTTTTGTGAGCTCGGAAGCCTTAGTCAAAGGATGAATTTTTTGGCGATATAAAACTTCACAATCATAAATATTTCCGCAACCACAAAATACATTTCCTTCTAGCAATAATGCTTTTATAGGTTGATCTTTATACTTAGGTAATTCTAGTTTCTCTAAAAAATAACTCTTTGCAGTCTGTGAAAAAGGTTCTGGTGCTAAGTCAATAAATGGCTTAAACTTATTTATTTCATCTGTATATCGTAATTCTCCAAAACGGCGTATATCACTGTAAAACCAATTTTTCTTTAGTATCTAATTCAAAAATAATATGGCGATGATTATAGTAATTTTTTATTAGTAATCTCCGCAATATCTTTTTACAACAAAAAAACGCTCCAGTCATACCGAAATGCGCAATTATATAACCATTGCTTAACGTGAAATATAGATATTTTCCTCTACGAGTTAATCCTTCTATATTCTTATTTATAACATTATTAGCAAAAATAGTCTAAGTCTTGCTTTACTATAGTCATTTTATTTTTGACTATGGCCTAATTTTTACTATTTCTGAGTAACTTACTCCTACTATTTTTTTGTTTAAAACTTGGTCTACAAGCCCTAATTTTTATATTTTTCAACCTCTGGTAATTCTGGCATAATATACTCCTATTTTTTTAACAGCTATTAATTATATTTTTAATATATATGTATGAAAATTTCAAAAATTTTTTTCTTTATTCTCCTCTAATTTCCATTAAATTTCATTTTATTATTAATGTTTTTTCTAGCATAAAAGAAAAATATATAGTATAATGGAAAAGTTAAATGTTTTTACAAACGAGGTTTAAAATATTATGGACGAAAAAAATGTCAAGAAGAAATAGAGTAAGCCGCTCTAGACATCCTCATAGCGGTCGCTCTCAACGAAATAACAACAATAATAAAAAAAATAGAAGTAAATTTAAAACTATTCTGTTATCAATTTTAGGTCTTGTGCTTATGGGAACTGTCGCTTTTGCAGGATATACAATATATAATTTTTCATCTTCTGCTAAAAAAGGATACAAAGAAACTGATTTCCTTAAAGAAGTAGATCCTAATTTCAAAAAATTCTCTATCTTAATTCTGGGAATTGACGAAAATGATCAACGTAAAGCCGAAGGACAAACGCGTCAAGATAGTCGAACAGACTCGATTATTCTTGCGACTATTAATAAAGATAAGAAACGTATGGATATGGTTAGTATTCCTCGTGATTCACTTACACTTATGCGTGAAAAAGCTGATGATAACAAAAATAATGCTTATTTCTACGATAAGATTACCCACGCTCATTCTTATAATGACGTAAAAGGTACTGTTAATGCTGTAGAAAATCTACTTAATACGCCGATTAACTTCTATGTATTAATAAACTTTAAAGCATTTGAGCAAACTGTTGATGCTTTTGGTGGTATTGACCTGTATGTTCCTTTTGATATGAATGAACAAAATGCCAACGGTGAGCTGCATACTGTAAAACTTACTAAAGGTTGGCATACATTAAATGGGGAGCAAGCTTTAGCCTTTGCTCGTAGTAGATATTACGATAGCGATATAGAACGTGGTCAACGTCAACTACAAGTTATTCATGCTCTTATCGATAAAGCTAAAAGTTTAAACGCCTTATCTAAAATCAATGATGTTATAAATATTGCTGGAGATAATGTAGAGCATAATCTTACTACTACACAAATCTCTACTGCAATAAAAATGTTTATTAACGATGATATTGAAATAGTATCACATCGAATTAATGGATATGATGTTATGTACGGTGGTGTTTACTACTACTATCCTAAACCATTATCACTTCTGTATGCATCTTCTGCATTAAGAAGTAACCTAGACTTAGAATTACCTAAAGCAACAGATTTACTTAATATTTACTATCAAGGACATATTAATATAGGATTGAAAACATATAGAATAAATAATCTTCTACCTGCAACAAGATTCCCAGCCGTTAATCTCGTTGCCATGGAGCCAACAGACTTATTAGCTAACTTACCTGATCAATTAACAAAAGAAGATTTGAAAAATGACATCACAGTAAGTAATGAAAATCGTCCAACGGACAATTCTTCAAATAACAAACAACAATAATATAACTTAACTCAGAGAAATAAACTTTTTCTCTGAGTTTTTAATAATTTATTGACTTTTTATAAATCATATATAATAATTATAACTGAAAAATAAAATCCAAGGAGGTTTTATAATGAAAAATTTATCACTATAAAAAGAAAATAGTTATGATGAATTCGTTGAAAAATCTACTTTTATAACACATCTTGTCAGAGTAACTAGTGAAGAAGAAGCTAGAGAATTTATACAAAAATGAAAAAAGAAACATTATGACGCTACTCATGTTTGCTCTTGTTATGTTGTTGGTGACAATAACGAAATAACACGTGCTAATGACGATGGAGAGCCTAGTGGGACTGCAGGTGCTCCAATGCTTGATGTTCTTGTTAAAAAATGAAATAAAAAATGTTTGTGCAACTGTTATTAGATATTTTGGTGGTACTAAGCTTGGAACAGGAGGATTAGTTCGTGCCTACGGTGGCGGCGTAATCAACGCCTTAAAAATGCAACCTTAGTCGAACGCAAGGATGCTCTTGAAATAAGATTGGAATTAGACTATAGCCTTAACGGAAAAATAGAGTATGAAATAGAAAAAACAAATTTTATCGTAAATAATTTAGAATATACCGACAAAATAATTTATACTATTTATGTTATGGAAGAAGACTATGACTCTTTCCAAAGTTGGATTGCAAATCTGACTAACGGACAATTTAAGATACTATCAACACATGAAAAAAACAACTCGAGTTTGACATGAAAGACTAAGCAAAAAAACACTCTTTCTCCTTTTATAAAGAAAGAATGTTTTTTTATTTTTATTTATAATACTATATTCTTATGTTTTTAAAAATGCTCAAATTCTTCTTTACTCATACCTAAAAGCTGCAATTCCCACATACCTACCATATCTGAAAGTACAGAATCACAAATATATTCATCCTCGTCATCTGCATATTTGCAAGAAAAAATTGGTTCTCTACTTGCAGATTTATAAAACGCCATTGCTAACCTACTCAACTTATCTGACTCAAAAAGAAAGTCCCTAATTTATTTGCAATATCTCCACGGATTTTATCCCAATCCTCATTTTTATCTTTATAACTCGTACGAACTCTTGAAAGATAGCCATTGCAGTAAACTTCTAATAGCTGTTCTTTTTTATAAATATATTTACAACTAAAATCAGAAATACATCCTACGTGTATTAAAAAAGTTAATAAATCCTCCAAACTCTCTGCTACTCTTCCTACTTCACCCTCACTACTTATAAAGCCGATACTGCCATCTTCAAGGAAAACATACTCGCTTCCAGTTCCATCTTGAGCAAATGCCATACACCCAAGAGAATACACTTCATTATTACCTGAAAACTCAATCTCTTGTTCTTCCTTGTAAAAATAAATATCACATTCTCTCATAAGAAGTTCATTTAATTCTTTATTTGCTCTAATATTCTCCAGTAAATTCATCTTATCTACCCTCCATAACTACTAGACTATTTAACGATTAATTACATTTTCAAAACATAATTACCATTCATTAATAGAATATAAAATTGCTAAGCGAATATTTTTTTAATAGTTCATCAGATAAAAATATCATATTCTTCCTCTAGCCCTTTATTTTGAGCCATATATGGTGGACTATCATTCCAAGATCCCATAGCGCCAAAAACATCTGCTCGACTCGCAGCTTCAAAAAGTTTTAGATTTTGTCGTGGAATTTGGGGTAATTCCAAACCATACTCCTTATCTATTCCTTCATTTTTCCTATCCAAACTTTGTATTGCAAATTCAAAAATATTAGCAAAATTTTCACAATCTATTTTTGCAGCTAAATCTTTAATCTGAAGTAACACCTTTCTAAATGAATCACTGTTATCGTCATAACGGGGTTTGCCTTCCGGTGGATTAGTCCACTCGTACTCCTTATACATAATATTCCATTGTTGATGTTTATTATCAAATTCCCAATTTGGTATAAAATATGTTACCTTCCCATTTTCAAAAAAGCAAAGAATTGAACTTTGCGTAGTATTAGAAAAACCTAAAATACTTCTATCTTTTTACAGAAATTGGACAAAGTAATTTTATGTCCACTAGACCAAATTCTTTTTAGTTTTTTTCAAACCACTCCGATGAATTATATGCAATATAATCTTCTGTTCCTAAAGTTAAAAATTTGAAGCTAATGCTATTTACATATTTTTTTCTGGATTATATTTAATTTGATTATTACTTTGCAGTGCATTCTTAGCTGCTGCCACTAGTCCTGCAATTTGAAACATTTGTCCGTTCACTATTATTCCTCCTTACAAATTAAATCTAATTATTTTTCTTTGAAAATTCAGCTATCCAAGATTTTAGTTCTTCTTTTGATTTCTCTACTATTGCATCTTTGTTATTATACGCTAAGTCCAGACCTTGAACACGAATCAACTTCATTTTTTCAATACCTAGAAGGCTCAGTATTCCACGAACATATTGAACTGTAAAATCTAGATTAACATATTGTATATGACTATCAAATTCCCCTCCACTAGTTAAAACAAACGTCACCTGCTTATCAGGATTATCTAGACCTAACATTGTTTCTATTTCACATTTAAAAGTTTCATTAACTATCATAATATTATCAATATAATCTTTAAATTTCGACACTACATTAAAAATTATGAAGCGGCATATAAATAAAAATAGCTTCCGCATTTTTCCACTGTTTAAGCAGTTCCTTTTGACGAAGTTCATCTTGTTGCTCACTTTTAGTTAGCTCCTTGTCATCATAATTAAACATATTTTTATCCATTATAGGAATATAGCATTCTGGATTGTATAAGTTTAAAGCTTCAATATTCGTAAAAATTATTTTTTTCTAAGTTCTTCTTCTCCAAGATTTTGCTAATAAATTAGCTATTCTATTGTTATTATCATAGTCTGGATGACAAAGTATTTGTAATATTTTTCATAAAATCTTCCTCACAAAATTTAATAGAGTTCTTAATAATCTTTACTTTTTCATTATATCATGTTCTAAAAACTTCCCAACTAAATCTAGTTAGGAAGTCTGAAACTTTATTTAAATTCTTGATATATAGTATTTATTGTTTTTTTCATAGTCACTATTATGAACGCCGACAATAATATTAATCTCATCGTTAGTTTGTGAAATTAGTGCGATATTTACACCCGCTTCTCCTAATGCTTTAAATAAACGCCCAGATAATCCTTTAGAGTTTTTCATATTTCCCCTACTGTTGCAATTAACGAAATATCATGGGTAACATTTATTTCATCAGGTTTTATAACACTTTTTATTTTTGCAACAAGCTCATAGATAAACGGACGTATATTACTAGTCTCTACTACAACCGAGAATGAATCTATTCCACTTGGAATATGCTCAATACTGACATTAAAGTCTTCAAAGATTTTCAACGTTCTCGCGATTAAGCCCACTTCATTAGCCATATGATGCTTTTTAATTGTTATAATTGAAAAATCTTTTTTCCCTGCAATTCCCGTAACAATCTGTTTATCTCCGATTTGTTTGTTATCACTAATAATTGTTCCTTCAACATGAGGGGCATTTGTATTTTTAATTTGGATAGGAATATCTTTATCACGAACCGGGAAAATTGCTTCTTCATGTAGCACGCTTGCTCCCATATATGATAATTCGCGAAGTTCTGAATAACTAATCACCTTGATTTCATGTGGATTAGAAATAATACGAGGATCTGCCATCAAAATACCAGAAACATCTGTCCAGTTTTCATAAACTTTTGCATTGGCAATATTTGCTATAATAGCTCCACTAACATCTCCCCCGCCACGTGTCATTATCTTCACTTCTCCATTTGGAAGACTACCATAAAACCCTGGAATAAGAACTTTGTCGTACTCCCTAACAATTTTATCAAACGCCTCTTGTGTTTTTGAAAAATCAATCTCACCTTGATAATTGTAGAAAATTAAATCTTTTGCGTCAACAAAATGATAATCCAAGTATTCAGCCATTAAAAGCCCTGTCAAATACTCTCCACGGCTAACCAAATACTCTTCATCAATACCTTTACCAATTTCTGATTTTAACTTCGCTAGTTCTCCTTCTATATCAAAATTAAGTCCTAGCTCTTCTTTAATGCCTATAAACTTATCTTCTATCATCTTGAAAATATTATCGAAGTTAATATTATATTTTGTATGTGCATAGCAAAGATATAATAAATCTGTAACTTTATTATCCTCTTTATTTGCCTTTCCTACCGCACTTACTACTACAAAACGACGTGCATCATCTAATCCTACTATATTTTTTTAACCTTTTTAAACTGTTCAGCGCTAGCTACCGAACTACCACCAAATTTCGCTACTTTTTACCATCTTATCTCCTCTTCAAAGTTACAATTTCTTGCATATCCCTCATAAACTATCTTTTATTAAAAATAATTATTAGTGGAATTTTGCTACTAAATATTTCTCATCTTTAGCTTCTACTTCTGCTACTAAAGATTTAAGTTGTTTTAATGTAATTTCTTTAGTTTCCATATAGAAGTTTCCTTCATGTTGTTCTACTTTTTTCTATTAGTTCATTATTTAGCTGAACTTCTGATCTAATTAGATATTTTTTTCTTAGTAAGTTCATCTGAATAACTCAATTCATTTTTTTATAACCATATCTCTTCTTGGCACATCTAAATAAATATCTACTATATCTTGTACAATCGCATTACCAGTTGGAAGTTTGCCGGCACCTTGTCCAAAGAACTTCAATTCACCAATAAATGAACCGTCTAACGTTATAATATTATTATTAAGTGGCACAGCTGCTTCTTGAGAGTCTTTTGCCGAAAAATAGATAGCATAACAGAAGTTTCATATTTATTATCTTCTACATTAGTCTCACCGATATACTTAACCGCATAATCATATTTTTTTCAAGTAATCTATATCATTTTTCACAATATTTCTCATAGAATATGTTGGAAAATTACTATCTATATGGATATCAAAAGCCAAAGCGTTGCTTAAAAATTATTTTTGTTAACAACATCCCCACCATCAATATCAGCACTTGGATCAGCTTCTGCGTAACCTAACTCTTGTGCAGTTTTTAGTGTAGAAGCAAATTCTGCATTATTTCTATACATATTATCTAAAATGTAATTGCTAGTTCCGTTAAAAATTCCATAAACACGTTTGATTACATCAACACGACGTGTTCTTTCCAAATTAACTAACCACGGAATACCACCACCAACACTTGCTTCAAAAATAAATTTCACATTATTTTCTTCTGCTAATGTTAAAAACTCGTCCAAATACTTCGCAGCTACTGCTTTATTTGCTGTAACGACATGCTTTTTATTTTCTAATGCTTTTTTAATAAACTCATAAGCTGGGTTAATTCCACCTAAGCACTCAACAACAACAGAAATTTCATTATCTTCTATAATTTCATTGTAATCATCTGTTGCTAAATGCATCTTATCACGACTTCTCGCAAAGACACTTTTTACTTCAATATTTTTTAATTCCGCTGTTTTACCGTTAGTAATAATATCGTAAACACCACTACCAACTGTTCCATATCCTAATATCGCTATTTTCATAATATTCTTCCTCACTCCCTAAAAGATTTTTCCTAACTAAATTTTTAAGCAGCATTAATTAAAAACTCTACTCCATTTTTAAAGAAAAAAATTATTTACCTATAATTATATAGTTTTTATACAATAAAAAAACTATAGCATTTTACAACTTTCTGCTGTTTTTTTATTATAAAAATTTAGTGTAAAATTAATGTTATATAATTTTTTTATGTTCTTTTTACAAAAAAACACTTGTATTTTTTACAAAGAACATTGTATCATATATACAACGATAAAGCAAGGAGATTTTATATGTTTTACGAAAGTACGAGAGATAGAAATAGGAAAATAAATCCTAGTGAGGCCATTCTTCAAGGACTTAGTGAAGAAGGTGGTTTATTTGTTTTAAGAAATCTAGGAGAAAAAAAATTAGATTTAAACAACTTAATAGACAAAAATTATTATCAAGTGGCAGAAGCTGTATTAAAACTTTTTGTTGATTTTACAGACGAAGAAATTAAAAATTGTGTAGAAAATGCCTATCGTGGAAAATTTTCTCATGAAAAAATTACACCATTAGCAGAACTGAGTGATGGATATGTTCTTGAATTATTCAAAGGGCCAACAAGTGCTTTCAAAGATGTTGGACTATCACTTTTACCACAACTTACTAAAACAGCTTTAACAAAAGTTAACGATAAAAATGACATACTTATCTTAACTGCAACAAGTGGCGATACCGGTAAGGCTGCATTAGAAGGTTTCAAAGATGTAGACAGAACAAAAATTATGGTATTCTACCCTAATGACGGAGTAAGTGTTGTTCAAAAAACTCAAATGCAAACCCAAGAAGGAAAAAATACAAAAGTTTGTGCCATTCATGGAAACTTCGATGATGCTCAAAGTGGTATTAAAGAATTATTTGTAGATAATGAGTTCAAAAAACAACTACTAGAAAAAAATATAAAACTATCTAGTGCAAACTCAATCAATATCGGTCGACTTATTCCTCAAGTAGTTTACTATGTAGTGGCGTATCTTGATCTAGTTAATAATAAGAAAATAAACCTAGGTGATAAAGTGAATTTCGTTGTTCCAACAGGAAACTTTGGTAATATTTTAGCTGGTTACTACGCAGAACAAATAGGCTTACCTGTTAATAAACTAATTTGTGCAAGTAACAATAACAACGTACTATACGACTTTTTAACTACAGGCGTATATGATAAAAATCGAGACTTCCTTAAAACCGTTTCGCCAAGTATGGACATTCTTATTTCAAGTAACTTGGAAAGACTACTTTACTATGTAAGTGGTCGTAATAATGAATATATAGCACGTCTTATGAAAGACTTAAAAGAAACTGGACGTTTCGAAGTTACACCAGAAATTCTTTCTATTATAAAAGAAAAAAATTCCAAGCAGGATATACTACTGACGAAGATACAAAAAGAAATTATTAAGAAAAATATACAATAAAGATAATTATCTACTTGATACACATACCGCTGTTGCTTATAAAGTATTATTAGACAATTTGGATAAAAAAATCATGCTAATATCGTCTTATCAACAGCATCTCCATACAAATTCACAGAAAGTGTATATTCTTCATTAAACACTCCTTCTAACGAAGATGAATTTACTTTTAATGGAAAAAAATTACACGAACAAACTAAAAGTAGATATTCCTGAAAAATCTACAAGGTTTAGATAAAAAGAAATTAGACATAAAGATGTAATCAATAAAGAAGATATGAAAAAAATACATATTAGAGAAATTAGGTGAACTATAATGGCAAAAGTAAGAGTACCTGCTACATCGGCAAATGTTGGTTGTGGCTTTGATAGCTTGGGTATTGCATTAAGTCTTTACACAACCTTTGACTTCGAATTGCTAGAAGATGGTGTCGAATTTGTTGGGTTTGAAGAACGCTTTGCCAATGAAAACAATTTAGTTTATACATCACTTCTTACCACATTAGACAGACTTGGAAAAAATATTTCTGGTGTGAAAATTTCTATTCAAAATGATGTCCCTATTTCACGTGGTTTGGGTAGTAGTTCAACTTGTGTTGTCGGAGGTGTTTATGGAGCATACTTACTTACAAATACACCAATAGATAGACAAGAAATCTTTACTATAGCGAACGAGATTGAAGGTCATCCTGATAATGTATCACCAGCAATCTTTGGTAACTTTAAGCGCTTCTTGCACAACTGATGATAACGAGGCTGTAACCGTTACTTACAATGTAGATGAACGATTTAACTTTTTAGCACTTATTCCAAACTTTGAAACTTCGACAGAAGAAGCTCGTAAAGTTATGCCAAAAGAGATTTTACTAAAAGATGCATTGTACTCGCTATCACGTTTAGGTGCAGTAATTAAAGCATTTGAAACTTATAATCTTACCTTTCTAAAAAAAGTTATGGGAGATAAGATTCATGAACCATATCGTAAAGAAATTATTCATGAATATGATAAAATACGTAATATCTGTCAAAAAATAGATAGTGCAGCATTCTTTATTTCAGGAAGTGGCTCGACACTTATGAATATAGTTGCTGATGAAAATAATATAGAAAAAATTAAAACTGAACTTGCCAAACTTGAGTATAAATGGCAACCTATACTATTAAAAAGTAGATACAAACGGAACTCTAGTATTAGATTAATCTATTTCAAAAAGAGTTTTCCAAAAAACTATTCGATATAAAGGAGAAATTAAAATGAAAAAATCAAAAGTAGCTGTATTGGGCGCAACAGGAATGGTAGGTCAACGCCTATTACTATTATTAGAAAATCATCCATACTTTGATGTTGTAAAATTAGCAGCATCACCTCGTTCTGCAGGAAAAAAATACGCAGAACTAATGGATAGACGCTGGAAACTAGACCAAGCTATTCCAGAATATGCAAAAGAATTACTAGTAGAAGACTTATAAAAATTGATGAAGTTGCTGATGGTATCGACATGGTATTTTGTGCAATCAACTTAGACAAAGAAGCATTAATCAAACTAGAAGAAGATTACGCTAAACGTGAAGTAGTTGTTGTATCTAACAACTCAGCAAATAGAAATAAAGATGATGTACCGATGATTATTCCAGAAATTAACTCAGCACATCTTGATGTTTTACCAGCTCAAAGAAAACGTCTTGGAACTGAAAAAGGATTTATAGTAACAAAACCTAACTGTTCAATCCAAAGTTATGTTCCAATCTTTAACGCACTTAAAGAATACGGAGTTAAAGAAGCTTCAATCTGTACTTATCAAGCAATTTCGGGAAGCGGAAAAACTTTTAACGAATGGCCAGAAATGGTAGAAAACATCATTCCTTATATCGGTGGAGAAGAAGAAAAAAGCGAAAAAGAACCACTTAAAATTTTCGGTAAAGTAGTTGATGGAAAAATCGTTCCTGATAACTCTATGAAACTATCAGCTCAATGTATTCGTGTTCCAGTTCTTGATGGGCACCTTGCATGTGTATCATTCAACTTAGAAAACGACCCAGGATTAGAAACTTTAATTGAAAAAATTAAAAATCATACTCCAGAAATTTCTAAATATGAATTACCACTAGCTCCTACTCCATTTATTAAAGTACTATGAAGAAAACGACCGTCCCACAACCCTGTTTTTAGATCGTGATAACGAAAAAGGTATGCAAATTACTGTAGGTCGTCTTCGTGAAGATAATCTGTTCAACTACAAATTTGTAGGACTATCTCACAATACACTTCGTGGAGCTGCAGGTGGTGCTGTTCTAACAGCCGAACTAATTAAAAAAATTAGGGATACTTTAGATTAATATTATAAAATAATACTCCAAGAGAATTTCTCTTGAAGTATTGTTTTTTATTAGTCTCTTATTTTCTATTTCACTATTTCTCTCAACTCTACTTTTCTATTTTCTTTTTAAAGACAATGTGCATGCATCAGCAGTCGCAATTGACTCTAGAGCTGCGACACCATTTAATAGTTTTTTTCATATTCTTTTGATACTTTTTTTCTCCATTCAAAAATATTATGCAAATACAACATTTCTTTATCTATACAGCTTTGTAAACCAAAGAGGGCAACGTACATTAGGATTTCCATAAGCTATTGCTCCGTCCATTCCTCTACCTGTATAAATAGCCGTTCTGTCATCATCTTCTTCTTTTGATTCATGGATTAAGAAATAACTCTCTCCTTCTCCTACTACTCTTAAAGTACCTTTAGTATTATATAAATCTAATTTTATAGCTCCTTTTGTACCTTCTATAAGGACATAGTGTTCACCCCATCTAAAAGCATTCCCATATTCAAGTACTGCGTATCGTTTATTAGAAAACTCCAAATTAACTATTAAGAAATCATCTTCATCACCAAAATTTTCACCAACATGACATACATTTCCACCTATCATAGTTACCTGTTCTGGTAGACCATCCATAATAAATTGAATACAATCAAGTTCATGAATGTGATGGTATAAGTGTCCTCCAGACTGTGATCGGATTTTTTTCCAAGAAACAGTTTCTTGTTTTTCTTCCCATCCTATTCTTGCAGCATGACAAAATATTACATCTCCTATTTTCCCTTGCTTAATCAATTCTTTTGCGTGACGTACTCCATTAAAAAAGTTCATAATATGACCTGCCATAAAAATCACATTATTTTCTCGACAAGTTTCAACCATAACCTTACAATCTTCATAAGATAAAGCGATTGGTTTTTCACAGAATACATGTTTACCATTCTTAGCGGCTAATAATACTGGCTCACGATGTAAATTACTCGGTGTTGCGACGATAACACAATCTACCTCATCTAGACCAACCAACTCTTCCAACGACAAACAATTTTTTGCATTAAGCTCCTTAGAAACTTTCTCTCCATTTTCCGGATCAAAAACTGCAGTTACCTTCGCATCTTTTATTTTCTCTAATGAACGAGCTAAGTCTGCACCAAAATAACCTGTTCCAACAATTCCATAATTTGTCATAATAAAATCCTCTTTTCATATTCCTAAACAATTAAGAAATAATATTCTATACCCTTATATTTATTCTACAACTTACTAATACAAATGTAAATATTTATTTTTCTTTTTCATTTTTTAATATAAATTTAAATCTTTAAATGCAAATCTCATATATTTCATTTACTTAACTTAATTTTTAAACATAAAAACCCTAAGGACACCTCCTTAGGGTTTGGTAATATTTAAATTATTTAACGTCTAGAACTTGTCTACCTTTATACATACCAGTTTTTCTATCAACGCGGTGACCCATTACGTAGTTACCAGTTGCTGCATCGATAGTGATTGATGGTGCAGATAGTTTTTTGTGAGTTCTTCTTTTTCTTTTAGCTGTTTTTGATGTTCTTCTAAAAGGAACTGCCATAGTTAATTTCCTCCAATTATTTTTAAATAATTCTTACTATTCTTTGAATAAACCATTAAGAGCTGTGAATGGTGACTCTTTTGTTTCTTCTTTAACACTAGTTAAAGACTCTTCAGAAAGGAGTTCCCAATCTTTTCCAGAAACAAGTTCTGCCTCTTCATCATCTAATGACGATGTAATTGGTATATTCAAAATTATAAGCTCATTTGCTAAAGGTGCTAAGTCAATATACATGTCCATAAGACTAACATCGAATGCATCTTCATCTGCAAAAACAGATTTATCAATGTATTCTTCTTTTTCTTCGATTTCAAATGGGATAACTACATCTTTAAGTGTTTTCCCAGAAATCATCTCAAAAGTACCATTAATCTTTAAGCTGACATATATTTTATCTTGGCCACCTCGAGTTAATACTCCACTCACAACAACATCTCTAATATCTTTTAGAGAGTTATCATAGTGTTCTACTTTAACATTTATTTTTTTCTTCAAAAAAATAAAAAGTATCGCTATTATTTTTTTGAATAACGAAGATCTTAACCATTTCATTAAATATCACCTCATAAACACATTATTTATTATATATCTTTTATCCTAAGATGTCAACAAAAAAATGTTGACATTATTTGGTATTTTTTTAATACAATATAAATTTTAATATATTAGCAAGTGCCATAATAAATCCTACAAAAAAATAGTCAATTTGGCCGTGAAAACCATAAATGGTGCCATCGTTTTTTGTCAGTATTTCTTCTAAAAACCTTTTTATTATTTTTAAGCGCTAATGGAATAGTAAGCAACACTAATAAATTAAATAAACTACCTAACTTAGTAAAGGCAAAAATAATATTTAATATATACATAATGCTTATACCTATAGCTAATGATTTAATCGCACATTCTCTACCTACTAATATTGCATACGTTCTTCTTCCAGAAACTTTGTCATTTTCCAAATCTCTAATATTGTTTGCTAGAAGTATCGCTCCTATCATTAGAAATAGTGGCAGTGAGACAATTATTATATCGAGATTAATATATTCCGTCTGGAAAATAAAACGATAAAGCAATTATAACCGTACCCATAAAAAATCCTGAAACAATCTCACCAAATGGCGAATAAGCTATCGGATAACTACCACCAGTATAAAAGTAGCCAGCCAGCATACAAATAAGCCCAATTATTAAAATATAATAACTAGTTAGCATAGTTAAAACAATTCCTAAAACAAAAGCCAAGAAATACAACAATATCGCCCTTGCATAACTTCTCTACTCCTTAAATGTCCTTTAACTATCGAGCCGGAAAATCCCTTCAGAATCTATTTTTATCCAGACCTTTTTTTATAATCATAATACTCATTAAATAAATTTGTTGCAGCTTGTATTAACAAACATGCTACTAAAAAAATAAAATAAATTTCAAATACGAAAATTGCACATTATAACCCTAAAGCAAATGTCGTTCCAACTAGAACCGGTGCTACTGATGCTGGATAACTATGTGGTCTTGTGCATAAGAAAAATTCTTTTTAGTTTACTTTTATCCACTACTGCCTCCTAAAAATTTTCTCTGTCTCAAATATTATATCATAAGTTATATCGTTTTATATAGTTTGCGTTTGATACATCACTTATTTTATTTCTTATCATATTTCAGTAGAACGCTTACAGTGCTTATGGTATAATAAAATAAACAGTAATTTATAAACGGAGGAGCGAATTATGAAAATTGCATGGATTGGTATTGGTGTTATGGGAGAAAGCATGGCAGGACATTTGTTAGATGCTGGTCATGAACTGTTTGTTTACAACAGAACTGTGTCTAAAACTGACGGTTTAGTTAAACGTGGTGCTACCTTACTAAAAGAAGTAAACGATGCTCCACTTAATGCTGATGTTATCTTCTCTATGGTCGGATATCCTAAAGATGTTGAAGAAGTATATCTTGGAGAAAATGGTCTAATAAAAACTGCAAAAGAAGGACAAGTTTTTGTGGATATGACTACATCTTCTCCTACATTAGCATAAGTGAAAAATTCGCAAAAGTTGGTGCCGCTGCATTAGACTTACCTGTTACAGGTGGTGATATTGGAGCAAAAAATGGTACTCTATCTATTATGGCCGGTGGTAACAAAAAAGTTTTCGAAGAAACTGTTTTACCTCTAGTGAAAAACTTCGGGAAAAACATCACATATTTTGGTGAAGCTGGCAAAGGACAATATACAAAACTTGCAAACCAAATCGCTATTGCTACTACAATGATTTCAGTAGCTGAAAGCTTCAAATTTGCAAAAGAAGTAGGACTTAATTTAGATGATTTCTTCAACATTGTTTCTACTGGTTCAGGTGGAAGTTTTTCTATGACTTCTTATGGCCCACGTATTCTAAAAGGTGATTTCAAACCGGGATTCTTTATTCATCACTTTATAAAAGATATGCGCCTTGCTCTAGAAGAATGTGAAAAAATGAATATCAAATTACCAGGTTTAGAAACTGCTTATGAAGTTTATAATGAACTTGAAGAAGAAGTTCGTAACACTAACGGTACTCAAGCCATTTCTAAATGGTATAAACTTTAAGATTTTTTTGTGAAAAATCTGTTATTAAAAACTCTATAAAATCAAAGCTTTCAAAGGAAGATATACTTCTCTTTAAAAAGCTTTTTTTAATTTTTATAGTTTTATTTTTTGCCCGATAACAAGAATTTTAGAATCTTTTACTATGGCCTACTTCAGTAGTTTTTGCGATAGGAATATTTTTCAGGAACAAAATCTTTTAATATCTCATAAATATCTTCGTTCTGCAAATTCTGTTCTATTTTTAGTAAATGTTCCTAATAATAATCCTGATATTTTGTTAAAAACTCCTATTTGCTTTAACTGTGTTAAAAGAGTAATTAGCCCCTCAATCGTAGTGCTCATTCCTTCTAAAAACAAAACTTTATTATCCAGATTTGGAAAATATTCTGTACCAGCAAGTTTTAAAAAACACCTAATATTTCCACCAACTACAATTCCCTCAATACTTTCTCCTTGAAGAAAGCGCCAAGAAATATCTACTAAATTACTTTTTATTATGCAATAATGTTCCTTTAAAATCAACACATCTTTCTTTATTATCAATTATATTCATAATTTGATATAGATATGTTGCCTTCTGAGTTTTTGTCGTTATAGCGTTAAGAACAGTCGTTAAATCACTATAACCGAAAAATGGTTTATTCTTCTTGCGAATAATATCATAATCAAAGTAATCAAGTACCTCATTAGCGAGATCTCCACCAGAAATATCAAAAATAGCTTTTATACTATCATCTTCATAAAATTTCATAAGTTCATCTGCTCGCCACTTGGCTAAAGCACTTCTTCCGAATTTGCTCTCATAAACATAGGTACTAAAAACAGGAACTAAGCTCATTTCTTTTAATACTACTTCTAGCTTTTCTAATCGTGCTCTGTCTTCTATTTTTTTGCCATTAGAACACACTACTAAGGCAATTTTATCATTTTCACTAATCATTTTTTATACTTCCTAGTTTGCAGTATTACTATTGACAAGAGAATAATTATTCTTCTTTATCAAAAGTCGGTACATAGAAATGACGACCTTCTAAGCCAAATAATTTATCACTAAATGTTCCGGGTTCAACGTTAGTCAGATTTTTTTCAAACATCATCATACGAGCATCTATATTATCGATAAAATTGATAATCTCCGCTTCTTTTATCATCGGTAACTTTGGAGAACCAAACTCATACTTACCATGGTGTGCCAAAATGATATGACGCAGCAAAATAATTTCTTCCCCATCTATACCAAGCTTGTCAGCAGTTTTTGCTACTTCGTCACTCATAATAACTATATGACCTAGCAATTCTCCTTCTAATGTATATGACGTCCCGATAGGTCCACTTAACTCAATAGTTTTACCTAAATCATGAAGAATTATCCCACTGTATAATAAATCTTTATTTAATGATGGATAAATCTCTAACAACGCCTTAGCTACTTTCAACATCGTTGTAGTGTGATAAATAAGGCCTGAATAAAAAAATCATGATGCATAGATTTCGCCGCTGGATAACTAACAAACTGTTTTTTATATTTATTTAAAAGTTCTATCGTGACAGCTTTTAGCTTTTTGATTGCCTATTTCCTTTAAAAACTGATTAAGTTCACTTATCATAACTTCTTTAGGAATAGGTGCCGTTTGAATATAATCTTGGATATCTATTTCATCATTTTCTGTAGCCATACGATAAGTTTTTATCTTAAGTTGTAACTTTCCACGATAATCTAACACCGTTCCATCTATAAAAACCATATTCCCTGGTTTTAAATTTTCAGTATCTTCGTCCTTTACTTCCCAAATTTTTCCCATCAATACTTCCTGTCTTATCTTTTAAATATAATGTTAAATAAGGTTTCCCGCTAGTCGCAATACCTCTTACCACATTATCTAATAAGAAGAACATACTAACTTCTTGATCTGTTTTTAAATTCACTAATAAACATTTTATTCTCCTTTTCAATAAATTTAATCCACTATGCTTTTTCATATACTATTTTACTAGGGATTTTCAAAAAAATTCAAATGAATTTAATAAAAATAAAAAAACCTCAAGTATTTTTAAACTACCTTCAAAAAAATCTATATAATCTAAACTCTAAAGGTTAGTTTTCTTCTACTTAAGGTTTATTATTTTTAGTCAAATAAATCTTTAGCTTTTTCTGCTTACTTTATCTAAAAAAAGCTCTCATCTTCATTTACTTTTTCATTTTTCAATTTTGCTAGTTCCATATATAGTTCTCTTTCACGTGTTGAAAGATTTTTAGGAATCTCGATTGATACTACAATATAATGGTCACCCTTGACCATAACCCATAACATTTTTTACACCTTTTCCCTGCTAAGCGGAATTTTCTTCCATGTTGTGTTCCTGCTGGAACAGTTAGTTCAATCTCTCCTGTTAAAGTACGAACGTCTATTTTTGTTCCTAGAGCAGCTTGCGCTGGTGATAATGTTAATTTTGTATAGATATCATCATCTTCTCTGTGGAAATATGAATCCTCAGGCACACTTACTTCAATAAATAAATCTCCTGCTGGTCCCCCATTTTCTCCTGCTCCACCTTTACCTTGAAGGCGAACACGTTGACCAGAACTGATACCTGCTGGAATCTCTACTTCATACTCTACTTCACGGTTATTATATCCTTTACCAAAGCAATGAGCACATTTGTCTTTTATAATTTTACCACGTCCTTGACATTCCGAACATGTTCTTTGACTTTGCATTCTTCCAAATGGTGTATCTTGAATAACAGCTTCTTGTCCAGTTCCGTGACATCTTTGACAAGTAGTAACAGATGAACTATCTTTCGCTCCTGTTCCGTGACAATGATCACACTCAACATCTTTACGGAGTTTAATAGTTTTTTTCGTACCAAAGACAGATTCTTCAAAACTAATATGCATTCTATGAAGTAAATCTTCCCCTTGACGAGGTGCATTAGGATTACGACGTCCACCGCCTCCTCCAAAGAAACTTGAGAAGATATCTCCCAAATCATCAAATCCACCAGAGAATCCTTGGAATCCTCCACCAAAGCCTCCTGCTCCGCCGAAGCCTCCTTGACCTCCATTACCGAAAGCAGCATGGCCGAATTGATCATATTGAGCTTTTTTATTGTCATCACTTAGAACTTCATATGCTTCTGTGATTTCTTTGAATTTTTCTTCAGCACCTTCCTCTTTATTTATATCCGGATGATACTGTTTTGATAGCTTACGATATGCTTTTTTTATTTCTGCTGCACTTGCTCCTTTACTAAGACCAAGCACTTCATAATAATCTCTTTTTAGCCATTATTACCTCTCCTATAATTTTCAAATGAGGGAGCGAACCCTAAGTCCAGCTCCCTCTTTTACTTTATATTTCTATTATTTTTTTCTCAGTGAAATCTGCATCGATTGTATCATCATCTTGTTTTGATGAAGTTGCTCCTGCATCTGCACCTTGAGCTCCTGCTGCAGCATTAGCTTGTTCATAAAGTTTCATTGTCATTTCTTGAACAGCTTTTGTTTAAATCATCTTTTGCCGCTTTGATTTCTTCTAAGTTGTTGTTTTTTAATAGCTTCTTTTAGAGCTTCATTTTTTTGTTTTGATTGTATCGATTAAAGCTTGATCTACTTTTCCTTCTGCTTCTTCTATCGCTTTATCAGCTTGGAATGAAAGTTGATCCGCTTCGTTACGAATATCAGCTTCTTCTTTACGTTTAGCATCAGCATCAGCATTAGCTTCTGCTTCTTTAACCATTCTATCAATATCTTCATCACTTAATGAGCTACTAGATTCAATAGTAATTTTTTGTTGTTTTTGTGTTCCTAAATCTTTTGCAGTAACATTTACGATACCGTTTTTATCGATATCAAATGTAACTTCGATTTGAGGTACTCCACGTGGTGCTGGTGGTATATCTGAAAGTTGGAATCTTCCTAGTGTTTTGTTATCAGATGCCATTGGTCTTTCACCTTGAAGTACGTGGATATCAACAGCTGGTTGGTTATCTGCTGCAGTTGAGAATACTTGAGATTTAGATGTTGGAATAGTAGTATTTCTTGGGATTAATACTGTCATTACAGATCCCATAGTTTCGATACCTAATGATAAAGGTGTAACGTCTAATAATACTACGTCTTTAACATCTCCTGTAATAACTCCACCTTGGATAGCAGCACCCATAGCTACCACTTCATCTGGGTTTACTCCTTTGTGAGGTTCTTTACCCATTTCTTTTTTGATCGCTTCTTGAACAGCTGGAATACGAGTAGATCCACCAACTAATATTACTTGGTCTATTTCACTTGGGTTAAGCCCAGCATCACTTAATGCTTGACGAGTTGGTACTAAAGTTTTTTCTACTAAATGACGAGTTAATTCATCAAATTTAGCACGTGTTAAAGTATTTTCTAAGTGAACTGGTCCATTAGCTCCTGCAGAGATAAATGGTAGAGAAATTTGAGTTGATGTTACACCAGATAAATCTTTTTTAGCTTTTTCTGCTGCATCTTTAAGACGTTGCATTGCCATTTTATCTTGTGATAAATCGATACCTTGTTCTTTTTTGAATTCTGCTACTAAGTAATCGATAATAGCTTGGTCAAAGTCATCTCCACCTAATAGGTTATCTCCTGATGTAGCTAATACTTCAAATACACCATCTCCTAATTCAAGAATAGATACGTCAAATGTACCACCACCAAGGTCAAATACTAATACTTTTTGATCAATATCTGTTTTATCTAAACCATAAGCTAGCGCTGCTGCTGTCGGTTCGTTAATAATTCTTTCTACTTCTAATCCAGCGATTTTACCAGCATCTTTTGTTGCTTGACGTTGAGCATCGTTGAAGTATGCAGGTACTGTGATTACCGCTCTGCTAACTTTTTCTCCAAGATAAGCCTCAGCTGTTGCTTTTAAGTTTTGTAAAATCATAGCTGAAATTTCTTGTGGTGAATATTTTTTTACCATTAACTTCTACTTTATAATCTGTACCCATGTGACGTTTAATAGAAATTACTGTATTTGGGTTTGTAATTGCTTGACGTTTTGCTACTTCCCCTACTTGAATTTCGTCACCTTTAAATGCTACTACAGATGGTGTAGTTCTGTTTCCTTCTGGGTTAGGGATAATTTTAGCTTCCCCTCCTTCTAATACTGCTACTGCACTATAAGTTGTTCCTAAGTCTATACCAATAATTTTTGACATGTTTTTGTCCTCCTATTTTATATTTATTCTAAAGTTTCTAGTTTTTTTGTTAAAATATACTATTCTAACAAAACATTTATATTTTTTTATTTATTATTCTTACTCCTAACTTTTTTCTTCACCTTCCAGGTTCGAAAAACAGGCTCAGTCGATACTTTCAAATCATTTCGTCACTTCGTTCCTTATTCTTTGAGTATCTTTGAGAAGCTTTCTCGTAACCATTTCTTCGTATTTTTTTAATACTAGAAATGTTAACGATGTAGCCTTTAAGAATTTACCTTAACCATTGCTGGTCTGATTACTCTATCTTTTAATTTGTAACCTTTTTGGAAAGTGTCTAAAATTGCTCCACTTTCTTTTTCACTATCTTCGTCTTGCATTACTGCATGGTGATAATTTGGATCAAATTGAGCATTTTTCTGTTTCGATTAACTCTACTCCTTCTGATTTTAATACATTTAATAGCCCTTCATAAACCATCTCAACACCTTTTAGTAATGATTTGATTTCTTCGTTATCACTTTCTACCTGTAATGCTCTTTCTAAATTATCTAAACTTGGTAGAATTTCTGTGATAACTTTTTGACTCTTATAAATATTATTCGTTTCAATTTCTTGATTTTTACGACGTTTAAAGTTTTCAAACTCCGCATAAAGTCGTAAATATTTATCTTCAGAAGCTTTTCACCTCTTCTTCTAATTTTTCTATTTTTTCTTGAAGCAGTTCTTCTGCTGTTTTTTCTTCTACTACTTCTGCAGTCTCTTCAGCATTTTCAACACTCTCTTCAACTACTTCTTCTTGTAGATTTTCATTTTTTTCTTCAGTAGTCATCTCTACCTCCTAAATTATTTCAAATTATTATTTAAATTATCTCTGACACAACCAATTAGTGTCATAATTTTTGAATAGTCCATTCTCTTCGGTCCGAATACGGCGATAACACCTTGACCTTTTGATGTATTATATTTACTAGATACCAGCGATAAGTCTGCCAAATTATCTAATGCAAGTTCCTTTCCTATTTTTATACAAGTATCTGAACTATTAGCATCTATGCTACTATCTAGCAATTCGACTATTTTATCATCTTCTAAGAGCGATACTACTTCTTTTAATTTTTTCTACATTATCTATATCAGGTTGTTTTAATAAATTATACTTACCACCCAACGCTACAGTCTTCTTAATTTTTATGTTGAAGTAATCTATTTAATGCAACAACTATCATATCATAATTATTAACTCGAGTTTTCAAATATTTTTCAAGCTCTCCGTGAATAATTACATGGGCTGTTGCCATATCAACATCATAAAAAAATAACTTTGAAGAAGTTTATTAACCTCTGCTATATCATTTTCAGTAAAATCTGCCTCCAGTTTATAGTTTTGTTGAAAAACTTCTCCTATATTAGTTATCAATATAACAAGAATACTTCTACTACTAAGGAGTATAACTTCTATTTTATTTATCCGCCTATCTGTCTTTGTAGGAGCAAGTATTACCGCCGTACAATCAGTTAAATCAGATAAAATTATAGCATTTTTTTCTAAATAGTTATCCTCTGAAACATAATCACCGCTTATAAGTTCCTTTAATTTTTCATTATCATTATTAGTAAGCTCATATTCTTTCTTTATATAATCTACATAATAACGATAACCTTTTTCCGACGGAACACGCCCTGATGAAATATGTGTTTTTCTTTATCAACCCTTCTTTTTTCAAGTTTGCTCATATCGTTTCTGATAGTCGCTGAACTAAAAATCAATATTCTCAGCTAGTTGCTTAGATCCAACAGGTTGATTAGTAGTTATAAAATTTTCTACTATAGATTGAAGAATAAGTACTTGTCTGTCTATTAACATTTTCATCACCTATCTTCATTTGTGATTTTAGCACTCAAGACACTCAAGTGCTAATCACATTATTAATATCCATTTTAGTCAAAAAAAGTCAATAGATTTTTGAAAAGTTTTTGACTTTTTGACTTTTATTTTTTTATGCAACAAAACCCTTGAAATAACTGTTCTTGTTATTTTTAATTTATATTATTAAATTAAAGTTAAAAAGTAAATCAACGTTTTAACTTATTATTTTTCACTTATTATTTTTAGTGTGATATAATAGATACTAACACAATAGAATGAGAGGGGTTATAATGAAAAATATTTAAATTCTGTGCCTTACTTTTATCTGTTGCACTATTATTAACAGCTTGTGGTAGCGAGGAAAAGACAAAAGTTTATACAGCAACAAGTAATAATCAAGAACATGTATTCACTATTTATTATAAGGGCGATACAGTAAATAAAGTTATTACTGTTTCAACTCTAAATAATAATGTTTTCAAACTTAGACTCTGCACTAGAAATAGCTAAAAAAAGCTTTTTTTAAAGAAACCAAATTTCGATGGCTATACGCGCTCTGCTGAAATTAAAGATGGAAAAATTGTTCTTACTACTGAAACTGACTACAATAAACTAGATTTTGAAACATATAGAGGACGAATCCATCTATCAGGTTCTGCTACACTTGAAAATGAAAGAAAAGTTAAGTAACGTAGAAAATAACCTTAAAAAAAGAAGGCTTTTTCTGAGAAAAAAATAATACAAATTATATTGAGGTAAAAAAATGAAAAATATTAAAATTAATTACACCATTACTTGCAACACTATTCTTACTTACAGCATGTTCTAGTGAAAAAAACAAAAAGTATATACTACAACTTTTTGGAAATGATCAAGAAAAATGAAACAACTATTTTTTTATAAAGGAGATGTTGTAAACAAGATAAAAACTATATCTAATATTAAAAATCTTGGAATGGATAGCGATTCTGCTTTTTGAATCTATCAAAAAAATCAATTGATGAACAAAATAAAGACATCAAAGGTCTCACGTATAATGTAGAAAAAGATGACAAAGTAGTAATTACATGGAATTTAGATTTTTGGTAAAGTAGATTTTTGATAAAGATAAAGATCGTCTACATCTTAAAGGTTCTTCTTTAGATGAAGAAAGAAAAATTAAGCTATCGTTGAGGAAAATCTCAAAAAGCTGGCGGCGTAGAGAAAAAAATAACAATTTATTAGCGTTTGAAAAGTTAGAATTAATAGTCTAATTTTTTTGAACGCTTTTTCTATTATATAAGTAAAAAATGGTTTTTATTCTCAGCTTTCTTGTATATTCAGAGAAATTCTTGTATAATATTAAACGAAATACAGTGAGGTAAACAAATTTGGAACTTATAGAACTTAAAAAGAATTGGAAGAAGTAAATAAACAAATATCAGAGTTCAAAACTTCATTAAAGATAGAAGAAAAAGAGCAAAAGAGTAGCTGAAATAGAAAATATGATGCTTGATGCTGATTTTTTTGGAATGATAGTGATACTGCTAGTACATTAGTTACTGAATCAAAAAGTATAAAAAAAGAACTTGACGAATTTAGTGCAATGCTTGACTATCTAAATCACTCCGAAGAAATGATAGAATTTTTAAATGATGAAGATGATGAAGAAATTTATCAAGAACTTATAGAAACTGTTCAATACTTGAAACAACAGGTAGAAGATTTTAGCTTTAGGTTGTTAGTTGCCGAAGAATATGATAACAATACTGCCATCTTAGAAATCCATGCTGGAGCTGGTGGAACTGATGCTACAGATTGGGCAGAAATTATGCTCCGTATGTATGAGCGATTTTTCACAAAGCAAGGTCTTTCATACAGCTATTTAAACTATCAATCTGGAGATATTACCGGTGTTAAATCTGCTACATTAAAAATAGAAGGTGATTTTGCCTATGGTTTATTAAAAGGAGAAAAAGGGGTTCACCGCGTAGTACGTATCTCACCTTTTGATCCATCTGGTAAACGTCATACATCATTCGCCTCAATCGATGTTATTCCAGAATTCTCTGATGAAGAAGCAAATATTGAAATTAATATAGAAGATTTAAAAATAGACACCTATCGTGCACAAGGAGCTGGAGGACAACATATTAACACGACAGACTCTGCTGTCCGCATTACTCACCTACCTACTGGTATCGTAGTTCAATCTCAAGCAGAACGTAGCCAAATTAAAAACCGTGACTTCGCGATAAAAAACCTAAAGTCAAAACTACATCAACTGGAATTAGAAGAAAAAGAACGCGAGCTAGCATCTATTCGTGGTGAACAAAAAGATATTGGTTGGGGTTCGCAAATACGTTCTTATGTATTTACTCCATATACAATGGTAAAAGACCATAGAACTAACCATGAAGTATCTACTGTAGATAAAGTGATGGATGGAGAAATTATCGATTTTATCGATGCTTATCTTCACTACAATATGAAACAAAAGGAAATATTATAAAATATAGACCTCTCTGATATTGAGAGGTCTATACTTTTAATTTTTCTCAGTGAACCCTTGTTGCTTAAGCAGTTCTTCTGATTTTTTCATACTTACATCTTGTCCATCTTCAGCATTTACAGTTATACCAGGTATACCTTTTAATTGACTTAACTTAGCTTTTGAGTAATCTATAGTTAAAGTTTCTAAGGCTTGAGTCTCTTGGAAATCTACCTTATCCTCTAAACCTTCTATTCCTTGATATTTCTTCATAACTGGCTCTATTGATTTTTTTACTTGCTCTTTATCTAAACCTAAATCAGCATAAACAATAGTATTTTTTGAAGTTTGTTTTACCACTTTATCACCTTTGTAATAAAATGTTAATTCCATCGTTACACCTTTTTGTTGTTTAGTGTAGACTTTTGTTTCTTCTTTAGTTCCAGAGCATCCTACTAAAAACGCAAGTAACAAAATAGAAATTGCCTTTAATATTCTTTTCATGAGTAAATCTCCTTCCTTGTGTTATATATATTTTAAGTATAACATTCTTTTCTCAAAAAAACAATTACCTAAAGAAAGTTTACATAAAAGAAGAACAATATAAAGTAACTTCTTTATATCGTCCTTTAATATTTATTATAGTTTTTTTCGTATTCTGCTGGTACGTCAAATGGATTTTCTTTGTTAATATGATCATAAAACATTATACCATTTAAATGGTCTATTTCATGTTGGAAACAAATTGATGGTAAATCAGTTAATGTTAAAGTTATTTTTTTCATCATTTTTCATTATAACCAACAACCTTAATTTTTAGAATATCTTGGTACATATCCTTGTATTTCCTTATCTACCGATAGACATCCCTCCCCTCCTGCTAAATAACATTTAGCTACAGAATTTGAGATAATTTTCGGATTATACAAAGCATAAGATACTGTATTTTCTGGGTTTTCATCATCTGGAATATGAACAGCAATCATACGCTTAGAAACATTAATTTGAGGTGCAGCTAACCCTATCCCTGGTTTTAACCCTAATTTTTCCGCTTTCTCATCATCTTGAGAAGCAATAACATACTCCAATAAACCTCTTAGAGTCGCTTTATCTTCGTCCGAAATAGGCGCTTTTACTTCTTCAGCTCTTGCGCGCAAAGTATCATGTGGATCTATAATTATATCTTTTTTGTAATCAAAATTTTTCTCCTTTATTTCTTTTTACTATACTAAATACTTCTTTATATCATAGTACAATTATTTCATAAATAACAATGAATGTCAAAAGGCAAAGATTTCATTATTAGGTTGCTGCTAATAATGAAAAGTTGGAACATTACTTTCGACTACTTCAAAATCAAAAATATAATTCCAACTATAAAACTTACTTTATATACTTTTCTACCCTGAAAATTCATTATCCTAATTATTATTAATATCTAAATCTTCTGCATTAAAAGTAGCGTATCCTTCATAATAATAGCTAGTATCTAAACCTTTTATAAAAACTTCTCTACTATCAACTTCAGATGTTAAGGCAATTCCTAATACATGTTTTATCTCTATATCTCTTATTGGACTTCTTTTCATAGCAAGCAAATAGTCCTCTTTATCCACTTTATTCCAATCAACTACTTTTTCCTAATTCACTCTTTAAAATATGATCTAGCCAAAGCCTCATACTACGACCATTACCCTCACGAAAAGGATGAGCTATATTCATTTCAACATATTTTTCTATTATTTGATCAAAAGTACTTTGTGGCATCTTATCAATATTATCCAATGCTGCATTTAGAAACATCACAGGAGTAAAGCGAAAATTATCTTTCGCAATATTTTCTACCCTAACCTTACCAGCAAATTCATAAATATCATTAAATAAAAATTCATGGATATAAGATAAGGTATCAAACGTACCAGACTTTTTATCAACTAAGATATTTTTATTAAAAAGCTCTATCGCCTTTATTTTACTAATACGTTCTTCTTCACGAGCCAACTTCACTGATTCAGTTATTCCTAGCTTGTTTTGAAGTACCATAAATTATTCCCTCCTTACCTTGTTTCCCTTCTAATTTTTTTAAAAATTTGAATAAAATACTTTTCTATAAATAATTTTAACATAAAAATTGAAAGTTCAAAGTACAAAAAAACTTCACTACTATGTTACAAAAAGATTAACTACTCATTTTTCTTTATGGTATTACTTATTATTTATAAATCTCCTAAAAAGCTATTTTTGTGTTTTTCACCTTTCATGGTATCATAATACTATTGATAATTAATAAATTTATTGGGAGGTCGATTATGACTTTTTGAAAATTACCAATACACTAGACCTAATGTAGATGAGGTAAAAGAGCAATTATCTAATCTTATAGCTCGTCTTATCTCAGCTAATAGTACAAAAGAAACTTTAGAAATTTTTTTAATGAATACAATAAACTTCGTGAACACCTAGAAACTATGTCGACATTAGTAGAAATTCGTGCTACTATTGATACAACTGATAAATTCTATGAGGGAGAAAGAGAATTTTTGGGACGAATTCTCTCCTGAACTATCATCTCTACAGAGTAAATTTAATAAAGAGATGTATAATTCTAAATTTAAAAATGAACTAAAAGAAGAAATCGGAGAACACTACTTCAATCTAATCGAAGCCACATTAAAAGTATTTAATGATGAAATCATCGATGATTTAAAAGAAGAAAATAAACTTTCATCAGAATATACAAAACTTACATCAAGTGCAAGAATCCCGTTCGATAATGGTGAGCATAATCTAAGCGCAATGGCTAAATATACACAAGATGCTAATCGCGAAGTTCGCCATGCAGCAGCAAAAGCAGTTGCTAAATTTTTCAAAGGCAACTTAGAACAATACGACAGTATTTATGACCGCATGGTAAAAGTTCGTACACGAATCGCTAAAAAACTTGGTTTTGAGAACTTCGTTGAAGTAGCTTACCTACGCCTACATCGCACTGACTATAACGCCAAAGATGTTGCTAATTATAGAAAGCAAATTTGAAGAAATAGTTCCGTTAGTAGAAAAAATCAAAAAATACCAAGCTAAGCGTTTAGGTTTAGAAAGTTTATCATTTCATGATGAAGGTGTTAACTTCAAATCAGGCAATCCTACTCCAAAAGGAGACCGCCCTTACTTAGTTGATGCCGCAAAAACAATGTATAAAGAATTATCATCAGAAACTGATGAATTCTTTACATTTATGACCGAAAACAATTTATTAGACCTTGATACTAAACCTGGAAAAGCAGGCGGTGGATATTGTACTTTCCTTGCAGATTATAAAGCACCATTTATTTTTGCTAACTTCAATGGTACTCCACATGATGCAGAAGTATTAACTCATGAAGCAGGACATGCATTCCAAGTTTATGAAAGTCGTAACTATATGCCAGATTACATTTGGCCAACATTCGAAGCATGTGAGATTCATTCTATGAGTATGGAATATTTAACTTGGCCTTGGATGGACTTATTCTTCAAAGAAGACACAGAAAAATTCAAGTACTATCACCTTACAGGTTCTCTTAAATTCCTACCTTACGGTGTAACAGTAGATGAATTCCAGCATATAATTTATGAAAATCCTGAACTTACACCATTAGAACGTCGTAAGAAATGGTTAGAAGTTGAGAAAAAAATATCTTCCATCTCGCTACTATGAAGATATTCCAGAACTTGATGAAGGACTATTCTTCTATCGTCAAGGACACCTATTTGGAGCACCATTCTACTATATCGATTACACTCTAGCCCAAGTTTGTGCCTTCCAATTTTGGAAAAAAGCAAACGACAATCGTGAAAAAGCATGGAAAGAATACTTACACCTATGTAGACTTGGTGGTACAAAACCATTTACAGAACTTGTAAAAGAAGCAAACTTAGAAAATCCATTCAAAAGTGGAACAATCTCAAATATCGTTCCAGAGCTTAAAAAATATATTGACTCTGTCGATACATCAAAATTCTAAAATAAACATGGGGGATGGTATTAACCTTGCCATTCCCTTAACTATAATTAAATTAACTGAAATAAAATAGAAAATATAAAAAGTTAGCGCTTGATATATTTAAAACTTTTTATTAAGGAGATGAAAATATGAATGATAAAAAAATAGCTGCTTTCTTCGATATAGATGGTACATTGTATAGGGATTCGCTAATGACTGAACATTTTAAAAAATTAATCAAATATGAAGCAGTCGATGAACGTTACTGGATAAACGGAGTTAAAGATACTTATATTAACTGGGATAAGCGCTTTGAAGACTACGACAACTATCTGTTTGACGTGTCAAAAGCGTATGTAGAAGCCATAACCGGACTAGATAAAAAATATATCGACTTTGCCACTGAACAAGTGATAAAACTAAAAGCAGACCGCGTTTACAAATATACACGAAGTGTCATAGAAAAACATAAAAAAGAAGGACACCTGATTATCTTTATTTCAGGAAGTCCCGACTACCTTGTAGAAGCAATGGGGAAAAAACATCATGCTTTCTTAGCCATCGGTAGCACATATATAATGAAAAATAATAAATTTACTGGCGAAGTAATTCCAATGTGGGATTCAGACAGTAAAAATAAAATGATTAATGAACTAGTTAATAAATATAATATCGACCTTGACCAATCCTTTGCGTATGGAGACACAAACGGAGATTACAATATGCTTAGAAGAGTTGGAAATCCAGTCGCTATGAATCCTAGTCATGAACTTCTTAACAAAATAAAAGATAATGAAGAACTATCAAAAAAAGTTACTATTTTTAATAGAAAGAAAAGATGTAATCTATAAATCAAAAGCTGATATAGAAATATTAGAAGTATAAAAATAACCTCGAGAAAAGCTCTCGAGGTTTTCTTTATGTTCTATATAATAATTCTGAACCTTCGCTACTTGACAAGCGAACAGCTGTTACAAGTCTATCTTTCACCCTTGCGTAAAGTTGTGCTTGAGCTGTAAATCTTACTGTTTTTCCATTTGCTTTTATAAGTATAAATGATTTTCCAGAAGAATCCCATTCTATAGAGTTACCATCATATTTTCTTAGTAAATATCCTTGATAACGGTTGACCATTTCTTTATTCAGCTCAATAATTCCTGCCTCATCAATAGCTCCACCTATTCCTTGAGCATTAGCTGGTAATGAATTGCTATCATTTAATAGATCTGGATTAGGTCCGCCTAACTCAACATCTGATTTTTCTTTTTGGCTTCTTCTGCAGCTCTTTCAGCAGCTTCTTTTTTTCTTTTTTTAGCTTTCTCATCAACCTTTTTCTTGAATCTTGTTTCCAAGTTCTTTTAACGCTTGTTCTAGCGAATTATAGTTAAATTTATATTTTTTTCTAAAAATTTGATTAACATTTTTACTAAAGTTAGAATCTTGTTTTTAAATTATTTATTTCATCCTCAGCTTTTTTTGTAATTATCAATATCACTACGAAGCCATTTTTCTGCTTCAGCAAATGTCTTTGCTGTATCTAGCTTTTCTGCTCTATCCAAACTTTCTTTCGCATCATCAACCTTTTTATCTTCCAAACTTATAGCCGTGTTTTTTTAATTCTTTAGATACTTTTTATATCCGTCTTTATTGTCGGAATTAATTTATTGGCAGCATCTGTCGTCATTTTATCCAAACCTTTGCTACCAGCATCAAAATTATGATTTATATTAATCATATCAACATATTTTTGATACTCTTCCTTTACTTTTTGTCACTACCTCCACCAAACATAAAGTAATAACCTATAGCACAGGCAATTAAAAAGACTGCTAGTGCTGAAATTTTTTTCCCTATCGTTGCCTTTTTTTCATGAAAAACCTCCTTAAGAGTGATTTTTTTCTTATACGTTCATTAATTAACAACAATATTATCTCATAAATTAAAAAGAATTTACTAGAGGAATATTTTAGCTATTTTTTTAGCTCTTACAACAATAAACCCGAAATATAAAAATCTATACTTCGGGTTTATAGAATATCTTAATTTTTAAATTAAGATATTCTACACGATATTTCATATTTATAATACTTAATCTAGCGTTCGCGTCGACGTATCATTAAAGCTAATCCTATTAATGATAATCCTACTACTCCGACATTAGTAGTTGTTTGACCAGTGTTAGGCAACTTTGGTTTTGGATTTTCTGGTGTTGGTTTCTCTGGTATTGGATTATCTTTTGGTGGTGTGTCTTTTTCTACTTTTTTATAGACATATGTAACTTCTGTTGTTCCTTCTACAACCTTACCTTTTTCTGTACCTTTTACTTCAACAAGATTATATTTTACACCATCTTTTGTGATTGATACTGGTTTTTCTGTTTCGTTCTCAGCCGTATTATAATCCGTTCCAACTAGCGCATCTTTTGTATCAATATAATCTTCTTTAAGCTTTTTTATTATCAGTTGATAGATAATGAACAACCACACTACCTCTTTTAACTTTAGGTGGGTTATTTGGATCTAAAGGAACTATTATTTCTTCTGGTTCTAATGTTCCAACAAACGTAATGTCTGCACCTTTTATAGTTTCCTCATCTTTATCATATCCTTTAAATTTCCATAAAATACCATCATTTGCTGTTAGCTCTTTTTTCGTTGGTTGTTTTGCTTCGACCTTTGTACCATCAATATATTCTTTATCATCTTTTGGGAGTTGCTTCAATACTTCTTCTGGTATTTCTTTCTTAGGATCAGAACTCTTAAATTCATATTTTACTTTGTATTTATCTGCTTTATAGACATATGTTACTGTTGTTACACCAGCTTGTACTGTACCAACTTCTTGCCCTATTGTTTTCAAATACTTATAAGTAACACCATTTTTTGTGATTTTAGACGGTTTTTCTGTTTCATTTTCGGCTGTATTGTAAGGCGTTCCAACAGGTTCTTTCCACATATCATAGCGACTACGTTGTAGTTTTTGATTATTTTCATCTACGTAACGAACTAATACACTTCCAGGTTCATTCCCCCCATCATGAGGAGATATATATTCTCTCCATCTGCCTACAAATGTGATATCTTGTCCATTTACCTGTTTTTCATTTTTATCATAACCAGCAAATCTCCAAATCCTATCTGCTCCATAACCTGGTATAGTTATTTCTAGTTCACTAGGCATTATAGCTTTTACAATTTCTTTATCACTATATTCTTTGTCATCTTTGATTTCCTCAATAACATCCATTACTTCTTCAGGTAATTTCTGTGGTTTTATATCTCCTGACCATGTTGGCATTCCACCCTCAAATTTGTAAGTTACTCTATACTTAGCTTCTGAAGGTTTATCCCTAGTTTCAAGTGCCAGTTTTTCTAAAGATGTAGGAAATAGATTTTGATTTGAATTCTCTGCTATTGTTTCTGAACTACCTAAAAATTTAGAATTTGCTTTCAACTCTTTTTTGATACGCTTGACTTCATCTTTTAGCGCCACCTCTGAATCATTTTGGTTTTTCGCAGGTAGCTCTTGTTTAGTATTAGCCTTATCTTTTAGAACTGTTTTCTCCTCATTCTCAGATGCTTTAGCAATATTTTTACTTGATATTGTAGGTTGCATTAGTGATATGATTATTGACAAAGCAATTACCACCACTGGTATTTTTCTTGCGAAAAATTGTAACTTTTTAAAATTTTCTAACATAGTTTGTCCCCCTAATATGATTTCATTTTTACTATATTAATATTCCCAAACTTATCAATATAGCATATCTATAAAAATTGTATCAAAAGATTTCTTATATTGTAAAAATAAAAACCTATAATCGTTAAATCATATATTCCATTTTATAAAAACTAATTTCACCTATATTGAATTTAAACGATAAATTATTTTTAGGAAATTCATTTTTATTTACAAAATAACTTTTAGTTCTACAAAAAAACACTAATAATATTTTTATAAGATTACCGGAAATTTTAGTGGTAATGAGAAAAATACTAACTATTTATATTTATTAATTTAGTCTGTATTTAGTATTAAAATCACAAAACGACAAAAACTCGCCCCTATTACAATTTTTGTAATAAGGACGAGCCTTTTTATCGCTATACTTGCTTTTATTTATTTAATATAAATTTCTTTTCAAGGTATAACCTAATCAACTTTATTATTTTTGTTGATTTTTCTTCTGAATAACATTGCTAATGCTAACAACATTGTTCCTAGTAGAGTTGTAGATGTTTCTGCTAGACCTGTCTTAGCTAATGTAGATTTTTGGTTTTTAGAAGTTTTAGGAGCCGGAATATGAGTATTTTTTTCAAGTTGTGTCCGTTTATAGTTTTTTTGTATATCCTGGTACATCTTCTTCATCTATACTATATACTATTACTTTTCCGTTTTCATATTTTGGTAGGTTAAATGCGTAACGCCAATTATCTTGTTTTGTTACTTCTTTAACCTCTACTTTTGTTGTTACTCCATCAACTGTTTTGTTTAATATTACTTTAATACTATTTGGACGTTTACCGTCTTGATCATTTGCATCATCCCAAGTTTTTGTTCCTGATACAATCGTTCTTTCTGGTAAATGTTTATTTGTAACATTAAATCCGTTAACTTCTGTTGTGTACTCATCTACTTTATCTTCTTTAATAGTGTACTCTACTACTTTTCCTTTGTTATAGTACTTATCAAGATTTTCGAATTTCCACTTCCATCCATCTGCTTCCGTTACTTTCTTAACTTCAGCTTCTGTTCCGTTTTTGAATAGTCTGATTGTTATTTCAGAAGGACGTTTTCCATCTTGGTTATTTGCATCTTCCCAAGTTTTTGTTCCTTCAACAAATGTTTTTTCTGGTTCATGTGTATTTACGATATTGAATCCATCTACTTTTGTTGTGTAGCCATCTACTGAGTTTTGTGCTACTGTATAAGTAATTTCTTTTCCACCTTCATATTGTGGTAAGTCTGTAAACTCATAATTTGATGTATCCGCACTTGATGCTGGTGTTGCCACTTCTACATCTTTTACTTTAGTTGTTGTTCCATCTACTGTTTTATTTAGAGTTACTGTTACTTTTTCTGGACGTTTTCCGTCTTGGTTATTCGCATCTTCCCATTTTACTGTTCCTGATACTGTTTTCTTAGCTGGTTCATGTGTATTTACAATATTAAATCCATCTACTTTTGTTGTATAACCATCTACTGAGTTTTGTGCTACTGTATAAGTAATTTCTTTTCCACCTTCATATTGTGGTAAGTCTGTAAACTCATAATTTGATGTATCCGCACTTGATGCTGGTGTTGCAACTTCTACATCTTTTACTTTAGTTGTTGTTCCATCAACTGTTTTATTTAGAGTTACTGTTACTTTTTCTGGACGTTTTCCGTCTTGGTTATTCGCATCTTCCCATTTTACTGTTCCTGATACTGTTTTCTTAGCTGGTTCATGTTTATTTACAATATTGAATCCATTAACTTCTGTTGTGTAGCCATCTACTGAGTTTTGCGCTACTGTATAAGTAATTTCTTTTCCACCTTCGTACTGTGGTAAGTCTGTAAACTCATAATTTGATGTATCCGCACTTGATGCTGGTGTTGCAACTTCTACATCTTTTACTTTAGTTGTTGTTCCATCAACTGTTTTATTTAGAGTTACTGTTACTTTTTCTGGACGTTTTCCGTCTTGGTTATTTGCATCTTCCCATTTTACTGTTCCTGATACTGTTTTCTTAGCTGGTTCATGTTTATTTACAATATTGAATCCATTAACTTCTGTTGTGTAGCCATCTACTGAGTTTTGTACTACTGTATAAGTAATTTCTTTTCCACCTTCATATTGTGGTAAGTCTGTAAACTCATAATTTGATGTATCCACACTTGATGCTGGTGTTGTTACTTCTACATCTTTTACTTTAGTTGTTGTTCCATCAACTGTTTTATTTAGAGTTACTGTTACTTTTTCTGGACGTTTTCCGTCTTGGTTATTCGCATCTTCCCATTTTACTGTTCCTGATACTGTTTTCTTAGCTGGTTCATATTTGTTTACAATATTGAATCCATCTACTTTTGTTGTGTAGCCATCTACTGAGTTTTGTGCTACTGTATAAGTAATTTCTTTTCCACCTTCATATTGTGGTAAGTCTGTAAACTCATAATTTGATGTATCCGCACTTGATGCTGGTGTTGTTACTTCTACATCTTTTACTTTAGTTGTTGTTCCATCAACTGTTTTTATTTAGAGTTACTGTTACTTTTTTCTGGACGTTTTTCCGTCTTGGTTATTCGCATCTTCCCATTTTACTGTTCCTGATACTGTTTTCTTAGCTGGTTCATATTTGTTTACAATATTGAATCCATTAACTTCTGTTGTGTAGCCATCTACTGAGTTTTGTGCTACTGTATAAGTAATTTCTTTTCCACCTTCATATTGTGGTAAGTCTGTAAACTCGTAATTTGATGTATCCGCACTTGATGCTGGCGTTGCCACTTCTACATCTTTTACTTTAGTTGTTGTTCCATCAACTGTTTTATTTAGAGTTACTGTTACTTTTTCTGGACGTTTTCCGTCTTGGTTATTCGTATCTTCCCATTTTACTGTTCCTGATATTGATTTTAATGCTAACTCATTTTGTATTTCATACTTAGCATTACCGTTTTCATCAACTGTAATATCTTTTTCTTCAGTATTAGGTTTATATCCGTTTGGTTCTTTTGTTTCTACTAGTTTGTAACTTCCGAATTTAACACCTTTGAATACTGCACGACCATTGTCATCTGTTGTTTGAGTATCTACCACATTACCATTTTGTCTTAATTCAAAAGTAGCACCTTTTAGGTATTTCTTACTTCCATCTTGGTTTAATTGTGAGTCTACTTTTTCAACAGTAACATCTCTCTTAGTTCCTTCAAATCCTGCATTTTTAACTATATTGTTATTTGTAGGACTTAAAGCAAAATCAGCTGTTTTAACAAATTTTGTACCTGCGATTTCTTCTGTCGTATTATTTCCATTTGCTTTATCATTTGATTTAGTTAATACATCTTCATCACTTAATTTAGTAAATCTTACAAAGTAATCTCCACGTTTATAAGCATTAATTGTGTATTTTCCTTCATTGTCTGTAGTTGTTTCTAATTTTTGACCAGTTACATCTACAGCTACATCACCTGTTTTCTTATCGATAAGCTCTACTTTGTAACCTGATAATTTATCCTCGTTATCAGCCATAAGACCATCTTTGTTGAAGTCGCTAAATACTGTACCTTTTATTGTGTATCTTGCAACCCCAATCTTAGCAGTATTAGCTTCTGAATAAGAGTACTTATCCGTAGAAATAGCTACTGAGTTATTAGCAGTTTGTGTTTCTGTTAATGTTGTATCAAATGGTATTTTTGATGGAATATAGAAGTCAACTGTTGTTTTAGATGCTAATTTAGCTCCTGGTTTCAACATTACTTTTATACTTTTTACTTGGCTAAAGTCTGTTACTTGACCTGCACTTAACCATTCACCATCACGAACAGTTTCTAAAATGTTTGAGGTTTTAATTGATAGTAAACGTCAAAGTTTTTCAATACTTCTTCGTTTGCTTTAACTGACTCTAAGCTATTAGCTAATGGAGTCATAAATTTAGATTCTCTAGCTTTATATTCACCTTTTTTGTTTGGTGTTATAACATGGTCTCCAACAAATGGTAGTGTATCGATAAAGCTAATATCTGTTACTTCTGATATTGTATTGTTATTGATACTAACTTTCCAATAGAATGGTTCTCCAACATCTCCAACTTCTGCATATTGCATCTTATCTGTAGTTAAACCTACGTTTTTATACATAAGTAACTCTAATGGAGGTATAAAGTTAATATTGTGGCTTCTATAACTGAATTTTTCCTGTTTATTACCATCTCCATCTAAATCCAACTCATCCACATACGTCATACTATCATCCCATGGAAGAATTACATCATTGTTATCATAAGTAAAGAATCCATCAACTTGGTTATTTCCTTGTTTAGCATAAGCACTAGCTTCTGTTTTTATCTGAATAGTAACTGTATCATTTATATCTTGTAATGTAGGAGTCATATCAGGTAAAGAATAAATTACCGCTGTTCGTCCAGTATTTCTGAAGTTTTCTATAACCTCTGGTTTCCCTATTTTGCTCTTATCAATACCATTAGTCCAAATACTTTCTGTTTCAACATATTTAAACTCCGCTGGTAATAGGTAAATCATTTTCGGATTAGTTACTGGTTTCCCTAAATATGGTCCCCATGAACCGTATCTTCCTCGTAATATTGCCTGGTCAAATGTAATAGATGCATAACTACCATCAGCCTTATATGGAAGTACTCCTGTACCCTGTAAACTTCGTATATATGCTTTTGGTGTTGCTAGGAAAAGACCTATCCAAGCCGAGCTACCATTTAGTAACTCTGCATTCTCTCTAGTAGTAGAGTTCACTTTTCTTTCCGATTTGATACTTAAAGTACCATAGTAATATTGAATCTTATCGTATTCACCATCTTCAAATTTTTTGATTTCTTTTTCACTCGGATAAGCTCCTGTATAATAATATAGAGCCGTATTATCTAATATTATTGGCGTTTCAAATTCTAATGAAAGACGTAGGTATTGCCCAGTTGCATCATTAATATCAACACGTTGTCCTAACTTGATATTAGATGCAAGTTCTACTTTAGAACCATCTTCTTTAATACCATAAAGTTTATTAGGTGTGTTATTAACCTGATTAATAGCATTATCTACTAATTGCTGCCTTCTAGCCTCATCTCCACCACGACTTCTAAACTTCTCTACTTTTCCTAATTGGAAGTATTTATAGTAGATTTTTTTCTCATCTTGGACAGGTTTATCCCTCATCAAGACATCTTCTATAGACCATAAGTGCATAACCTGACCTCCCCCAGGGTTAGTCAGACTTGAACCATTATTTTCATTCCCAATTCTAGATATATACATTAGTCCATTATCAGTCTGGTCATTATTTTCTTTATCATATAATTTCTTATCATATAATGTATAAGTTCCATTCTCTACTCTAGTAGGAATCGGATTATCAACAGTATCATTTAATCTATATTTAATTATTTCAGCCCAGTTATCTGCCCCGAAAGTTAATTTGTTTTTCAGTAGTTTAATAGGGAGTATTCTATCTGGTAATTTTTTGTTCATTTTCTAAACCGGCATTTAGCGTAAATTTCGCCTCTATATTTATAACTTCGTTATACTTTTTATTTTTAAATATAAGGTCTGCCTGTTGCCAATATGATAATTCATCGTAACTAACCCACGAGCCGTTACCTAACCCTGGAGAATTTATCATACGAGTAGCTGTTCTTGTAGCTGGATCATAAGTGAAATTATTATTATTAGCTAGTTCCACACCTTCTGGTAATTTTATTTCCCACTTTATGTTTTTAGGGGCTACATATGTTGTATTTGGATCTCGTACTGTTGTATCTTTAAGGGTAAAGCTGAAGTACGTTGATATTTGTGTACCCTCTCCATCTTCTTTTGTTTTATCAGAATCAGTATAATCATTTACTGGATAAACGAAAAGTGTATTATTTTTTGCTGGTTTTGATGAATCAATAAGTTGTTTCAGATGGTCTGGCGTATGTGCAGAAACACTTGACTCGTTATATGTGTATGTTTTCTTATTCGCAACATATGTTTTTGTTGCCGAGTCGATAAGCCCCCCATTTTCATCAAAAAGTTCTTCTTTTATCGTTACAGTATCACCTTTATTTGCACTTTCCAAAAACTTAAATGGCATTGGGAATGTTAACTTTGCTCCCCCATTTAATTGATCAAAAGTATACGTCATATAATAATTATCATTATCTTCTGAACGTTCATTTTTAACCGCTTTTTTAGAGTCTACAAACTCTGGTCTTGTTATTGAGTTTGTCTTTTGAACAGTAATTTTCAATTTTGGATTTTGAATGTTTACACCTGTTCCTGACACTGTTAAGTCTGCCGCAGCAGGAATATCTTTGTTTACCCAAAACTCTGAATTATCATCAATAGTACCATCACCATTTTAAGTTGATAATTCTTAGTTGAGTTTTTTAGTGTTCCATCTGCAAATGCATTTTTTAGATGTCGAACCTAAAAATGTATTTACAAGAAAAAAACAACCATTAATAAAATACTAAATATTTTTTTCAAACTATTCATTGTTTTTCCTTTTCTCCTTTTTATATTTTTATATTTTTATTTGTGTAACCACAGTTGAATATTTTATCATATTTTTCGTAAAAAAAACAATTAACTTGCTCATTCTAAAATTGAATAAAAATAGGAAATTTTTTTCGTTCCTATTTTTATATTCAATTTAAAAACTTTACAGTTTTTATTTATTTTTACGACGACGCATTGCTGCTAATGCTAGTCCAGCTAGAGCTACTCCAGCAATTCCTGCATTTGTCGTTGTTTGACCTGTATTTGCCAGTTTACCTTTACCTGGTTGACCTGGTTGTCCTGGTTGACCTGGTTGTCCTGGTTGACCTGGTTGTCCTGGTTGTCCTGGTTGTCCTGGTTGTCCTGGTTGTCCTGGTTGTCCTGGTTGACCTGGTTGACCTGGTTGACCTGGTTGTCCTGGTTGTCCTGGTTGACCTGGTTGTCCTGGTTGTCCTGGCTGTCCTGGTTGACCTGGTTGTCCTGGTTGACCTGGTTGTCCTGGTTGTCCTGGCTGTCCTGGTTGTCCTGGTTGACCTGGTTGTCCTGGTTGACCTGGTTGTCCTGGTTGTCCTGGTTGACCTGGTTGTCCTGGTTGACCTGGTTGTCCTGGTTGTCCTGGTTGTCCTGGCTGTCCTGGTTGTCCTGGATCTGGCTGAGGAGTAGGTTTTTCTTCTTTTTTGTAGATATATGTTACTTCTGTAATTCCTTCTACAACCTTACCTTTTTCGATACCTTTTACTTCCACAAGTTTATATGTTACACCATCTTTAACGATTGTAGATGGTTTTTCTGTTTCATTTTCTGCAGTATTATAATCTGTTCCTACTACCGCATCTTTTGTATCTGTATAATCATCTTTCAGCTTAGTTCTATCTTTTGCTATATAATGAACTACAACACTACCTTTTTTTACAGCTGGTGGTGTTGGTGGTGTCGGTGTTAATTTATCCACAAATTCCCATTTACCTACGAACTTAACATCTTCAGTTCCTACTGTTACTGGTCCTGTTGGTTCATATCCTTTGAATACCCATTTACCATCTTGTGCTGCATCTGCAACCTCTGTTGATGTTGGTTGAGTTGCTGTTACTTGTTGATCTTTTTTGTATTTAGTATTATCTGTTGGTAATAGGTCTTTTACGGCTTGTGGTAATTCTTTTCCTGCTGTTGCACTTACGAATTCATATGATACGTTGTGCTCTTTAGCTACAAATTCCCATTTACCTACAAATTTAACATCTTCAGTTCCTACTGTTACTGGTCCTGCTGGTTCGTATCCTTTGAATACCCATTTACCATCTTGCGCTGCATCTGCAACCTCTGTTGATGTTGGTTGAGTTGCTGTTACTTGTTGATCTTTTTTGTATTTATTTGCATCTGTTGGTAATAAGTCTTTTACGGCTTGTGGTAATTCTTTTCCTGCTGTTGCACTTACGAATTCATATGTTGCGTTATAAGTAGCTTCTGCTTCTTTAGCCACAAATTCCCATTTACCTACAAATTTAACATCTTCAGTTCCTACTGTTACTGGTCCTGCTGGTTCATATCCTTTGAATACCCATTTACCATCTTGTGCTGCATCTGCAACCTCTGTTGATGTTGGTTGAGTTGCTGTTACTTGTTGATCTTTTTTGTATTTAGTAGTATCTGTTGGTAATAGGTCTTTTACGGCTTGTGGTAATTCTTTTCCTGCTGTTGCACTTTCGAATTCATATGATACGTTGTGCTCTTTAGCTACAAATTCCCATTTACCTACAAATTTAACATCTTCAGTTCCTACTGTTACTGGTCCTGCTGGTTCGTATCCTTTGAATACCCATTTACCATCTTGTGCTGCATCTGCAACCTCTGTTGATGTTGGTTGAGTTGCTGTTACTTGTTGATCTTTTTTGTATTTATTTGCATCTGTTGGTAATAAGTCTTTTACGGCTTGTGGTAATTCTTTTCCTGCTGTTGCACTTTCGAACTCATATGTTGCATTATAAGTAGCTTCTGCTTCTTTAGCTAGTTTTACACTGATAGTTCCATCTGCATCTAATCCTTCCCATGAAGAAATTAATGGTGTTGGTCCACTATAATCTGGTTCAGTATACCATCTTACTCTTCCGTCTGGAGCAGGGAATGCTTTGAACACTAAGTTGTAGTTATCAGCAGCTGTAATATTTCTTTTAGCTTTGAATGTAAATATAGCCTCTAGCTCTTTATTAGTAAAAGGTGTACTACCAAATCTTGATTTTCCTTTTTTAACAGCTGCTAGATTGATAAATGAATTACCCATACCATCTGGTGTAACTGTTTCTACTTTTACATACTCCATTGTATTTATATCAAAATTTAATTCTGAGTTAAGACCACCTAAGTTAGTTTGACCTGGATCTGCCACCCATTTAATTTTAATTTTAAATTCTTCACCAGCTTGTATTTCTGGTTTTGTATCTAAGTCTACTCTTTCGATAGTTACTTTACCTGCTTTTTTCTCAGCAGCAGGTGTAGCCTCTTCTGCATGTGCAACATTAGATTGCCCTAATAGCGCAATCAGGTTGTGCTAGAGTTGTTAACCCTAAACTTAGAGAAACAACACCTATTGATAATTTTTCTAATAGAAAATTTAAATTTTTTCTTAAATTCCATCCTATATCTCCTTATTTTTATTTTTTAATCAAATATTAATTTGTTTCAAACACACCTAAGAACATTTGTCCGATTATGTTCGCATCATTCGCATCAATGAAACCATTATAATCTAATTCTGCTAAAATTAATGTAAATTCATCTACTATTTTAAACGCTGCATTATCTTCAGTTACAGAGTAATTTCCTACTTGGTTTGAATCGTTAAAATCTACGAATCCATTACGGTCAACATCACCAGGTACAACTACATAAACGTAATCTGATGATTGCCCACCATTGATTGAAGCAGTTACTTTGTAAACACCTGATTTTAATGCTTTGATTTTGTTAACATTAACTTTGTTACCTTCGTAAACTGTTGCTGTTTTTTCAAACATAGTGCTTGCTGCAGTATTTACTTCTGCATGTTTTTCAAAGCCTGCAACAGCTTCTACTTTCCAAGTTACATCTGCATTTTTTGTAGATTTTGTTTGGAAGTTTTGATCTGAATATACTGCATATTCTAAATCTTTAAATCCGTTTTTATAAACATTACCAATACTGAAGATAGCATGTCCATCTTTAGCTGCAACTTTGCCAGTTTCACTAATTTTGATGTGTTGTTCTTCTGATTGTTCTGCCCAAACAGCATAAACTGTTTGATCTTTTGTTACTGTTGTTGCACCTGTGAAGCTTTGACCTTGTCCGTCTGCTTGAGTGTTCCAACCTTTGAATTTATATGTTTTTCCATTAGAAACTACATCTGATAAATCAGCTGGCATACTGTCACCAATAGTTTCTTTAGTTGGTTTTGTACCTTTGTTTAAGCTATCTCCATCGATTGTATTGTTGTTAACTACGTTAACTGTTCCTAAATCTTGTTCTGCTGCACCTTCGAATGAAGCCGAGTTTTTGTTAAATTTAACTTTATTGTATACAAAGTTTAAAGTAACATCTTTAGCTTGTTTTTTAGGAATAGCACTTGGTCCACCTAATTTCAGACCAAATACACTTGTTTCATAAAGTTTCGCCCAACCATCAATATATCCTTTGATTTCAATTGGTTTTGCTTCTCCTGCAGCAATTTTATCTATTTCTTCTTTCGGTATAATGAAGTTATCATTTTTGTTTGAGATTAATTTTGATTCTTCAGAAATATCTTTTACTGTTGCATTTGGAATATCTTGTTCTGAACGAAGTCTTACTCTTATAGTAAATTCTCCATCTACTACTTTATCACCACTGAATGTTATTCTTGATTCTGGATTTCCATTTGTTATAGTGAAGTTTGCATCTAGTTTTTCGTTATTTTTTATTTAATACCATATGTGGTTTTAAATGCATAAGATCTAAAGTTAAAATCTAATGTACTATTTAATTTTAACCCTTGGATCTAATTTCACATGTAAATCCATGTAAGTATATCCTTTGTTAGTAGGATCATTTAATTCTTCCTCTATTTTTGTTGGATAGTGTTCTATTGTTCCTGGTTGGAAGTAATGTGTTGGACTATATCTAGCAATAGCCATTAGGAATGGATTTAATCCTAGAGTTATCCCTCCTAATTGAAGTTTTTCGTTGATATTCTCATTTTTTGAATAAAATGTAATTTCTTTTTTAGCGTTCTCTAGTTCACTCTTAACTTTTAAATCGTTGTAAAGATAATCTTGTGCGGCAATTGCTCTGTTAATTGCAACATCTCCTTGAATTTTGCTTGAAAGGAACATAGCTGCTGAAGCATCTAGATAAGCTGCATATACTTTTTGCCCGTCTTTTATTCCATTTGGGAATAAGTTTTTAATAGGTTCATATTTGTAAACAAAGTTACCATTAGTTCCATTATAACCTTTAACGTCTGATAGACCTATAAAGTAAGCTTTATCTCTTCCTTTCGCAAAATCACCAAAGTTTACAGTAGCATCATGATCTAAACGCTGATCTCCGCTAGTAAAGTTAACATTTACTTCACCGTGATTTGTAACGAAAGTTACAGTACCTTTATAATTTTCATCAGCTGCTTTTGCTACGCTAGGAGTTGGGGCATACTGTGTATACCCCATATTCCCAACGCTAGCTAATAAAGATGTCGCAAGTACTGCTGATGTTACCTTGTACATCCATTTTTTATTTTTCTTCGTTAACGAATGTTTCATATTCTTCTCTTTCATTTTTTCCTCCTTAAAAATTACAACCTAAGTATTGTATCACACTTACTTCTTATAAGCTAGCATTTACACTTATTTTTTGTTACGACGACGCATTGCTGTTAATGCTGCTAAACCTGCTAGTGTTGCTCCTGCTAGACCTGCATTTGTCGTTGCTTCCCCAGTGTTCGGTAATTCTTTTGTTGGTTTTTGTTGTAGTTTTGGTGGTGTTGGTTTTGTTGGTGTAAACACCCATTTACCTTTGAAGTTCACTTCAGCTCCATTTACAACTACTTTATCTTTATCGTAGCCTGCAAATGTCCATACTCCTTCTGGAGTTTCTATAGTTTTTGCAGTCGGCGCTTTAGCTACTACTTCATCTCCATCCACATACTCAGCTGAATCACTTGGCAACATTCTTAGAATTGATTTTGGTAAATCTTTTCCTGCTGTTCCACTGTAAAACTCATATTTAACTTTGTATTTGTTAGCTACGTATTCCCATTTACCTACAAATTCTACATTACTTCCATTTACTGTTTGTGAATTTGCTGCGTATCCTTTGAATACCCATTTACCACTTGCTACTGTTACTTCTGTTTTCGCTGGTTGAGTTGCTGTTACTACATCGTTATCAACATACTCATTAGCGTCTGTTGGTAATAAGTTTGTTACTTCAGCTGGTAATGTTTTTCCTGCTGTTGTACTTTCAAATTTGTAGCTTACTTTGTATTTGTTAGCTACATACTCCCATTTACCTACAAATTCTACATTACTTCCGTTTACTGTTTGTGATGCTGCTTCGTATCCTTTGAATACCCATTTACCACTTGCTACTGTTACTTCTGTTTTCGCTGGTTGAGTTGCTGTTACTACATCGTTATCAACGTACTCATTGGCATCTGTTGGTAATAAGTTTGTTACCTCAGCTGGTAATACTTTTCCTGCTGTTGTACTTTCAAATCTATATGTTGCTTTGTATTTATTTTCAATAAATGTCCATGTTCCGCTGAATTTAACACCAGCTCCATTTACTGTTTTCGTTGCAGCATCATAACCATTAAATACCCATTTACCATTAGATACAGTTACTTCTGTTTGTCCTGGTTGAGTTGCTGTTACTACGTCATTGTCTACATACTCATTATTGTCTGTTGGTAATAATGCTAATACTTCTGGTGGTAATGCTTTTGTTGTATCAGCGCTCTTGAATTCATATGTTGCTTTATATTTAGTTACTGGGTTTGCTGTAAATGTCCATGTTCCGCTGAATTTAACATCACTTCCATTTACTGTTTGTGAGTTTGCTGCGTATCCATTAAATGTCCATTTACCATTAGCTACAGTCACTTCTGTTTTCGCTGGTTGTTTAGCATTTACTGTATCTCCATTTACATACTCATCAGCATCTGTTGGTAATAACGCTAATACTTCTGGTGGTAATGCAGTAGCTGCATCTGTACTTGTAAATTCGTATGTTACTTTATATTTAGCAACTGGTTTAGCCACAAATTCCCATTTACCTACGAATTCTACATTGCTTCCGTTTACTGTTTGTTGGTTTGCTGCATATCCTTTGAATACCCATTTACCATCTGCTACTTCTACTTCTGCTTTTGCTGGTTGTTTAGCATCTACTGTGTCTCCCAATTTACATACTCATCAGCATCTGTTGGTAATAAGTCTTTTACTTCTTGTGGTAATTCTTTTCCTGCTGTTTGCACTTTCGAATTTGTATCCTACTGTGTATTTAGCTACTGGGTTTGCTTTGTATTCCCATTTTCCTACGAACTCTACATCTTTATCTCCCATTGTTACTGGGCCTGCTGGTTCGTATCCTTTGAATTTCCATTTACCATCTTGAGCTGCATCTACAACTTCTGTTTGTGTTGGTTGTTTGGCTGTTACTTGCTCATCTTTTACATATTTATTTGTATCTGTTGGTAGTAAATCTTTTACAGCTTGTGGTAATTCTTTTCCTGCTGTTGCACTTTCAAACTCATACGTTACTTTTTGTTCTTTTAACCAAGCTGCATAAGCAGTTACACTCTCTTTAGCTATTGGAGTTGTTATTTCATTTCCTGTTATTCCAAATGAAGCTTTTGATAATGTGAACTTATCATTTTGATTATCGCTAGTAGTATACCATCCGTTGAATCTGTAACCATCTCTAGTTGGTACTTTAGTAGTTTCTTTTGGTGCAAAGTCTGGTTTGTAAACAGTTAGTACGTCTTCAATAGTTTTATTTCCATCTTCAAATTTAGCGTTATCTGCATTCGCATCATAAACAACTTTTACTCTTTGTCCTAGTACTACTGTGTTGTTTTCCGGATTAAGTACATAATCCCATTTTGCTAGTGAATCGTGATCATTATAGTCGCTTACTCCTACTGTATCTCTTGTGAAGTAGTGTAGTAATTTAGCGTCTTCTTTTGTTGGTGTATATGTTCCATCTCCTTTAGCCACTAAATATCCTACTTGGCGTTTTGGAGTTTCGTTGTTTTCCTCCCCAGGTTGTTCACTTATAGAAACATTAAGTTTTTGTTTTAATGCTCCTTTTAATATTATTGATGACTCTTGGTCAAGAACTCTGATGTCTTTCATCAAATTTTGCATTAGGTGTGATCGTTACATCTTTTTTAGCGTAGATATTAGCACCTGCGTACTCTGTTGTTTTACCTGCATTTTCTTCTGCACCAGCTGTACCATCACTTACTTTAGAGTTATTAGTTAGGTTCGCTGTGTCTACCAATAGAGTTCCATTATTATAGATTCCTCCACCATATTTATAAGCAGTGTTGCCAGAAATCTCTGTTTCAGCTCCTCCTAATTCTACTGTTCCATCATTGTAAATCGCTCCACCTTTTACAGAGAATGAATTTTTAATAGATCCACCATCGATTCTTAATGTGTTTCCTTTACCTACATGGATTGCGCCTCCACGAGTATCTTTCCAAGCGAATTTTGTTCTTGTGTTAATAATATTTGTATTACGTAGAGTTAAGTTTACACTAGCTTCCTCATTAATTTTAGTAGCTAATGAAATAGCTCCACCTGTCTCATCAGCAGTTACATCTTTAATAGTAGTATTTTCTATAGTAGCAGTTGCAGTACTTCCTGTTTCAAAACCAATAGCTCCTCCGAATGTAGAAATTGATGGTCCATTCCACCAAGAACCTGCTCCTGTTAATGTAGAGTTAGTTAGTGTAAAGCTACCTCCAGTTACTATATTTATGAAACCACCAGAGAATGTTATTTTTGAGTTAGCAGCAGTAAATGTTGAGCCATCTACTTTAAGATCACTTTCACCACTCATGATTGCTCCACCACTTATACCATAAGCATCTCCAAGGTTATTTATATCAAATTTACTATTTTTAATTTCTGCTTTCGCATGTCTAATACCGATTGCTCCTCCAGTATTGAAACCTTTCGCTACATTAAAAGTAGAATCAGAAACTTCTAATGTACCTCCGTCATTTACGAAAACAGCTCCACCTTCGTTAGCTTCATCGATAATATTAGCAGTGTGGTTCCCTGAGAAAGTAGAGTCAGAAATTTTCACTTTTGACTTACCAGTAGCGTGAATTCCTCCACCATTACCATTTCCGTCAACTAGAGTGTTATTTAGAATTTCAGATTTGTTTTCTACTGTAACTTCAGATGCTATCGCATATATTGCTCCTCCGTTCGGACGAACATCTTCAGCTGAGCCAGCTTTTTTTACAGCTTTAGAATCTTGAATTGTAGTATTATCTAATTTTAATTTAGATCCTATTACATATATTCCTCCACCATTACTTTGGTTCCCAGTGTGACCGTTTTTAATAGTAGATTTTGTTACAGTAACATTAGCTCCTTCTGCAATATCAATCGGTCTACCTATACCACCCCCATCTAAAACAACACTATCAAACGTTACCGTACTTCCTTTTATTAGGAACATATTAATGTTTTGAGTTACTAGCTTCAAAGTAAATCCATTACCATGAATTTTCCCTGTGAAAGTATTAGGGATAGTTATCGTTTTAGTAATATCTATATTTGCACTTAGTATGATATTTTGTTCATTGTTATTTATCTTATCTTGTAACTCTTGCTGAGTACTAACATTTCCTTGTAGACCTGTTTCAGCACTTGCACTAGATGCCATAACAATATTGTGGTTCAAAATCGTTGGTTGAACTAATGATAGTCCTAATGACAACGACACAGCCCCTATAGTTAATTTTCTTATAGAAAATCTATGCTTTTTGTAATCTCCTAACATATTTCTTTAATTTCCTCCTTAATTTTTACTCAAACTAACACAGTTACTAAATAATTGTATTTGTATGATAAGAATTGATTGACATTTGTAATTATAATTTTTTTAAGTAAAACAATCATCTATTTTATAATTATTTTTTTAAAGTCTAGACAACTTTCTTAAGCTTGAAAAACAATTACTTTACTTGAAAAATATTACAACACACCCAATTTTTATATTAAAATTATATCAGATAAATTTAATATTGTAAAACAATAACTTAAATGTACTATAAATTAAATTGCAAACCCTTATGTTATCAATATTTATGATACTACATTCTTCAAAAAAACTATATTTAACAATATTAAAATTAATAAAAATATTATTTAACTTTAATGTCAGAAAATATTAAAAATTTTTATTACCTGAAATTTTACATTTTTTACATTCTATATATGTAATTTCTATGTATACTAGCATATCTATTATATTCTAGGTAAGTCAAAAAAATATATGATATATATTCTTAACTTTGCTGACCCTTTATTTAATTAGATATTAAACACTTTCAATTCAAAAACTTCTCCGTCATATTCAAGAACACTAACTGATGTATTTGTAATTACACCACGTCCTACTTTTTTTATCCCTTTTTCTGTTAGAAATGAACGAATTAATCCCCCATGACATACAGCTAAGATAGTTTTATCAGGATGCTCTTTGTATTTTTCTTTAAAAAACTCTTCTATTCTATCTGCAGCATCTTCATCTAGTTCCATGCCTCTCGTTTCTCCGTTTTGCAATCCTGCTGCATATTCTGCAAATGATATTCCTTCATAATCTCCATATGATTTTTCTATCAAACGTTCATCCTTTATAACATTTAACACTTTGTTTATCTCATTATTAGAATTATCCAACATATATCTAGCAGTATCAAAAGCACGCCCCAATGTACTGCTATAGGCTACATCTATATTGTAATCTGTTATTTTCTTTCCCGCTTCTTTCCCCTGTTTTATTCCTTCTTCATTCAATGGTATATCACTATGCCCTTGTACTTTTTTGTTTTTATTATAGTCCGTTTCTCCATGTCGCGCTAAAATTATACGCATAATAACTCTCCTTCCATAATTGAATATACTTCATATTATAAAAATATTCATTTTTAAAAATAAAAGCTTAATCTATTTTTATGTTACTTTATCACCATGATATCTTTTTATTATAAACTTCCAATTTCATTTTAAAACAGCTCTAATGCAATATATTACAGAATAATATATTGTTTAGAACTTTTATTTATATTA